>JADDYB010000340.1_pt1 | contig 14548 bp, 9 predicted proteins | sample 8641941 | NCBI WGS metagenome assembly JADDYB01 (sample SAMN16275377, study PRJNA637457) | freshwater sediment metagenome | isolation source: Lake Kineret sediment | place: Israel: Lake Kineret | collected 2013
AAAACTGGCGGTGATGGCAGGTATCATCGCAGCGACGGTCTGGTTCAACCAGCGGGAACGGTCAGATGAAGACTGGCATGGCGGGGATATTATCTGCTCCACGGCGGCGATGGGGATGGGAGCCATGCTTCTGGTTCTGCTTGCAGGCAATATTGTGCTCATTTCCTGAAAGGAGTAACATTTCAGATATTCATACTGCATAAATTCCGAACCGAGGTCCAGGAATCAAGAGTATATTAAATCCCTGGAATCTTGGTTCTTTGGAGGCAGGTACGAGACTATTCATACCCCTAACACACCGGCATTTTTAGTAGAACCGGGTAGGGAACTGCCTGCCTTCCTCCGCGGTTTAATAACGGAGATAAGTCATTAGAATCCATGATCCTTATCAGAAACGGGAAAAACGAGGATGAAAACCCTGATCCTGGCCGGTGGAATCGGCACACGTCTCTTTCCGCTCAGCCGGGGCCATTACCCCAAGCAGTTCCTGAAGATATTTGATGGTCATTCACTCTTCCAGAAGACCCTCAGAAGAGCCCTGATCTTTTCATCACCCGGGGACATTTTTGTTGTCACCAGCAGCGAACAGGAGTTCATTGTCAGGGACCAGGCAGATGAGATCCAGTGTCCCTGCCAGCCGTCTACTACGGGATGAAGGAGATTGAGCGTGAATTTGGTCCTTCCACGGTAGCGGTACTACCCTCTGATCACCTGGTTCACAGCGGACCGGCCTATGTGGATACGTTCCGGAAGGCTGAGAGCCTAGCGGAAGAATGGCTGGTGCTGTTCGGGATAGCGGGGACAACCCCGCACACCGGATTCGGATACATCAGGCCTGGAAGGGATCTCCCTGGTGCCTTTACTGTCGCGGCAGTTCCGTTCTCCGTAATTTACCAAATGGTGAATTATCCTTTCTCCGCGATTCCGGATTATACCTTCCAGGTGTCGGAACAGACAGTAGAATCCTGCTCTACCTTATTTGCGATCAACGGGAGAAGAGTGGACGCATCGCCATTTTCAACGATTTCTGTCTAGACTCGGCCGTTCCTACCGGGGATCCCGAAGACAGGTTGCTTTGAGATCCCTCAAACTCGTTTCGTTCTCTTATCCAGACAACCTTTCGGTTATTCCTCTAAGCTCCTCCGAGATAAGTTTCATCGGCCTCGACCGATATCGAAAAAGAGGTCTTGGATATCAGAGAGTTGATTTAGGTAAAAATAAGATTAAAAGATGTATAAGCGGGGAGGACACTCAATTCCCCTTAATGAAGTGAATCACTATTCTATGGCGACAGGAACTCTTTTCACAATCCCACCTTTAGACGGAGATTAGCTAATGTGACGATCTTTTCGCCAATCCTGGTCTTGCGTGTACAAATATCAATAATTTGGGGTTTAATCAGGATCGGTATGATGCCCCGTGGCAGAATGCCCATCCGCAACTTTGAATTTTTCCCATTCATCAGGGATAAGAGACCATTCAAATAGATCTGCTTTCTTTTCCACTGGTGTGTTCGGTGATCAAATCCTGCGAGGAAATCCAGCTCGAAACCGCTGTCTATAATATCCTTAATAATACCATCCTGACAGGCCCTTTTAAACAGCTTAGTCCCGGGGATGAACACGAGATTGTATGCACGAAGCTCGAAAGGGGGCGGAATCTGTTGTATAAATCGGATTCCATCAAGCAGGTCTTGCTGTTCTTCATAAGGATTACCAAGAATGACGAAATACGTCGGATCGACTTGTGGATAATTGTTGATGGCATTTGCAGCTTCTTTCTGGGTATCGTCATCGATATGTCGGTCGAAGATTTCTTTTCTGATTCTCTCGCTTCCACTTTCAAGACCGATATCAATCTGGTTCATTCCTGCTTTAACCGCATAAGCCACTTTTTCTCTGGTGATTTGGCGCGGAGATGCCATGCACTCAAAAGGAAGACCCACCGTCTCTGGATAGGATTCCGCGAATTCTCTCATCTCCTCTGTTGATCTGCTGAAGAAGTCCTCATCAGTGAAGTAGAACTTCCTAGCTTGCGGAAAAAGACGTCGATATTCCCTGGCAGCTTCTAAGACACGGGGTATCGACATTTTTCTTGCGTATTGACCCTTGCCTCGGTAGATTGATTTGAGTTGTGAGTTCGAGCAGTAAGCGCAGTTATTGTTGCATCCCCGAGACCCACTAAAGAGAATAGAAGTCTTATTCTTCATCTTGATGTTCGGCACCAGTGTCCCGGGCGGTTCCAGGATATACTCTCTCTCAAAATCAAAATCAAGAAGCGGTAATTCGTCCAAATCGCCTATCAGAGGGCGAGGATTATTCATTATGATCTGCCCCTCCGTTATAAACGCTCCATTGGGGATATCTGTCAATTCTTTACCCAGGGCGACTCTCTCCGCAAGGTCGACCATGAACCCCTCACCCTCGCCTCGGCAAACGACATCAACATGGCCGATGCAGTCCTCCGGATAGAGGGTGGGATGGATTCCTCCCCAAACAATCATTCTTCCGAGAGGGCGAAGGCCCTCGATTAGTATCTTAGCTCTGGAGGACCCCCTTGACATCGAGCTTATCGCGATAATCTCGGAATCTCCAACAGTATCACCAAGCTCTCGTATCACAGATTCGGTTAGCGAAGCTTTGCACGAACCGGCAAGGACTATTGTGGTTCTATGTCCCGCCTCGCGCAACGTTGATGAAATGCTCCTGATACCGCTCGCCCAATCTTCATCATCTACGCTGATTAGTGTGATATGAATTTTAACAACCCCCACAAGAAATTCAGTAATCAGAGGTCAAGGGTTGGACCTAACAAATATAAAGTTACCTGCCTGAGGATTAACTCTTTTTCTCACTGGCAGGTATATCCTCTCCAGATATAATCTTGGGTGATTGTGTAAGATCCCCCACTAACCTTTCATCTGGAGGGGAATGTCGCGTAATTGCGGTTTATTAAGGATTAGCTCTCCTTGCCGCGTCTTGAGGGTCCTCTTGCGGTGGCCGTTCCGGTAAGTTTTCCTTGAGCTGGTTCTCCGGTATCTCCCGGCTCCAGTCTGCTGATCTGCTTCCTCCTGCATCCCCTTATTTAAAAAACCAGGTGATGAGATGCTTCATTCCCTCGTCGTTATCGGTAAGATAATTAAGTACGACTTCCTTTAAATCCATGCCCTGTATTCTCCTTTGTGCAAGTCTGGGTTGGATACAGGGGTTCTTTTGAATTTACATCACTTCGGGTACGCTACCGATCCTAACGGATTAAATGTAAAATTTTTTGTATCATGTGTGGCTTTTCAATACCATAATATGGAATCAGGTCAGGATTGAAACCTGATATAAATTTTGCCAGGTCGTGATTATTTGCCGCCATGAGGTTAATTCCCTGGCAATTTCTTTTTTTCAAATCCCTAAAGATTTCAAATAACAATAAAGAGACAGGACCCATACTCTTGAATTGCGGATCCATTGCTGCTGCCCATCGGTAGGCACGTTTGTTATCCCAAATGATGATTTCCGCAGCAGCAGGCTCATCACCTGGTGACCGGGCAATCCACATCTCACCAAAATTGTTTGAGACAATCATATCGATCATTTGCGAGAAGAAGTCTTTAGCGTTCGGATATGGTAGATATTGTTTTTTATACATTTTCTCATATAAATTATAGAAGAGGTCGAAATTAGTTTCTTTTTCAATGGATATTTTATAATGATCAGCTGCCAGTCGAATAGTACGCCGTTTTGCTTTCGGGAGATTATCTTCGATGTTTTTATTCAAATTCATGACATATGCGTAATTGATGAAGGAATTCCATCCACTCCATAAAAAAGGCCTTATATCATAAAAATCCGGAGAATTTACTATTCTTATGGAATGAAACCTTGAAATCAGGTGTTGATTGATTTCGGATATGATGGAACTTCGATGCTGTTCATTATTCCGGACCGTCGTACTCTTAAATGGAAAAAGAACATATCCGCCATAAGGCGTCATCGATATATTTGATTTTGCTATTGAAAAAAAACCGTACCTTTGTTCCGAATAGACTGAACAACCTCCAAGAAGGTTATTCCCTTTAAAATAACCATACAGAATTTCCTTTTTTGAGAATAATTTTGCAGACGTTGTTATCCACTTGCTGGAATGAAAAATTGTGCCGCAAGGGGAATTCATAACAAGTGAGTCCCATTCTGATATATCACTCTGGGAAATAATTTCAACACTCATGATTCACCCCAAATTCTTTATTTAAGGTAAGATACACCCTCCCTATGATATTCCGAACTTCATCCAAAGACTTCATAATAATCCCCTCAATCGTGATTAATGACAGGAGGCTTTCTTGTCAGGCCACGAACATAATTTAAGTAACGCTCCGTTATATAGGATTCAAGATATTTATTCCCAAAATAAAATTTTATTAAATCCTTTTTTGGCAAAATTGAATGAATATTGAGTGGGTCAATGGTTAATTGATATCTGGAATGGATTTTCCGTGCAAACTCTTTACCCGGAAGGATATTTAAAAGGAAATGTCCGGTCGTAATATTTCCATGCACCAAATGTTTCCTCATTGTGGTAGTACAAGGAATCTCTGCGAGAACTTCGAGATTTCCTTTAAACACCTTCTCAAATCCATATTTTAAATAAAGAGATTGGTTCAACCTTAATGGTAATGGAGTTCCCAAATAGAAATCTATCAATTCTACATCCCAAAATGGAATTCTCCACTGGAAACCAAAAAATTCATAAATCCTAACAGAGTTCACGATCTTTTTAGCTTGTCTTTCATTAAAATCAAAATATTCAATAGCGTCAGCCAGGGATGCTGAATCATGAATGTCAAAATCCCCTACTAATTTTTGAATTCTCTGTCTGAAAATTATTTCTAGTTTTCTGCTATCATGGCCACTCAATCGGGCATTTATATAATTATGCTTTAAAATATAATTGATAAATTGATCTAAATTATGTGGAATTTCTTCGATATTGGTCGGTATATGACCCCCGGAAATCATGTCTCCCGTGTGCCCGGGAACAAAAATTGCGTTTTCTGGAATTTTTCCCTCCATTTTAAGAACTTTAACAGCTAAATAATCTTGAATATGAGGAACAGAAACTAGATTGCCTGCATATTTTTCATATGATCGCATTTCGTCTGAATGGTAGCACTCATACCATCTTTTTGATGTATATTCAGCAAAATACCATGTATATCCAAGAGCCATTGCGACCTTTCTACTGATTTCAGCCTGGTCATTACCTTTTTTTCCATAACTGTAACAAATGACATCTTCAACACCTAATCTTTTCAGCAAAGCGACAATCAACCGGGAATCAAAACCCCCACTCAAAGGCACAATAATTTTCTTTCCCTTCTTGACGGTGGTTTCAATCAACCTGTTGAAAACATTCAAAAATACATCATCGAGGCGTTCAATATATCCCTGTTCGGGATTATCTGAAAAATTATTATGCAGAAAATGGAAATACCGATGCACAGATTGAGTTTCATGCGTTTTATCAAAGATTAAAAACTCTCCAGCCTGAAGTTGCCGGACCCCGTCATAAAGCGTATCGGGTCCGGTAACATAGGATGTAAATAATAGTTCGGTAGCATTTTCTTTATTATACGGTGCTTCAATACGCTGCGCCAGATACTGTGCATCATCGCAAATGATCAAATGGTGGTCAAATGATGAATAAAAAAGGGGGATACTTCGTATATGATCAACAGCACAAAGAATGAAATCCGAAGAATCTAGGATAAAAATAAAGGATCCATTTAATTTTAACAAAATTTTTTTTAATAAATCCAAATTGTAATTCTTCTTATGCTCTGAATGCAATATATCGATTAAATCATCTGCCATTAGTAATTGATTCTGAAAAAAAATATACCCTTTCCACCATACTGTAGAACAATTTCGGGAGGTGTAGTTCCATGGAAAATATTGGTTCTGAAGGATAATTTCAAGGGTCATAAGATTATCTCCCGATAAATCGATTGATATTATCTTTGAGCATATTATCCTCCCTAATAATAAGGAGGTAGTAGCTAAGTCCTAAAAGAATTCCAATAATTATCAGTGCATAGGTTAATTCAGGCATTAATATTTTCAAAATTAATAATGGTAAAATGACAGGGATGCCAATTTTTAAATAATGGAAGTAGTCATTTAATCCCTCTCTCAAAGAAATATTCGATAGTTTTAGCAGATAGAAATTCATCCATCCCCATAAGATTATCCCAGTAACGGAAAAAAGCAGCAGTGTTCCTACCGGATCCAAAAATGTCCCTCCTATTAATAATATTCCTATTCTTGAAACAAGGAGGGTAACATTAAAGGAAAGGTCGATATGCTGAAGCTCGAAAATGTTGAAAATTGATTGCAGGGGAGCGGCGATAAAAACAAGAAATAACCAGGGAGCAAGTATTTTTGCATATATCCCTGCTGTATACCATTCCATTCCAAGAACCACGGCAAAGAGGTCATCCCCTATGATTAAAAGAAGTAAAACAGGAAAGATTCCTATAGATATTAATCTGCGATGGACTCCGTGGACGATTTGATCGATCTTTCCCGTAGTATTCTTTATTTCACTGGCTTTCTGGAAAAATACCTGTGCCACAGCCAGGCCTATCACACTCATTGGCAGACCTACTACCTGATTGGCTACTCCGTAATATCCTACAATCTCCGGAGAATAAAAATATACCAATATCAAAGGTACAATTTGGAGGGATATGGAATTGGCTATTGCTGACCAGGAGCTGAACAGCGGGAATCTTTTATACCGCACTGCTAATTCCTGCATTCTCCTTCTCGTAACCTGTTTAAAAAGAATTATATCTCCCCGAAATCCTTTGAGAAGTACAACGATTGCACAGATGTATCCGGATAATTGCCCTGCAATTAACCCGAGCGTGGATGGAGAATTAAGACCAAATATTACCTGAATCCCCCTGTTAGAGAGAGAATTGCTAACATTTGCAATGGCATAGATCCCAAATCGTTTTTGTCGGGCATTCCATGATACCAAGACCGAAAATAGTGAAGTAAAAAAGACCATTAAAGGGACTAGCCATAAATAGTGGGCTATTTCTGGACTTTTAAGCGCGGAAGCGATGGATTCTGAAAAAAAGAATAATAAAACACTTGTTGCTATTGAGAATAATACTATTAACAGACAACAAAGCGAGGCGATGTTTGCCGCATCTTCATCATCCCTCGGCAGCATAATTGCCTGCTGATAGGATAAACTTGAAAATATCACAATAATTGCGGCTATCGAAAGAACGATGGAGAAATAACCAAAATCATCAGGAGTGTAGAGTCTTGTGATAATTGGAATTAATAGTATCGTCAATATTTGGGCAATTACACTGCCACTCACCAGTTTCAATACATTTGATATAAATTCTGACAACGCGACAATCCTTTGACCGTAGTTACATTATTCGGAGAGGGATACTTTAATGGTTTGCAAAAATGAAAATTATGGTCAGAATTAATACAGAATCAGGGGAATGTTATTGGATCACTATTCTGCTATTTCAATTAATTGAATAAATTTCCTGATTTAAAGGCACACTGTGTCACCATTAACTTCCTCAACGTATTCTCTTATTCTCGTTCCAATTCTATTTTTTATCGGTGCTGCCAGAGGGTAAAAAAAATAATATAAAATCTATCGGTAATGTGCTATTTTTACACCCGAATTAAAGAAGGATTTAGGAGTTAAAAATGGCAAAAAATGCAATTGAAAAAAGTTATCCAAACTGCAAAGTGGGAAGAGACGTGGTAGACGATGCAAATACGAATTCATTCCTCACAAAGTACCCTTGACGTTTTCACGAGATGATTGTAAGGAGAACATCCATCTGTTTCCCATGGAACAAAGTCCGAATTCGATTGGCGAAAAGACTAGGTTAGAACAACGAGAAACGAAAACTTGCATCGAAAGGGAGCATTCGCTGATAGATATTACATCTCTTCTTAGGGGAATGCATCTGGAGATACAATCATCGGTCTGATCCAGAAAGGATAAAGATGCGGAGAATCATTCAACTGTTAGAAAACAATTAGGTGTTAATCTGGTAGTTTACCCAAATCTATTTCAAGAAGTATTTTCCACAACACTGATATTCGTTGATAATTAATCCATTAGATTGTGATAAGTAGGATTTTAAAGAGGTTCTCCAAGATATTTCCTCTTGCTCTTATCGTGATTAGTATGTTAGGCCTCTTATTTGGAGGTGTAATCCTTAGTCGGTGGGACTATTCTGTGAGAGGGTTGGTGGTTGCGGTCCCTTCAATAATCGCATCACTGTTTTTAATATACATGATAAGAGTCCAATATAATAGCTATGATGAGAATTACATTATTTTTAAAAACTATCTCTCCCACACCACTGTTATTTTTATCTTTCTTTATCTAGTATCAATAATTATTCTCCTTGCCAATCTGCCTCGTCTCTTCTATTTCGTTACAATTTCGGCTTTGTATATCCTGATATTTTTCCAGGTATTTTCCGCGAACAACGGTTCAGCGAGGATACTATTTGAAATTATCTTTGTCATGTCTAATATAATATTTTCTACAACTTTGGGGTATCCTTTTTTTTTCAGGACCGGGGACATCTTGAGGCATATTTTTTTATCAACCGTAACACTTTTATCCGGCCATACAATTCCTGCCGATCTTGATCCAAACTATGTCACTTTTCCATTGTATCACATTTTTATTGCAATCTCTTCGAGCATAATCGGGCTTCCAATACAAACTACCATTTTTATTGTTTTATGCCCTGTTTATGTTATTACAATAATATTTCTTTATAAGATTTTTCAAAAAATATCACATAATGAACAAATTTCATTATTAGCCTGTTTATGTTTTTCCGCCAATCCGATTGTTCTGACTCGTGGAATTGAAATGATAACCAGTGTCGCTGCATTCGTTGGATTTGTTATTCTTTTATACCTAATATTTACATTTCAACAAGAAAATTCCATAAAATATAAAGGTTTGATTTTTTTGGTTACAATATTCATTATACTCGTTCATCAGGTCTCAATATTACAAATTTTGTTATTAATTTCAATTTTTATTTTATGTGAGTTGACTTTATCTAAAAAACGATATTTCTTTTCGGGAATATTGTTATTTATTATTTTACCATTTATATCTTATTGGGTGTATACATCGGAATCTTTTCTCGATTGGTTTATAATAGCAAGAGTAAATTTAAACTATTTCGACATCGGGACAAAAATTTCACAAACATCAATAATGAATCCGATGGAGCTTGCTATCCTTTATGTCCAAAATAACCTATATTTGTCTATCTTTATTTTCTTTGCATTGATTGGAATTGGTTATATCCTTTATCTCCAAAAACCACAATATTTTTCTGTAGTCGCGCTGTTTACCCTTGTAGTCCTCATATTATATATTCCAAATCCATTATTTACCTCCGATACCCTTTCGAGGATGTATCGAATCGATCGATTCTGGATACTTTTATCTCCTTTCATGGCTCTTGCCATGGCGTCAGGTATATATTGGGTAAACAAGTTGAACCAATCACGGAACAGGGTTGCCTTTGGTGTGATTACTATTATATTCACAATATTTGTTGTATTTTCTTTGCAAAATCCCGTAATGGAAATTACCAGTAAAGAAGGAAGACTCTACTTTACCGAAGAAGAATTGAGAGCATTCAATTTTGTTTCCGAAAAAATTCCATATGGTTTAGAAATATTTTCTGACTCTGAGGCTTCGAAATTCGTAAAAAAGAATTACTTCAGCTTAACAAAAGATCTTAATTTACCATTTTATGAAGTCAGCGAATTAAAAAACATGAGGTGGATTCCCACTTTTAATCAATATATTATTTTTCGTGATGCAAAATATCAGGACGGAAAACTAATATTTTTCGGAGAGGATGAGAATTCCCGCATAGATTATATCTCAAATCAGCAGAATAGAAAAGATGTAAAATTCTTTAACGAGAGAAACAGTATTATATATCGTACTGATCAAGTCACGATAATAAAAGGTAATCAATAGCGGGTAATTGAAAAACGGTGAGATACATGTTGACCCGAGTCGTACCGAGTAAACGGTATATCCCGAAGCCGGCCAGAGGGCCGACAATCCCCATGGAGACGATATTAGATTGGAATTTTTTTAAAAACAATACTTCTAAAAATTGAATTGGCATACGTGCGGGAATTCCGTTCTGAAAATAGATTGCCGGTTTTTTACACACCGAATTTAAATAAACTCATTCACCGGGCCATAACGTCAAAAAATCTTTAAGCTTTAGCATTTTCACTGACCAATCGAGGTATTTGAATGCATATTGACGCATCTTCTCGGGGTGGGCCGGATCAGCTAAAACTTTTTTTGAAAATTCAATTACCATTTCAATATCGATGGGGGTGTCATTCGGGGGAACTTTCAGCATGTACGGAAACGCTTCATAAAAAAAATCAGGATCCACGCTTGAAAGAATAAAAGGAATGCCCTTGGCACAATATTCACGAGCTTTTAATGTGGAACTTTGTGTTAAACCTGATCTTTGATGAGCCATACTTCCAACCGCAATATGACAGTGATCATAGAGCTCATCGAGCATTTTGCCCGTCAAATAACCATGAAAGAACACATTCCTTTCCATACCAAGATCACTTGAAAGTCTTTTAAGATGCAGGAGTTCGGGTCCTTCTCCTGCGATATGAATAACAACACTCATGTGTCCCTGGTATTTTGCAAGGCCTTCAATGAATCGGTCAAGACCATGCCATTTGTTCACATTTGCAACGCATATCAGGTGTAATTCGGTCTCCGGATAAGGCGGGCAATTCCGAATATTGATTGAATGAACATCGATGCCATTTCCAATTGTAATATGTCGTTTCTTTGGATTACCAGAGCGACCTAATTGATACTCTGTGATTTCTTCAGTAACCCCAACGATAGCATCAGAATATTTTCTTATTGAATTGCCGAATAGGCTATCCAATGGAAGATACCAATATTTACCTTTCAATCGGTATTCAAGAGGCTCGATATCCTGGTATTCTATGACAATTTTACATTTTCTGGGTTTCCGTAATAAGCGTGATACAGATAAAAAAGGGTAAGGGGGCCTCATATAAAGGAAATCGTCTGTACCTAGTGTTTTTATCGTATTCATAAGAATATTGTTAAATGAATATTCCCGCCTTAGTTTACTTATTACCATGAACCCGGATTTGTGAGTCGATATAGGCACCAGTTTTATATATTTATCAGGCATTATTGGAAAATCCTGCTCGTAAATTCCAATAATTTCTGAATTTACTCCAACATCCGACAATGATCTGACTTGTGAATAAATTTTCCTATCAACTCCTGATTTTCCCCCCATTCTGTGTAAGTATACTAACTTCATTCCATCATCTTTGTTAAATTTTCTTTAACCGTACTATTTTTGTTAAATGATGAAAAATAATTCTTCTGCTTTCAACTGTCGGAGAGCGATGCATTCTTTGTGATATATCTCCTCATAACCACTCTAAAGAAAATATGAAAGATGTCTATCGCAGGGAAAAAATGGAAATCTGATTAATCTGGTGGCGTGATCCAAGGGATAAGATTCAGAAACGATCAATATTATTAGGATATTTCCAATTTAATGTAATCGCAGGTAGTAGCTAATATACGAATCCTTTCTAGAACATCATTCAGTTACGATATATTCGTTTTGAGTTGGTATGAGAGAACCATTCAATCCGTCTGGAAATCCTCTTTTATCTCCTTTGATAGTTACCTTTCCATTTAAGAAGGAGGAGTACCTCTCTCTCTTTACGTAGTAGGGAAATACCATTACGTTTAGTGAGGACTTTAAAAAAAAATTTTTCGCTTTATGGAGACCAGGAAAACAGGGATTAAAGGAGTCAAGCATTATCAGGTCCCGCAGAGGAAGTATGTCAGGATATTCTAAAAAGAAATATGCTCCTAGAGGATTAATCAAAATGAAATGATTTGGAAAAGAGCGAGATTGATGAAAAATCTCCTTTTTCTTGGAATAAGAGTTACTGGTTTACCGGCTTTAATTCGGGAGATAGTACAAAGAGATAAAGTGACAATTTTGTTGTTTCATGACATCAATAAAGAAACAGCAGAAAAAAGCTTTTCATATTTATCAAAAAAATACAATATTATCGGATTAAATGATTTCCTTGATGCATATGAAAAAAAGGATGCAGATATCCTTCCAAAAAAATCATTAATTATCACATTTGATGATGGTCATATCCGAAATTATACTCTATTATCAATTATCAAGAAATATAATATTCCCGTTACAATTTTCCTCTGCGCCTCAATCATAAACACAAACCGGCACTTTTGGTTCAGATACGAGGATCTTTTACTCTCAAGCTCTGAAGTGAAACAGAACGTCACCCAATGGTATGAAGATCTGGCAAATTATGGTTATCAAAAAGACAGGGAATTTGAAAATCCCCAGGCCTTACAAAAAAACCAGATTGAGGAGATGAAACCTTATATAAATTTTCAATCTCACACCCTGTATCATCCCATCCTTCCTAGATGTAGGGGGAGCGAAGCCGAAACAGAGATTAACAAATCAAAAGAAATTCTTGAAAAAGATTACGGATTAAAAATCAATGCAATATCTTATCCCAATGGAGATTATTCTGAAAGAGACATTATTTTCGTAAAAAATGCCGGGTATACATGCGGAATTACGATCGATTTTGGATATAATACGCTAAAAACTAACCTATTCAGATTGAACAGGCTAAGTGTGAATGATACTAATAATATGAGTGAATTAATTGTTAAGGCGAGCGGATTATGGGCATTCGTTAAAACAATTATTGGAAAGAAACATGGATATGGGATGAGAAATTATGAGTAACACTGAGAATACCGGCCCCGGACTATTCAAATTAATTGAAATTCCGGCAAACATTCTATTCGATGATCAATGATTCAAATCTCTTTCGTTTCCAAATAAACCCTGGACTAAAAAGGATACCCATGACTCAATTAATTAGATCTCATACCCTTTTGTCCTTATGACCGCAGTCAGTATCTGGTCCCAAATACTTTCAACAGAAACCGGTGCATTATTGTCAAATGATTTTACACTATTTTTCGAATAAGTATCTAAAAGAACCGGATTATTTAGTAATTCAATAATCACTTCAGCATACGCATGATAATCTCTATAATCAGGAACAATTCTACCATTAAATGAATCTTTCACAATATCATTAACGTCTCCACAATTCGAAACAATTACTGGAATGCCACACCTAAGCGATTCGATAACCGTATAGGGAAAACCCTCCCGCTCGGATGCTAAAAGAGATATTTTACAGCGGTTATACCACTCCCATATATTTTCCTGATAACCAACAAAATCGATCTGTTCGACAAGACCTAATGAGCGGGTTAATTCTTCTAAATTTTTCCGCTCTTCCCCTTCTCCCACAATAACCATTTTAATAAGAGGCAGGGTCTCTTTCACAATAGAAATTGCCCTGATCATCGTTTCAATATGTTTCACCCGGACCAATCTTCCCACGAAAATTAAATCATAATCTCTTTTGATATCCATAGGTCGAAACCGTTCATCCACGACATGAGGCAATATCCATATCTTCTCTCTGTTGATCCCTTGATTGATGAGATAATTTTCTGTAAAAGTGCCGGTAACTGTGATTACATCACATCTCTTAAGGATAACCATGTTCAACCTGTGAATAATATTCGATTTTGGTAAAGAGTTGCAATATGCGTATTTCCCGATTGGACTTCCCCCGAAAATGTATGTTTCAACAGGACCTGCAATGAGGGAAACTCCAACCTTCCTTCCCGTTAATTTCCCTATGAAAAATGCCAGGTAGCCGTGGGGAGCGAGCAGATAGGAATGTACCAATGCTGGTCTTTCATTTAGCGATGAACGAAAAAGGAAAAATAATTTGAAGAAAACCATCAAAACCGGGGAGCTTATACCGTAATGGGAGGGAGTGAGATATTCAACTTTACTGATATCCTCCCCAGGTCTGTCTCTTACAACAATAATTTTGTCAACACCATCGAGTTTCGTGATTGGGTAAATATGGTTCTTCATACTCCTATCGGATAGTTTCATAGTGAGTAAGAGTTTCACGTATTAACTTCCCTGATTTTTTCCGATATAACTATTTAGAATATAAAGTAATGTTGGAAATGGATAACGATAAAAATTTTTTATAAATTGTATCCTCATATTCATTTTTGCTGATTGTCGGTGCTTTTTGTATAAAAGATTATAATCCCCAATAGAGATCTGGTAATCTGAAATGCATTTGTTTTCAATCGTATTTCTGGTCCTTTCGACAGATTTTAAAAATTGATCGGATGCGGGAGAGGTAAGGATACTGGGGTGATAATCTGATACATTAATGACAATAGGGATAATATTCACATCTATTGAATTATTTGCGTTATGTACTGTAATTTCTGCGATAAATGACTCTCTGGT
>JADDYB010000341.1_pt1 | contig 14543 bp, 12 predicted proteins | sample 8641941 | NCBI WGS metagenome assembly JADDYB01 (sample SAMN16275377, study PRJNA637457) | freshwater sediment metagenome | isolation source: Lake Kineret sediment | place: Israel: Lake Kineret | collected 2013
GATGAGACCCGTGATGGCATTGGAGACAGATGATTGGATCAAGACGACATCATAGGTGATTCGTGAAATGAGGATGCCCGTAGGGGTTTTAGTAAAGAAAGAGAGGGAAAGGTTCTGGAGATGATCGTAGAGCTTCCCTCGAATATCCATGATTATTCTCAAACCCACAAAGTTCATCAGGTAAGCCTGTCCGTAATCGAAGAATCCCCTAATTAAGAAAAGAAGGATGATGGCGACGGGGAGTAAAAGAAGCATCTCCATATCTTTCTTGAGCAACAGATCTCCAAGATGAAGTTGGATAATGATATTCTTAATGAAGGGTGGAACCCCCTCTCTCTTGAGAAAAACACCATCGAAGGCAGGTTTAACAAGGAAGGCTTGGCCGGCGGTCAGGAGGGAGTAAAGAATCATACAGATCATGGCCAGACCCAACTTTCCCCAATAGGGTTTCACCATCTCGAGAAGTCTGCGATAGAGAGACATACCTACTCCCAATGCAAAGTGCCAAATGGAAAATGGAAAATGAAAACCTTAGAATTTTGCAATTTGCAATTTTCAATTTGCATGGATGGGTTGGGCCTCCGATTCATGGAGCAGCGAAATGACAATACGGGCAGCCCGTTGAGCTGCTCCAGGTTCCCCAAGTTTTTGACGCACCTCACCCATGGAGTCGGTCATTTTTCGACTCAGGATGGGATCCCTTAAGATCAGAAGAGCTTCCTCAGCAATCCTTTGAGGATAGACATCCTGCTGGATCAATTCGGGGGCAATCTCTTTTCCAGCTACCAAATTAACCAGGCCGATGTGATCTACTCGAATCAAGGCCCTGCCTATCCAGTAGGAGAGAAAAGAAACTTTATAAATAATAATCATGGGTTTTCCAAGAATCGCTCCTTCCAGGGTCGCCGTTCCGGAGGCAGTGATCAGAAGGTCAGAGAGGTTCATCACATCATAGTTGAAACCCTCCACCACTTTCACAGGCACAGAAATATTTTCCATATAGGAGGATAGGATCATTTTGGGAAGGCCAGGGGCGAGAGGGATGATGAACTGAAGATCTGGAATTTCTTTTTGGAGGAGATGGGCGGATGCTAGAAGAGAAGGGAAAAGTCTCTGAACCTCATGGATTCGGCTTCCAGGAAGCAAACCAACGGTTCTTCGTTTGGGGTCCAGACCGAATTTTTGGAATGCGACTTCTTTGGAAAGAGTGGGTTTCACGATGTCGATAAGGGGGTGGCCTACCCACTCCACATCGACTCCTGCTGCCTCATAGAGAGGAACCTCAAAGGAAAAGAGGACGACCATTTTTTTTACCACTCGAGCGATCCATTGAATCCTTTTAGGTCTCCAAGCCCATACCTGAGGACTGATATAATAGAGAATCGGGATTCCCCTTCGATAGGCTATTTTGGCCAACCGGAAGTTGAAATCAGGAAAGTCAATTAAGATAACGAGGTCCGGTCTCTCCTGCTCAAGGGATTTTTTTAATTGCCGGAGAGCCTTAAAAATAGACCGAAGTTTAATAAAGACTTCTGTGATCCCAACGACAGAAAGGGAGTGAGCAGAATAGAGGAGTTCCATCCCACTTCTTTTTAAACTCTCCCCTCCCACGCCCAAAAACTGAACCTCCGGGTCAATTCGGTGGATGGCATCCACAAGATGGGATCCATGGAGGTCTCCCGATACTTCTCCAGCGACCAACAGAATCTTCTTTGATTTCATCAGGTCAGTCGCCCCGCTATTTCTTTTTTTCGTTGAGGTCTTCAATCTTCTGGATGATCTGGAGTGCCACCTCTAATGCCCGCTTTCCGTCCAACCCAGAGACCCGAGCATTTTCCCGATCCCTCACGCTTTCGAGAAAAGAGTGAATCTCGGTTTCCAGAAGATCAATCCTCTCAACCGGAATCTCTTCCGTGACCATTTCAGGAATCTTTTCCTTTCCGAGAGAGTCACCCTTTTTAGAAAAGGAGAGTTTTTGAGAAAGGTAGTCGATGGAAAAGATTCCATTCGATTGAAAGATCCGAGTTTTTCGCACCTTCTCTTTGGAAACTCGACTTGCGGTTAAACTTGCTGTGCATCCATTTTCGAATTCAATGCGGGCATTGGCAATATCCGGGTAGTGGGTGATGAATGAAATGCCAACCGCCTGAAGCTCTTTTACCTTTGAGTTCACAAGGCTCAAAATAATATCGATATCATGAACCATTAAATCCAACACCACATCGACCTCTGCTCCCCTTCCTGAGAAGGGGCTTAGACGATGGGATTCGATGAACCATGGATTTCTGACCTTTCCTTGTAGACCGGACAGAGCTCCGTTGAATCGTTCCAGATGACCTATCTGGAGGATCAACCCCTTCGATTGGGCCAATCCAATCAACTCATCTGCCTCCTCCAGGGTGTTCGAGATGGGCTTTTCCAAAAGAACATCGATCCCTCGAAGGAAGAAGTCTTTCGTCATCGAATAGTGAAAAGGTGTGGGGACAGCAATACTGACAGCCTGAACTTTATTGAAAAGGTCTGCGTGATGGGAGAAAGGTTGGGTTCGATATCGTTTGGCGATTTCCCTGGCGCGGGGGGCGTCGATATCCACCACACCGACCAATTCCACTCCGTCTATTTTAGAATATTTCTCTACATGGAATTGGCCGAAGTAACCGACCCCTACCACACCCACCCTGATTTTTTTCACTTAACGGCTGATCCCCCTCTTTGAATGTTGGATGAAATCGTGGAGATGTCGGACTTCCTTTATCAGAAAAATGTCATCTTCCTTAATGGCCTTCACCGCTTTCTCCAGAGTGAGGCCGGAGCGAAAAATGATCCGGTAGGCCTTCTTCAAAGCCCTGATGGTTTGTTCTGAAAATTGGTGGCGTTTCAGACCAACGGTGTTGAGTCCATAAAGCCTTGCTCGGCTTCCAGCGGCCATCATATAAGGGGGGACATCCTGGGACACCCCCGTTAAGCCACTGAGAATGGCATGGGTGCCAATCCGGCAGAACTGATGAACCGCAGCCAATCCGCCGATGATCGCATAATCCTCGATGAGGATATGTCCTCCCAATGTCGCTCCATTCGCCATCACCACTTGATTCCCAATCTGGCAGTCATGAGCCACATGAGAATAGGCCATGAAGAAATTGTCATTTCCGATGACGGTCTTCCCGCCTCCTTTGACCGTGCCTCGATGGAGAGTGGTAAACTCACGAATGATATTATTGTGCCCAATTTGAAGGGAAGTTTTTTCTCCTTTGTATCCTAAAAACTGAGGAGCCTCTCCAATCGAAGCGAATTGAAAGATTTGGCATCCTTTTCCTATTTCGGTTCCCTCCCGAATGATGACGTGGGGCCCGATCCTCGATCCCTCGCTGATGGAGACTCCCTTCTCAATCACACAGTAAGGTCCGATTTCAATGCCATCGTCGAGTTCGGCCTTGGAATCGATGAGCGCAGTGGGATGAATCATTTTTCATCTCCTAACATAGCCAAGAGTTCTGCTTCGGCCACTAATTTTCCATCGACCAAGGCCTTTCCCTTGAATCCCCAGATCGATTGGCGATGTTTAGTGATCTCAAGCTCGAGACGAAGTTGGTCTCCCGGAACAACGGGTTTTCTGAAACGGACATTATCGATTCCCAAAAAATAGACCGGCTTTTTTTGTTCCTGCTCGGTTAATGATTTGAAAGCGAGCACTCCAGCCGTCTGAGCCATTGCCTCTATGATCAAGACTCCTGGCATGATGGGATGACTTGGAAAATGGCCTGGGAAGAAAGGTTCGTTATAGGTGACATTCTTGATCCCGACAATCCGTTTTCCTGGGTCCATCTCAATAATTCGGTCTACGAGCAGGAAAGGATAAGCGTGGGGGAGGATCTTCATGATCTCTTTAATCTCAATCATCTACTTCTCCTTCCCTCTCGAAGAGAGGGCCTCCTCGACCATTTTTAAACGTTTCTCAATTTCAATGAGGCTCTTTCTCATCTCCGGCAGTTTCGGAAAGAGGGTGATCACCCGGAGAAATTCACGGTGGGGCAGAGCAGGACTTCCTGTATAACCCTGATTAGCCGGGAGATCATTGACCACTCCAGACTGGGCGCCCACCATCACATTGTCTCCAATTTCTATGTGGCCGACCACTCCCACCTGCCCGGCCAGTGTGACGTTACTCCCGATCTTTGTTGATCCTGAAATCCCAACCTGAGCAACGATGATGGAATCTTCGCCAATGGTGACATTATGAGCCACCTGAACGAGGTTGTCGATCTTCACTCCTCTTCGGATGATCGTTTTGCCGAAGGTGGCTCGGTCGATGGTGGTATTGGAACCAATTTCGACATCGTCCTCAATTTCCACCCTTCCTATTTGGGGGATTTTTATATTCTTCTTCCCTTCTTTCACATATGCGAATCCATCGCTTCCAACCACTACCCCACTGTGAAGGATCACCTGCTTTCCAATGACCGTCCCCGAATAAATGGAGACATTGGGGTAGAGGATCGAGTCCTCTCCGATGGAGGAGTCCTCGCCGATATAGACCCCGGGATAAAGGGTGACCCGATCCCCAATCGAGCAGCGGTCACCAATATAGACGAAGGGATAAAGGGTCAGGTCTTTCCCTAATCTCGCCGTGGGACTGATCCATGCATTGGAATCGACCCCTTTGGGTTGGTAAGGTTTTTGTGAAAAGAGGGTGAGGATTTTGGCAAAAGCTAAATAGGGATTGGCTACGCTGAGAAGAGGCTTTTCTCCTCGGGTCGCCTCTTTGGAGACAATGACCGCTGAGGCATGGGTTTCGTTGAGCTTCCGAAGGTACTTGGGATTGGCGACGAAGGTGATCTCTCCGGCCTGGGCCTCATCGATTCCCGACACTCCGAAGATTTCTATCTCTCCATCTCCAACCACTGTTCCATCGACCCACTCCGCTAATTCCTTGAGTTTCTTTTTCATTCCTTCACCCTACTTTAGGATATTAGACCCTCAGGTTACCAGGTTGTGGATATCAGTCTACCAGGATATCAGGTTAAAAAATAATTCTCTGGTTTCCTGGTATCCCGATCTCCTGATGCCCTGTGTTTATTTCTTTTGTGCATCAAACGCTTTGATCACTCGATCGGTAATATCAATGGTCTTGGAAACAAAGAGCACAATGCTTTCGTTCTTTTCCAAGATGAGGGTGTAACCTTCATCCGCCCCCACTTTCTGAATCACCTTTTGTAGGGCAAGGGAGATATTTCGCTCCATCTCCGCCCGTTTCTGATTGATCTCATTTTGGGTATCTTCCCCCCATCTCTGGAATTCCCGAAGCTTGTTCTGGTATTCTTTCTCTCTTGTCGCCCTGGCATCTGGAGTGAGCATAAGGGCTTGTTTTTCCAAGGATTCTTTCAGGGTTTGAAGTTCTTTCTGTTTATCTGCGATTTGGCGCTGAAATTTTTCCACTTCTTTAGTAATCGCCTTTTTCGCATCCTTGCCGGCATTCGATTCATTGACTGCCTTCTGAATATCGACATAAGCAATCTTCAAATCTACCGCTAGAGCCGATCCCAAAAACCCAAACAGGACAATTCCAATGACCGCCACCAACCCTTTTCCGACCATCATTATTTCTCCTCTCTGTAAATTTAATCACCGCTATCCATTAATAAATGCTTCCTGCTGTAAATTCGATCACATTGCTTTTCTCTCCTTTCTTAGGACTAAGGTTAAAGCCAATATCAATATGGATGGGACCGAATGGGGAGAACCAACGAATTCCAGGTCCAGCCCCGAATTTTAAGGGGAAGAGTCCTTTACTCGGCCTGGTGATGGACCCATATGTAACACTGTCGTCTTCCAGCTTGTCAAACCCCTTCCCCACATCAAAGAACAAAGCTCCCCTTAAACCAATCTCACGGGATAAAGTAAAGATCCATTCCGCATTGAAGACCACCATATACTTGGCACCCAAAGGCTCATCATTTACATCAACAGGTCCCGCCTTTCCGTATTCAAATCCTCGGACTGTATGGATGCCTCCCACGAAGAATTTTTCATAGATGGGGATTGTTTTCCCACCGTAAGGATAAATCATCCCCGCCTTGGCACGAAGGTTCAAGGTTGTATTTAAAGGGAGTGGGAAAAACCAACTGGTCTCTCCCATCACCTTGACAAAATAGTTATCCCCTCCCAAAATGCCTCCTGCGTTTTGAATAAAGAGGCTGTGCCGAGCTCCCCTCCTGGGGTTGAAATAGTCGTCACGAGTATCTATCGAGGGAGAGATAGAAATGGCACTGGTCGTATTCTTCCCCCTCTGCTCTTTGATAGAGGATGAAGCTGTTAGGCTCACATCATAGACATCGATTTCCTCCAATTTATACATCGCATCAAGGCGGATCTTATCGGTTAATTCCTTCGCAAAACGGAGGTTCCCCCCCATAATTTTATAGGAGTAGGTATCGAAAACCTCCATTGTTTCGTGATAGAGGTCAATGCCTGCCGATAAGGGATATCCTAAGAAATAAGGATCCGTAAAACTCATTCTGAAATTTTGACTTTCCGCTCCCAAGCTGAACTTCAAAACCCCATGATACCCGTAACCGAAGAGATTGCGGTCGGAGATGGAAGCAGAACCGACGACGTTTTCCAACGTACTGTAACCAATTCCAAAACTGACGGCGCCTGTCGGAGCTTCCTCGACTTTAATATCAAGGTTAATTTTATCTTCGGTGCTCCCGCGGCTGGCGGTGAAATCCACTTCTTTGAAGTATCCTGTCCTTTTCAGTCGGTCACGGCTTTTATTCATATCAGCAGCGCTGTAAAGTTCCCCTTCGGCCACTCTCAACTCCCTACGGATCACCTTGTCCCGGGTCTTCGAATTTCCAACAATTTGAATCTTTTCGAAAGAGACCCGTTTCTTTTTTTCGATATCATAGGTGATGTGGACTAAAAGATTTTTATTATCCATCATGGTTTCGGGGCTGATCTCTATATAGGCATATCCCTGATTGGCAAACTTTTCGGTGAGGGCATTGATGTCTTTTCGTATGGCGGTGTTGCTATAGACATCGTTCCGTTTCATTTTGAGACCTTTAAAGAGGTCCTCTTTGGTTGTGAGGAGATCCCCTTTGAAGTCGATAGCGCCCACATGGTATAGAGGTCCTTCCAAAATCTCGATCTCGATCCGAATTTTTTTCGGGTTGGAGAGATCAAGCTTGGGGTCAGAGATCTTCGTTTCGATAAAACCATGATCAATATAATAGGCATTCAAAAGTTGAAGGTCATTTTTAAGGATATCTTCATCTAACGTTCCAGTTTTGGTGATGATGGAAAAGATATTCCTCTGTTTCGTCGTCATCACTTTCTTCAAATCGGAGGATTTGATATTTTTATTTCCCTTGAAGACTATTTTTTGAATATGTCCCTTGGGTCCTTCGGAAATCACAAAAGTGACCACCGCTTCATTGGTTTCCAAATAATTGACCTTGTGCTCCACCTTGACCCCATAATAACCTTTTGAAAAATAAAGCTTACGGATCTGCTCGGAATTCTCCTTCACCTTTTCGAGGTTGAGGATGGAGCGAGTCGCGAGGGTCATCTTCTCTTTAATATCATCCAACTTCACCTTTTCATTTCCTGTGATGAGAATCTCTTTGAGGGAGGGCTTTTCGACAACAATGAAGATCACTTCCTTGCCCTGCGGGGTTGATTTGATATCGACTTGTACATCGGTGAAGTGGCCCAAGTTGAAAATGGATCGCAGATCCTCACGGACCTTTTCAAGAGAAAAGGGACCTCCTTCTTGGCTCTTGATCGCTACTCGAATGACCCCTTCTTCGACCTTCACATTTCCAAGTATCATGATTTTATAAATATCCTCATCGGCTCCATCGCAGATCCCTATGAGGAGAGAAATGACGAGGAGGATAAGGCCTATTTGTCTCATGATCATATTTAAACTCTTTCCCATTCTTTTGAATCCAAAACGGACCCCAGGCTCCAATTTCTAGATGAAAGAAGATGAGACGAGAAAATTTTAGTTTTAATATCAAATCTCAACCTTTTTGTAAAGGGGGCATTGTCTATCTCAACGTTTTTCCATCGGCGAGTTGGATCTGGCGGGTCATTTTTTCAGCCAAAATCAGATTGTGCGTCACGATAATGAGGGTGACCCCTTTGATCTGGTTCAGTTCTTGAAGAAGATCAAAAACCGACTCTCCTGTTTTGGTATCCAAGTTTCCCGTGGGTTCATCAGCCAGCAGGACTTTTGGGCCCAACACTAAAGCCCTCGCCACCGCTACGCGTTGTTGTTCCCCACCGGAAAGTTCCCCTGGTTTATGAGAAAGTCGTTCTTTGAGACCCACCAAGTTGAGAATCACCTCTGCCCGAGCGGACGCCTCGCTTTTAGGTAGGCCTTGGATCAGACAAGGCATCATGGTATTTTCCAAGGCACTAAATTCAGGGAGTAGATGGTGGAATTGGAAGACAAACCCGATCTCACGATTTCGAAAAAGGGCGAGATCCTTTTCATTCAGGTTGAAAATATCTTTCCCTTCATAGAGAACCTTCCCAGCGGTGGGTCGATCGAGTGTGCCAAGGACATGAAGGAGAGTGGTTTTTCCAACACCGGAGGCGCCGACAATGGCTGCCTTCTCCCCTTGAGAAAAAGTAAGATCTACTCCTTTGAGAACCTCCACACGTTTCGTTCCATTTCCATAAGACTTGAAAAGTTGTTGGACCTGGATCAACTCTTTCAAACCATTGCCTCCTTGGCCTTTTCAACTGCTTCTTGGGAGAGCAGTTCTTTCATTTGGACGAGGCGCTTCATGGAGATCTCTTTGAGGATGGTTTGGAGTTTAGGAAATTGCTTGAGACAAGCCTCCAAATCTTCCTTAGTTAATTCCAGTAATTCCGAAGGTCGAGTGGTTCTTGCAAAGGCCATTCGGGGTTTATTTAAGACGACTCCGATTTCTCCGAAGAAACTCCCGCATCTCAATGTCCCTAATGAGATCTTCTTCTCATTGCGGTCTTGAATAAATATCTCCACCTCTCCAATTTTGATCATATACAGAGAGCGAGGAGGATCTCCACCTTTGAAGAGAAGAGTATTTTCGGAGACCTTATGAAGATGGAATCGTTTAAAAACTTCCTCTCTTTCCGCAGCCATAAGGGAGGAGAACAAAGGAGAGGAGGCGAGAAAAAGATCTAAGACCCGTTGCTTAAAAAAGTTTTGAAGCACCTGGTTCAGATGGGGGTAGGTCTTTATGATTTCATTCAGTTTGTTTTGAGGGATCTCCAAAACCTCGCATTCTGTCAAGGCTTTGACATTAGCATGTCTCTTTTGATCGGTGAAGAAACCAAACTCCCCAAAGAAATCCCCTTCCCGGAGATTGCGGATCCACACCTCTCTTCCCTGTGACGTTTGTTTGATAATCGCCACCTCTCCGCGACTGATGACATAGAGGGAATCTCCCCCTTCTCCCTCTTGGCAGATGAGGGATTCCTTCACAAACGTTTTACTTTGGATATGGGGGAGCAGGGATTGGAGCTCCTGTTCGTTGAGTTCGGAAAAGAGAGGGATGTGCGGAAAGGGACGAAGGGGTTTCACTTCTCTGGATTTTTCTGCATAAAGTTGTATCAACCGGTCATTGACATCTTTAGAATCGGGCTCCATCCTCAAAATCATCTTATTGATGGAAATGGCTTGAAGCAGAAAACCATCTTGGGCATAGGCTTCAGCCACTTTCTGATACATTTGGATAGCCTCTTTTTTTTGGTCCAACCGTTCAAGCAGTTCAGCCATCTTCAACTGGGCTCGGAGATCCCCAGGCTCCTCAGCACAATGATTTTTAAAGCATTCAAGAGCCTTCCTGAACTCCCCCCTTGAAAGGGCTCGCTGAGCCTCTTCTTTTAAAGACTTTTTTCCTTTATTCATATCGCAATGCCTCCGCCGGGTCGAGTCTCGATGCCCTCCAAGAGGGATAGAGGGTGGCTAAGAGACTGATGAGGACCGCTGTCATGACGATCAGAGCAATATCGAGGGGATTGACCTGGGAAGGGAGTTTATCAATATAATAGACATCGCTTGCAAGAATTTTGAATCCAAATAGGTTTTCAACAAACTCTGTGATCTTCTCCAAATTGAAAGCAGCCCCAAGGCCTAAAAGCGTTCCGAAGACCGTCCCCACGACACCGATCACCCCTCCTTCGATGACGAAGATCTTTAAGATTCCCTTGGAAGGGGCGCCCATGGATTTTAGAATGGCAATATCCTTATGCTTCTCCATCACCACCATAATGAGCGTGGAGATGATGTTGAAGGCCGCAACCAATACAATCAAAACGAGGATGATAAACATGGCAATCTTCTCCAGTTTCAGGGCGGAGAAAAGGTTTCTGTTCATCTCCATCCAATCCTTTGTCCAGAAGGGAAATCCCATCTTTTGGCGGATCTCTTTTCCAATCTCCTTCACTTTATAGATATCGTTAGTTTTGATCTCGATCCCTGTGACACGGGCCCCCATGCTGAAAAACTTCTGAGCGCCTTCGAGAGAGACGTAGGCCATGGTATTATCATACTCATACATTCCGGAATAAAAGATACCCACGATACGAAAACGCTTCATTTTGGGCATCATTCCCATGGGTGTCATGGTACCAAGAGGAGAGATCACCTGGATCGACTCATTAAGGGAGACGCCAAGATGCTTGGCTAATTCAACTCCGAGGATGATGCCTGAAAGATCCTTTTCTGCTCCTCCCTTTAAATCTTGAAGGCGGCCGGCTTTCAAATTGTGGTCCAATTCAGTTACTTTTCCCACTCGGTCCGGGTCGATCCCTTTGATCACCACACCGGAGACATTTGACTCGGAGGAGAGCATCACTTGGTTAAAGATAAATGGGGCGGCGGAGACCACACCCTTTATCTCTTGAACTTTCTTTGCCACCTCTTCATAATGATCCATGCCTTCTTGACTGGCCTTGAGGAGGACGAGGTGAGCTTGAGTGCCTAAGATCTTTTCCTTCAGGGTCTTTTCAAAACCGCTCATGACTGCTAACACGACGATCAAGGCCATGACTCCCACCATGACCCCAACGATGGAGATGATCGTGATGATGGAGATGAAGGTCTGTTTCCGTTTGGCCTTGAGATATCTCAGACCGATAAACCATTCATATTTCATAGGTGATTACCAATTTAAAGCTGATCGCTTCTATTAATCCTATCTATCTTTTGACATATCTAGTGTTAAATTCCAATAACCAAATCCCAAGCTCCAAATAAATTCCAATTACCAATGCTCAAATAACCCAACGACACTCCACTTGAATTTTGGTTATTGAAACATTGGTCATTATTTGATTATTGGTGCTTGGCATTTGGTAATTAACACGGTCACCCTTAAAACCATTGAATTTTAGATAGACATTTCTCATCGACACTCAACCCGGAGTTACCTTTCCATTCGAAGCAAAGGGAACAAGATGACCTCCCGGATGGAAGGGGCATCGGTGAGGAGCATGACCCAACGATCGATCCCAATTCCTTCCCCAGCTGTAGGAGGCATTCCGAATTCGATAGCCCGAAGGAAATCTTCATCAAGGGTGAGAGAGGCATCCGCCTCATCCCCCTTTTCCTTCAGCTGTTGGACAAAGCGTTCCCGTTGATCGATGGGGTCGTTCAATTCAGAAAAACCATTGGCAATTTCTCGACCGGCAATGAAGAGTTCAAATCGGTCTACCACCTCAGGATCTTTCCCGTTCCGACGAGAGAGAGGAGAGACCTCAGTGGGGTAGTGAATGACAAACGTAGGTTGAATGAGATGAGGTTCAACTAATTCTTTAAAGAGATCGTCGAGAACCCTTCCATGGGAAGTCCCTTTTTTCAATTCGAGGCCCAGCTTCTTGGCCACTTCGATAGCTTTAGATGGCTCTTTCAGCACCGCCGGATCCACCTTTCCATATTCCAGAAGCGATTCTTTGTAGGGGATTCTTTTCCAAGGGGGAGTAAAATCGAGATCCTTTCCTTGATAAGTGAGGCGAAATCCACCCTGAATCTCTTTAACCATGGAGCAAAGGAGTTCTTCGGTCATCTCCATCATATCTTCATAGGTGGCATAACTCTGGTAGAACTCGAGCATGGTGAATTCAGGATTGTGTTGGGTAGAGATCCCCTCGTTTCGAAAACAGCGGTTGATCTCAAAGATTCTTTCAAGCCCCCCGATCACTAATCGTTTCAGGAAGAGTTCAGGCGCGACCCTCATGTAGAGTTCCATGTCAAGGGCGTTGTGATGGGTTTTGAAGGGCTTGGCTGTCGCACCTCCTGGAATGGGTTGAAGCATGGGAGTTTCCACCTCTATGAAATCCCGTTGGTTAAAGAAATTGCGGATTTTCTGAATCACCTGGATTCGTGCAAGAAAAATCTCTTTGGCTTTAGGATTTACGATGAGGTCTAAATACCGCTGGCGATAACGGGCCTCGATGTCGGTGAGACCATGCCACTTTTCTGGAAGAGGCCGAAGAGACTTTACCAGAAGCCGGAAGCCCTGCACCAGGAGGGTCAGTTCACGAGTTTTCGTTCGAAATATTTTACCCTCCAACCCGATGAAGTCTCCGATATCGAACGTCTTAAAAAGTTGAAAGGCAGACTCACCAACGATATCCCTTTGTAAATAGGCCTGGATTCTTCCCTTTCGATCTTGAAGGTGGATAAAACTCGCTTTTCCGAAGTCACGGATCGCCATAATCCGACCGGCAAGGCAGAAGATTTCTCCAATGGATTTCAATTCCTCATCCGATAGGGCATCGAAAGTCTCATGCAGGTCTTTGGAGGTATGGGTTACTTTAAAATCATTGGGGTAGGGATCGATCCCTTCCTTTCGCAAAGACTCCAGTTTTCGGATTCTCTGTTGAGTCAGATCACTCGTTTCATCCATTTTCTCTATCCCCAATGGTAACCTTTCTACTATTTATCTCATTAAGATTTAAGACAATTTAAGACTTACCAAACTAACCCATTTTCGCATATCCGTCAAGGAAAAAGGCGTCTCAGAGGGATCAGGAGAGGACTCTTTCTATCTGGGCAACTAGGTCATAAGGAAGGGCTTGAGTCACTCGGGCTTCTACCCAATCACCAGGCCGAGCTTTTCCATTCAGTAAGACAGAACCATCGATCTCAGGGGCTTGTGTTTGAAGTCTCCCTCGCAAGAGACCTCGGTCATGCAGTGGTCCTTCGACGAGAACTAACTTTCTTTGGCCAACTAGTGTTTGGTATTTTTTCAAAGAGATCTTCTTTTGAATCTCCATCAGGACTCTTAGGCGTTCCTCCTTCAGCCTCTCTGGGACGGGATGAGGAAGTCGGGAGGCGGGAGTTCCTTCTTCTGAAGAATATTTAAAGGCACCGAGGTGATCGAATTGAATCTCCTCCACAAAATCGAGTAGTGCTTTAAATTGGGTCTCCTTTTCTCCTGGGAATCCCACGATGAGAGAGGAGCGTAAGCTGACTTCTGGAAGAAAGGTTTTGATCTTTCGTAAGAGACGCCGAATTTCTGCACCGTTCGGTCTTCGCCCCATCCGTCTGAGAATCTCATCATCGATGTGCTGGATGGGGAGATCGAGATAAGGGCAAATCTTTTTCTCCTGAGCCATCAGTCCAAGAAGCTCATCGGTGAAATTATCCATCTTGGGGTAGCAATAGAGGATTCGAATCCAACGAAGTCCTTCTACATTGATCAGGTTTTTCAGAAGTTTTTCTAAATGGGTTCCATCACGGAGGTCTCTTCCATAAGCAGTGGTATCCTGAGCGATCAGGATAAGTTCCTGAACTCCTTGATCCGCCAGCCTTTCTGCTTCTTCCAAGACGGATCGGGGTTTTCTACTTCGGTAACGCCCTCTGATCCTGGGGACAGTGCAAAAGGTGCAGGCATTGGAACACCCCTCTGCAATCTTCAGATAGGCAAAGAAAGAGGGGGTGGAGAGAATTCGAGGGGTATTTTCATCGTAGAGAAAAGTAGGCTTGGAGAGATAACTCTTTCTCTTCGGTTTCTGTTTTAAAAGTTCAGGAAGGTTTTGAAAGTCTCCCGTCCCAACAAAGAGGTCTACCTCCGGTAATTCCTTTTCCAGAACTTTCCCATATCGTTGGGGGAGACATCCGGACACGACGAGTAGGCGACAACGGCCTTCTTTTTTAAAATGGGAGAGTTGAATAATATTTTCGATGGCTTCTTTTGTTGCATCCTCAATAAAGGAGCAAGTGTTGACGATGAGAACCTCTGCTCTCAGGGGATCAGTGGTCAGGAGATAGCCCTCTTTTGAAAGGAGGCCGAGGATGACTTCGGAATCAACTAAATTCTTGGGACATCCCAGACTGACGAGGCAGACCGTTTCTTTCATCGGTTAAATATCGTTCGCGATTTTTGGGAAAGTCGCTGTTCACTGCTCAAAATATTTTTTCGACCACTCTAAAGCTCGCTTCACTGCAAATTAAAAACTCGCCCTTCGGGCTCAGACATTCAATTTGCGGTCGTTCCGCTTCGCTAAGAATGGGTCCCGAAAAAATCTTAATTCGCGTT
>JADDYB010000342.1_pt1 | contig 14519 bp, 19 predicted proteins | sample 8641941 | NCBI WGS metagenome assembly JADDYB01 (sample SAMN16275377, study PRJNA637457) | freshwater sediment metagenome | isolation source: Lake Kineret sediment | place: Israel: Lake Kineret | collected 2013
GACCCACAGGCAAAATAGCCAAAAAAGTGAATGACATGACAGAGTACTACCACACAGATCATTTAGGTTCGACAAGGCTAGTGACCTCAGAAAATGGTTTAGTAACTGAAGAAATTCAGTATGAACCATTTGGTGAACAAATTGACACCTCTGAAGAGAGGTACACGTATAATGGAAAAGAAAGAGATGAAACTGGCCTTTACTACTACGGTGCTCGTTATTACGATCCTGTAGTCGGGAGATTCATATCCAGAGATCCTTTAACAGGTGAAAAAGAGTCTCCACAAACTCTGAATAAGTACGTATACTGTCTGAATAACCCACTGGCTTATGTTGATCCCACAGGAGCTGAAGTCGAAGATCCTCAAGAAACAGTTGAGCAAATATTCCAAAGGTTGTTGAAAATAAGTCCAGAAAAGTTCAAAGAGCTCCAGGAAAAATATAAGGAGCTTAATCTTGACGCTCTGGTAGAGATCCTGGGGTTGCTGGGGTATAAATATGTCTATCCAGATGCAGCTAGTAACTCCCTTCGTATATTAATAGATAATAATTCAGAAATTAAGATTGAAATCAATAACACGCTTGGTAACTTTGGAGAATTCAATATAAAAACCCAGACAGCCTCTATTAACCTTTCGAAGTGTGGTACAGTGGCTGACGTGGCAATGCTGGTCCTCCATGAGATAAGCCATGCAGTCCTGAGTGATAAGAGGAGAGGTATTGACACACCTGAACAGGAAGCCATCATATACAGCACACAGTTCCTGTACATGAATGCCCTCGTGTCAGGAGGTGTCGAGCTTTCCACACGTTTTAAGAACCACATTGATTTTATGCAAAATTACTATGATCCACAGGGAGTTACGCATGCACCCGTTAGTAACGCTCTCGTGAAATGGATACAGATACAGGGGTGGAAAAAATGTCGAGGATGATTATAGGTTCCCTTTTCTGTGGGATGCTCCTAATACTGTGTTTATTTCCCGTATGGGGACCTGATAGCTGGGGGAAGACTTTTCACTGCGAAGCCACAATAGCACAAAAAATGTGTGGAAAGATAATTTTTGAGGGAAGAACAGATGACAATTCTGAGATATTCATGATGGACGCAAATGGAGAAAACCTGATGAGTCTCACGAGCAACCTTACATACAACTCGGACCCTGCGTGGTCACCTGATGGTGAAGAAATTGTTTTTGCCTCAGATAGAGATGGCAATTTCGAAATCTACATCATGAATGCTGATGGGAGCAATGTGAGAAGGCTCACCAATAATCCTGCCTTTGATGGTTCTCCCTCCTGGTCTCCCGACGGAACGAAGATTGCCTTTTTTTCAAATAGGGACGGGAATACTGAAATCTATGTCATGGACATTGATGGGAGCAACCAGACCAATGTAACCAAGGACTCCCCAAGTGACAGAAGCCCCGCCTGGTCTCCCGATGGGAAGAAAATTGCCTTTGTCAGAGACATTAACAATGATGATGAAATCTTCGTCATGAATGCAGATGGAAGTAATCCAGTCAACCTCACGAACTGTCCCGGTTCAGACCAGAGACCTGTGTGGTCACCTGATGGGAAGAAAATTGCCTTCCACTCTTACAGGAATGAAGTTGGTGAAATCTTCGTCATGAACGCAGATGGGAGCGACCTGGTAAATTTAACCAATGGCCGTGCCACTGAAAGGGATCCAGCCTGGTCTCCTGACGGGACAATGATCGTCTACTTTAGAAAGACAGCACCCCTCACCTTAGAGATGTATGTCATGAACAGTGATGGCACCAACGCACGGAGACTGGGAGACTATGAAGGCCCAGCTGGACGACCTGCATGGTGCTGCACATCTCCCTGTAAGGAGGAACTTCCTCCAAGTTCACCCCCTGTTACGGAAGAACCTTTTACGAGTCCACCTCCTGTTACAGAGTCTTTTCAAATGGAATGTGCTGTCATCCTCATTGTACTCGTTGGAGGAGCTATTCTCGCGTATGTCTTCTTCAAGAAAAGAAGTTAAAAAAGAGATATCCACCCTCGAGCTCAGTCCCTCCATTTTTCTGTTCAAGATAGTGCAGCATCAATCAGCATTGAATAGGTTTATATAGGAGCACTGTAACAGTAGTTTAAATCTTCAACTCTAGAAGATCACGCTTACATACAAGCAAGGTGGAACCAAAATGAATGAGAAAAGCGAAGAGGAAGCGAGACAGCTGGTAAGAGTTTTAGGGTTAACAGGGACGTGGGACATACTCCACTTTCTCTTTGAAAATGGCACAGGGAGTTACTTGGACTTCCGTCAATCGATAAATACCCACACCCTCAACATGAGACTCAATGCCCTCATTGAATACAACCTGATCGTGCACCACCAGGTGAGAAATCCCAGGCGTGAGTGGTATGAAATAACTGAAAAGGGTAAGGAGATCTTCAGGCTCTTGTTGAAAATAGGGGAAGTGAAGGATTAAAAGGTATGGGCAGACAATGTTTTTCTTGTCTCTTACGGTAACCCCATTCTGCAATTGTTTGTAGAAGTTTTCAACAGTTATTTCAGTATGTATAATCGTCTGGAAATTGTATAATTCGCAATCCATTGTGTAAGCGAAAGCTTTATATAGCAGTAGATTACCACCGTACCAATGAGTGCTTACGAACTCAGGAAGGTGATCTAACATGAGAAAAGATATTGTAGTTTTTGAAATGGAGACTAACGAAGAAGCGAACAGAGCAGTAAAGGAGATTGATGCTGTTGTTTATAAGGTTACCTCTGCAGCGAACAATGGGAAGGTGAGACCTTCTGCTTCTGGGTTAGTCAGGAATGCTTCTGGACTGGTGAGGGACGCGTCAGGACTGGTGAGAGATGCATCTGGGCTTGTGAGAGATGCTTCTGGACTGGTTCGAAATGATGAGACCGTGGAAAGCTACAAAACTGTCGCTGAAACGACCACGAACCTCTCGAAGCAGACGTTACTCTTCTCACATGCTGTCGAGGGCCTTACAAGCCTCACGGAGACCCAGGACCCCTGCTGCCTCGTTAAAGACATCTCGGCTCTGGTGACAGACGCTTCTGGGTTAGTCAGGAATGCATCAGGACTGGTACGGAATGCCAGCGGGCTCGTCAGAGGAACGGGCCTTGAGAAAGAATGGGACAAACTTCTCGTAAGAGTGGAAGATCTCAATAATGCTGTTGAGGATCTCGAGAGACGTGCTGTGTACTGTGAAGACCACGAGGATGCTACAAACCTGGTGACTGATGCTTCTGGATTGGTGAGGAATGCATCAGGACTTGTACGAGATGCTTCAGGGCTAGTGAGGAAGGGAACTACTCTCTGAAAATCAATTTTTTTTCTTTTTTTTTCAAAGAAGAGGGATATCCATGCCATACGAAAGATATGTCTGCTCAGGGAAGTGCTGTCCGCATCCCATACAGCTTTTGAAACGGGCTGGTAGTTCGAACCCTTTACCTGAAATAGGATGCGGTAATGGCACTGCTCAGTGGGTCAGAATTGAGGAGGACGGGTGATACTGTGCTGAACTACTTCAACTTGAACAAGAGAGCTCGAAGAAAATCTGAGTCTGATAAGAACTTGTCACGCGACTGTGAGGGTCAAGACAGAGTGGTACGTATTCCTGCACTTCGGCAGGTTATTATGTACTGCAGCACTCTCCTTGGTGTCCTATTCAGTACAGCAGTGCACCACTTTGGAACGGGAGATCTGGAACTCAACCTCACGTACGGGGAGGTAGTAGTCAGTGCAGTCATTGCCTTAATGATCATCCCCGTAATCTACGAGAAGCTTGAGCTGGACGTCAAGGCTCCCTTCATCGTTCAGATCGGGCTCTTTGTCCAGAACGGTGTGTTCTGGCAGGTTTTGATTGAGTCTTTAGGGAGGGTTTTACCATGAACCCTTCTTCTCTTTCTGAATCCGCAGAGATCTGGAGAACCTGTAAGTACCTGTTTACCATCGAAGTGGAAGGAAATGACTACGACTACAGCTTCTCCCAGTGCACAGTGAAGGAATGTATCCATCCTGACTGGAAATGTCCTTGCGACGACGTTTCAAACCTTGGAGGAACCTATGAAAGCGATCAGATTTTCACACTGTGACTACGACAAATTCCTGAGAATAGAAAAGAGACCCCCTTTCACTGCCCGGTTACTGCAGGTCTTCTTACTGCAGAGAGAAGACATGACAGACACTTTCAGAGAGTATGACACGAAGTACTACACAGAGAAAGGAGACCCAGAGTATTACTCGTTGGAAGGTCGATTGTGGATTGTCTTACTGTTTGAGACAGATGGTCTCTTGTTTACAACGATGAGGAAAGCTACGACACCAAAGCTCCAGTACTACAAAGGTGCCCAGGGTGAGGAATTCACCATAGTTGCGGGAGGGATTTAGATGGTGTCGAAACCGGGGATAGAAACTGCAGGGTTCACCTGGAATTTGTATACGGGATACCTTCGTGAGTGCTCGTTTTGTTGTGGGAGAAAGTTTACCAGGTGGCTGAACCGTGGATATCTTTCTAACTCATCAGGAGGGAACTATTCTGAGGAGATTTCAACAGGTGAGATGGCAGATGGTAGATGGAAAATGAATGGAGGTAATTGACATGAAATCAGGTAGAGTGCCAATGTGCGGAATATGTAACAAGCCAGTACAAACCTGTGACTACTCAGGACAACCTTTGACCTCTGATCAGAACATCAACTTGACGATCATGGCCATGGCGGGGAGTTCTTCTCTGCCAGTTTCTGTAGAGGTGCATGGAGAATGTCTTAAAGAGCTTAGGGACAAAATTGTAGAGAGGAACAAGGGATAAAAATGGATGTGACCCCTTTTTTTTACTTTTCTTATTCTTTCTTTCCTAATCTTTTCATATCGTTGAACTTTCTTAGGAGGAACAGAGGTTTTTCCTATATCTAAAAATAATTAGCTCACATGCAAAGAAAATTCATTCCTAAAGATCGTTCAGAAGGTAGGAAGCTCTTGAGGACTTGATCTAGGGGTTTGGAGTGGTTATCACAAAGACTGCAGGGCCTGAGAAGATGGAGAGTTCGTCATCATAGGGATCAGGCTAAGAGAAGAGAACTCTTCATTTTCGGTACTTTATTTTCAGAAGCCACTTGTACTTTACCGTCCTCCAAATGCTCATTCTCATTGATTCTGGTGTTTTTGAATTGCGCCATGAAAATAAGCTAAAGAGAACCGAAATCAAGCTAAGGAAAAAAGTGAACAATATGCCCCATAGAGCTAATTTTATGGTTTTTTTGTTCATATATAAGACCTGAAGTATCTCTGCTTTTCTATTTAATGAGTCAATATGCGATGTCATTGCCTCTGTGGTCAGCGATACCCTGTAGGGAAAGGTCTTCGATGTGGGTAAGTTTCTTCTAAGAATTAAGAGATTCGACCGCAGCCGTGTCAATCTACCAAGTTCTTCCCCATATAGAGACAGATTCATTCTGTTGAGACTTTCTAATCTCTCTACAAATTTAGTGTCTTCATCTTCTTCGACCAGCAAGGTGAAAATATGGTACAAAAGAGCAATAGAGATGTATTGGGCCGAGTCAGCATCTGGATTATTGAGATTATTCACGGGATTATAGGATTCTGATGTAAAGAAACCATAGTATTGTGCACGACCAATGGCAAATCTTATGCCATCCTTCGACTCACTTAGCTGTGAGTTCTTTTTTTCGAGACTATTCTTTAGGTTCTCCATGTCTTCTCCTCCTGGCCGTTCAAGCTCGAAAAGTACTACAGTATAGATATCTCTACATGCCCAATTCTCTATTTTTAAATTGAATCCATCTTGGAAGTGGTTTTCCAGGATATACGAGCCAATTTCTTTTTCAATAGGTTCTAGTAAATCTTTCTGTGCTTCCCCGAAATCCGGAAATATCGTGGATAGTTTCTCATCGATATCGACAAGGTCCTCAATTCTGATTTCATCCACTTTAGTCAAGATCATATCTAGGTGAATTCCATCATATTCGAAGGATATATATGAAAATCGTGGGTCTTTTGGTTTCAGTAAAACAACATCTCTCTTTTCAGATCTTACTTCGATTCCTATTTTGAACTCGTTTCCAAGTCGATTCTCATCTGAAATCCAAATTCTAACATTTTCGAGTTCAGTCTTTTCAGGAAATGAAATCGAATTACCATTTAAGTTTAGAGTAGTTTTATTGAACTCTAAAAATAAGGTTATGGGTCTTCCTGTTATATCTAGAGGTTCCACAGACCAAACTACCGTGTACCCAAGAGATGTTTTCCGTCCCGCCATCATCAGCGGTGCTTGTTTCATTATCTTAGTGCATAATCATCCATCTGGCGATCCAACACCTTCTGAACAAGATATATTATTGACGAGAGAGCTTTGTTTATGTGGGAAGGTGATGGGAATCGAAGTTATAGACCATGTGATCATAGGGACGGAGGGATATATAAGTTTTAAGTTGAGGAAATTGATGTAAAGTAGGATTAACAATTTTTCATTAATAATTATGGATTGAACCTGTTTTATTTTGTCATGAAGATTTAAGGTAAGTAGAAAATAGAAAAGATATGGAGGTGATAATATGCCATCAGTTCATCAAAGGGGTAGAATTACCGAATGGCAGCACACGTTTTCATTTAGCACAAAGGAAAAGGAATACATCGAAAAACACATGGAAAAACATGGATTAACATTTAATAACTCAATTGGGTAGTCCATCCCCCGAAGTCTTGACAACCCCAATCCAAAGGAAAAGTTTATAAAGATTGAGTGTAATTATGAGTCAGTAAACGTCGAGCGTAAATCTGAGGATGTGATATATATGGATGAAAAAAGACATGCAGAGAACCTTACGAAGAACCTTACGAAGAACCTTACGAAGAACCTCACAGTGGAACTTACGAAGGATCTCACGAAGGATCTTAAGAAGGGACTTACAGAGGATCTCACGAAGAATCTTACGAAGGGACTCACAGAGAACCTTGCGAAGGATCTTAAGAAGGGACTTACAGAGGATCTCACGAAGAATCTTACGAAGGGACTCACAGAGAACCTCACGAAGAACCTCAAAGAAGAATTCAAAAGGGATGAGAAGATAAGCGGTATAGTTGCCAATACAATCGCAGATACAGTTGCTAGTATAGCTCCTAATACAATCGGTGGTACAATCGGTGGTACAATCGGTGGTACAATCGGTGGTACAATCGGTGGTACAATCGGTGGTACAATCGGTGGTACAATCGGTGGTACAATCGGTGGTACAATCGGTGGTACAATCGGTGGCAGTACAATCCAAAATACAATCCAAAATACAATCCGAGAGACAACCCAAGGCACATGAAAGTGAAAAAAACAAGGACAAAAGTAACTATAGTTAACTGCAAGGTCTCGAAGTTGTTCAAACTTCGAGACCCTTTAGATTTGGGAGTGAGGTTGTAGATTATGGAAAGAATTAAGACATCAAAATATATACAAATGGTGAAGAGGGACAAGGATTATGCAGTATATCATTCTCTTTTTGGCCAACTTTGCTTTATTGACCAGGATGGAATTGATTTTCTGAAATCATTTCAAGTCCCTCGGACGGTTAATGATGTACTCCAATCTAATGATCAATCTGAACATTCAGAAATAGAGACTTACATAAATAAACTGACAGCGAGATGTTTCTTGGTCCCAGATGGATTCGACGAGTATGAAATTGTAGAGAAAGATATGAAAAAACGTAAGGAAAACTTGAAAAGCGGATATCTTGTTCGAGCTCTCCAACTTGTAACTTCGAATTACTGCAATTTTCGATGCAAGTATTGTATTGTTGATAGTGTTTACAATTCAAAAGAGCGTTCCGAATTTCAGAATGACTCTTCAAATAAACAGATGAGCTTCGAGGTTGCAGAGATGTCGGTTAAAAAGCTAATTGAGTTATTGAGGAAAAACGGGAATAAATATTTAAACATAGAGTTTTTTGGGGGAGAACCACTAATGAACTGGCCAGTAATAGAATATGTCTTGGAGACTTTCAAAAATGGTAGAGAAGATGATGTTAGGGTACTCTACAATGTAACAACGAATGGGTCATTAATAAATGAAAAAATGGCAAAAATCTTTAAAAAGTATGGAGTTAGTGTGGTAATTAGTTTTGATTCACCTAAGAATACAGAAAGGTGTCTTCCTGACGGAAGAAATAGCCTCGAATTAATAAAGCGTAGCCTTGAAATTCTAAAGAGGAACAAAAATTGGGTTACATTTAACTCAGTAATTTCAAAAGAAACAATTAACAATTACGATGGGAACAGTTTAGTAGATTTTGCTAGATATTATAATATTGCTATGATTGGTCTCATTCTGGATCTTGATCTTGATTTTTACCAAGAAGATACTAACAAAAAAAGACTTATTGAGAAAATATGGGATACATACAGATATGCAGAGATACAGGAAGTACCTATTGTAGGTTATTGGCATCAAATATTCGATCAGATTAGAGGAAAACAGCCCCTTAGCTACGTCGCAGGGTACAAAACTTGTCCTGCCACTGGAGTAAAATTGAGCGTTGAACCTGAAGGACACGTTTTTATATGCAAATGTTGCTCGGGGTATCTCGGACACATATCAGATCTTGATAGTATCTTATCATCTGATAAGTATGGGGAATATGTAATGAGAGCTTACCAAAATGCTCCTGAATGTGGAGGGTGCGAAATAGAAGCGTTTTGTTCTGGTGTATGCATGGGCTCGCTGGAAAAAAAATATAATAGTCTAAATGTTATAGAGAAAAGTTCGTGTGATGTGTTCAAAGAACTAACAAGAAAACTGTTAAAAAATCTCGATGAAAATCAGGCGCATATCTTATACATGCCAAAGCCCATCGAGGTGAAAATATGAACACAGATGAAAAGCTCCAAGCATCAAAATATTTAAAGATAATCCCCAGGGGAGAAAACTTTGCCATATATCATTCGCTTTTTGGAGGCATATGCATTGTAGACAAAAAACTCTTAGAGATGTTTGAATTATTCAATTCACCAAAGACCTTGAATGAAGTGATGATAGAAGTGAAGCAGTATTCAGTTGAACATATTAAGTCTTTTATAAATCTCTTCAAACCTAGACATTTTCTGGTCAATCCTGGTTTTGATGAATATGACTTAGTCAAACAGAAGATTGATCATATAAAAGAATATTTGCAGAGCGGTGAACAAATAAGCATTATTCAACTTGTTGTTACAAATCTCTGCAACTTTCGGTGCGAATATTGTTTTGCAGACTCAATATATTCTACTGAAAAAAGGTTTGAATCACAGTCATCCAAAGACAACAAGATTATGGACATCAAAATGGCAGATTCGGCTATAAAACAAGTAATAAGACTGTTGAATAAATCAGGCAACAAGCCATTGCACATACAGTTTTTCGGGGGCGAACCTCTCCTAAATTGGAAGGTAATCAAGTTCGTATTGGAGACGTTTGGTGACGGCAGTGCTTATGGTGTTGATATTGGGTATAGTATCATTACTAACGGGTCTGTAGTCAACGAGGAAATGGCAGAATATTTCAAAAAGTACAATGTACCAGTTATTGTTAGTTTTGACTCTCCAAGAGGGGAACACAGACTTCTCAAAAATGGGGAAAATAGCATCCATATGATCGAACGCAGTTTATCGATTTTGAAAAAATACAACAATAAGATTGTTTTCAATTCTGTACTATCAGAAGAGACATTTGGTTATTTCGATACAGATCTCGTCGATTTTGCACTGAAATGTGGAGTATCAGAGATTGGAGTTTTACTTGATTTAGATCCCGAATTCTATATAAATAGGAGAATCGAAGATATTGTTGATAGATTATGGAATGTATACAAATATGCAAAGAAACATGGGGTGGTTGTTACTGGATACTGGCACATGATTTTCCAACAAATACTGGTCCATGAATATTTCAAGTACCGTGGGTTTAAGACATGCTCGGGAACTGGCTGTCAGTTGAGTATAGAACCTTCAGGTGGTGTATTTGCGTGTAAAGGATCTTCTGGTTATTTTGGCCACATCTTAGAACCTGCTGCACTATTATCCTCAGAAACATATCAGAAATATGCAACAAGGGCATACCAGAATCCCACTGATTGTAGAGGCTGTGAAATTGAGAATTTTTGTGCAGGTTTTTGCTTAGGACCACTTGAGAAAAAGTACAACAACATATATGTTGTTGAAGAAAGAACATGTGAGGTATACAAGGAATTGGTAAGGAGGTTAATAATGGATCTTGACGAAAATGAAGTAGACACATTTACTATGATTGAAAAACCAAAATATGAGGTGGTTGGAGCATGACAGACTATAAACCATCGATGTATAATCTTTGTTATTGTGTGAATAGCAAAGATTTTGCTTGGGTTTTGGCAAATACCTACTCAGGTTGCATTATGAAAGCCAGTGACGGGTTGAAAAATCTCGTCGTAAACTTTGATCCCGAACGTTTCGAAGCTCTGAAAGAGGAAAACCCTGAAATGTATAGGAATCTGTTGGTTAATAGTTTTATCGTTGATAAATCTCTCGATGAGCTAAAGAGACTACGCATAAAATTTCAACAAGAGAAATTGCACAACAATCGTCTCCAGTATACTATATGTCCCACCACTAACTGTAATCTAGCATGTATTTACTGCTATGAGACACCCAGACCACAGAATATGACGCCTGAAGTGGTGGAAAAGATAAAAAGATTTACCGATGCTCGGATTGCTTCCTTCAGTTCATTTAGTGTTAACTGGTACGGCGGCGAACCGCTCATGGTAAAATGGGTTATTGAAGAGCTCTCACGCCATTTTATTGAAATATGTGATAAGAACAACATTGGTTACAGTGCTCGGTTGATATCCAATGGTACGTTGCTTGACAAGGAAACAGTTGATATGCTTGTAAGATCCCGGGTAGGAAGCGCCCAGATATCTATCGATGGGCCTGAAGATGTACATAATGCTCGGAGATTTTATCGTGGAGGCCAAAAGCCGTCCTTTAAAGATATAGTTGAAGGTCTAGCCAACTGTAAGGGAAAAATCCCTGCTGAGATACGAATAAATGTTGATCGTACCAACATTGATCGCTACAAGGAATTCGTGGATTACCTTTTCGACAGAGGGCTCTTAGGTCCGGAAAGTGGAAATACTGTGTCTTTAGGAGTCGTAAAACTATGGTCAGATGATGTAGGTGTGAAACGGAGTGATTTGCTTTCCTTAGTGGAATTCAACGTCCATTCAGAAGAGCTCAAAAGGTATCTGTTTGAGCAGGGCATAACAGAGAATAACCCATGGGCCTTTATGCCTTCGACTCCTTGCATTTCAGTGAATACTTCATATTTCGTAATATTACCTACAGGTGACTTGAAGAAATGCTGGATTCATCCCACAATAGATGGCACTGAGGTGGGAACTCTAGACAAAGAGCTTGATCTGTCACTGCCGATTGCTGTGGAGTGGACGGCATACGACCCGACTCTTGACCCGAAATGCTCTACGTGCGTTTACCTGCCGATCTGTGCAGGGGGTTGCCCCTACGAAAATATGACTAAACCTGAAATGAAAGAACAAATTTGTGCATATCACAAACATTGCGTAGATGTTAATGTGCTAAAGGCAATTAATATGTTGGATGATTACCTAACCCAAGAGGAAGTCTTTGTAACAACAGTAACAGAAAATGAGATTCAGTCGTAAGAATAGTCACAGAAGACGGTATTGTACCAGAGTGAGGTACAATTGTAAATTGGGAAATTAGAGGGGCTAACCTCTCTATGGTGGTATACGCTTCTTCGAGGGCTTTTTGGTCACCAGATTGAAGTGCAGAACTATATGTATCTACTGCCTGTTTGTATGTAAAGTAGCTCTCACCAGCACCTTTCAATTCTTCTAAAACATCTGTTTCCCACAAAAGATTTCCTGACTCATACATTTCCAGTCTGTTCAAAGTTAGTGAGGTAGCTTCGTCCCCGGTGTAAGCAATCTCTACCGTGCCAGTGTACGGTATTGGATTGACTATCCACTCTTCTATGTTAAGGTTGAATTCTATATTTGAACATACGTCTGTTTCAACCCAAAGGGGAATCCCCTCTTTTTAAAGAGGGGTCTCGGAAAAATAGTGAAAATGTGACGGAGCCAATATTAGGTTGGGCGGCGGTTTCAAACCGCCGGTTTTAACCGGCGGTCCGCCGCCCGTAAAATTTGACGCGGTTGATTTAAAGTGAAAAAATCTAAAAATAGCACAAAAATCATTCCATAACACAGAATTTTTCATTTTATTGCCTGTCTTATTTTGAGAATCACGTAAACGATGAAAATTGAGGTAAGTATGGGGAGAATGGGTGTAAGGAGTGGGTATGGAAAGAAGACGAGCTGAATCTTGATTTGCCATGGTAGTACTAAGCTGTAGATCCAACGCCAGAACATATAAGGAAACCAGATTGTTACAGCTGCAGCCATGAAGATGAGTCGTAGACTGTAGATTCCCCACCAGAGTTTAGCGGTAGACAATACTGCCCAATAGGATAGTGACCAGATCAGTCCATAGATTATGGCTTTTTTCTTGATTTCTTCCATTTTCGTCCCCTCTATTAGTTAGATGAAAGGAACATCCACTCGAATACATTTTTCCCAAGAAGAAATTCTATTACTCGTTCCGCTAAATTCAATATAGTCATGTCTTGTCTTGTTATAACTACACAGAGATTAGAAATTAGATAGTACATCATGCTCGATTTCTGAAGGGATCTTCCCTCTACAGTTTTAGAGCTCCAATACACCTTTCTCTTTGTCTGGTATGAGCTCTTTCCTTTGTTCAAGATTCACCACTTTCCTGGTTCATCTTTTCTAATACTGCTCTAATCAGGGATTCCACCTCTGGCAATCGTTTCTTTATTGTCTCCCAAACTACTTCCACGTTCACCCCGAAGTAGTCATGGCTCAATTTATCACGCATTCCTGCCATCTCTTTCCAGGGAATATTCGGGTACGTTTCTCTCATTGGTGAAGGTATGTGCTTTGCTGCCTCTCCTATAATCTCAAAATTCCTTACAACTGCATCAACAGTCTTTGTATCTTCTGTAAAGTCATCAAGAGACAGGTCTCTTACATATTTTTCTATTTTTTCACAAGCTTCCACAATATCAACAAGGTACAACCTGTAATCTCTCTTCATACATATACAGCCTCTTCCAATATCCTTTTCTTTATTCGAGGTTTCAAGGCATCTTTCATGACCAAATCAACTTCTCTACCCAATATATCACTGAGGAAGTTTTCCAGTCTCATGAACTCAAAGAGGTCAATGACACCTGAGAACTCTACCAGGATATCAATGTCACTTCTCTCATCTTGTTCCCCCCTCAAGCAAGATCCAAATATACCTATTGATTTAACTTTGAATCTTTCTTTGAGGGTAGGTTTATGTTCGTTGATTTTTTTCTTTATTTCTTTGACAGCTTCTGCATCGCGGGAGGCTGCTTTTCCGACTGTGAGGTCCATAGAGGGGATTATGGGTGTCCCTATTTAAGGGTTTCATTCACTTTCAACTTTGTAGAGCCCACCCATTCTTTCGCCCCTTCCTTCAGTCAACCTTTTCCATTTTTATCACTCCCCATCCTATTCCAGAACAGGTCACAGAGACGTTCTGGTCGCAGCTTCCTCAAGCATTGAGAAATACCAAATTCTTTGTTGAGACCTGTCGTAATAGCGTAGTCCCATGGTTTTTCAATAAGCTTTTTTTCTTTGTATAGACAGGACAAGTATATGGGATTTCTTGAAATCTACAACATAAATGATCCGATAAGTTCCAATTCTGATTCTGTAGGTGTTATCAACACTTTTTAGCTTTTTGATGTCATATTTTTTCGGGAAATACACATATGCAAGGTCATCAAGAACGGTCTCAATTCTTCTCTTCACCTTAGAATCCAGTAACTTCAATGCCTTTTCGGCTCTGTTGGTGAGGAATATTTCAAAAATGGGGCTCCTTCTTGACTTCTTTCCAGGATCTGTACTTTCCTTCTGCTATTTCTCTTTTCCCTAATTCGATCTCCCGCATTTCCTCTTCTGTAGGTTCCTCCTCGGGGATAAGTGTACTTTTGATCTCATCTAACTCTTCTTCCATGAAAAACCACATTGGCGAGGGGTGTATCACCTCTTAGACCGTGTGATTTTGAGTATTTTTAAGGAGAAGCACTCAGTAAAGTGCTCCTCCTTTGGTTGGTTTGGGCTTTCTTTACTGAGCGATGCAGGCTTTTAAGCTTTCGGGTGTGGGTCTCTTCTCTCAGGTGATGGTAGCGTTCCCTTCTCGTGAGCATGTAGTACATGGCCACGACCAGTTCCCGAGCTATGGCAACGTAGGCCTTCTGTTTCCCCCTCCGGGCAGCAATACGGTGGAATTTCACCTTCCAGTAAGGGTCAAATCTGACAGCTACCTGTGCTGCTTGGACTAAAGCCCACCTCACCAGGGGAGTTCCCCTCTTGGTGATAGGACCGTGATAGCAGC
>JADDYB010000343.1_pt1 | contig 14509 bp, 14 predicted proteins | sample 8641941 | NCBI WGS metagenome assembly JADDYB01 (sample SAMN16275377, study PRJNA637457) | freshwater sediment metagenome | isolation source: Lake Kineret sediment | place: Israel: Lake Kineret | collected 2013
TAAGTTTACGGCGCCGACGTAGATCAGCACCTGGAAGGCGGCGATGAAGTGCACGCCGAGCAGGCCGTAGATGCCGCCGAGGAACACCATCGTCGAGATCAGCGCGGTGGCCACCCGCATCGGCTGCCGCAGCACGATCATCAGAAGCGCTCCGATCAGCGCGCCGGCGGCGAAGACCACCAGCAGCAGCGTGTCGAGGCCGGCGAGCAGCGAATTGATCATGGCTGGCTCCTCGCCGAGGAGGCGGCGGGCGGCGCCGGATACGGCTTGGCCACGTCGCCGCGCGGCTGCCAGGCGAGCAGTTCCTCGCGGGCGATCCACATCTCGCGGCGGTCAAGGCTCGGCAGGTTCGGCACTTCCTTGAGCATGCGGATCGCATCCTCGGGGCAGGCCTCGACGCACAGCCCGCAGAAGATGCAGCGTGAATAGTCGATCTCGAAGCGCGTCGGGAACTTCGGGTGCGCGGCATCGTTCGGGTCGAAGCCGGCGTCGATCTCGATCACCTTGGCCGGGCACACCGTCGCGCACATGTTGCAGGCGATGCACTGCGGGCTGCCGTCAACGCGGCGCGTCAGCACGTGCTTGCCGCGGTTGCCGGCGGCATAGTCCCAGCGCGTCTCTTCCGGGTAGTAGGTGGTCAGCGCGCCCTTGCGGCCGGTCGCCCACTTGAACATGTTGCGCAGGAAGACCGTGCTGGTGATGGCCAGGCCGCGCAGGATCTCCGGCAGGTAGGCGCGTTCCCACCAGCCCATGGTGGGTTCGTTCCAGTACTGCTTGCGGACGTAGGGTTTGGTCTTCATGCGTGCCTCACCCCAGCGCCCAGACGACCAGGACCGTGACGATCAGGTTGGCGAGCCCCAGCGGGAACATGAACTTCCAGGCGAAGCGCAGCACCTGATCCCAGCGGAAGCGCGGCAGCGACCAGCGGATCAGGATCTGGAAGCTGCACATCACGAAGACCTTGGCCAGGAACACCACCAGCTGCGTGGCCACCACCGCGCCGTGGCTCATGGCGATCGTGTAGCCGCCGGGGAAGACGAAGCCGGCGTCGGTCATGTACGGCAGGTTGTAGCCGCCGAGGAACAGCGTGGTGAACAGCGCGCCGATGATCGCGATCTCGATGAACTCGGCGAACATGAACAGGCCCATCTTCATGCCGCTGTACTCGGTGAAGTAGCCGGCGATGAGCTCCGACTCCGCCTCCGGCAGGTCGAACGGGATGCGCTTGTTCTCGGCGATGGCCGCGGTCAGGAACAGGGTGGCGGCGAAAGGCTGCAGCACGATCCCCCAGGCCGGCAGGAAGCCCAGCACGACGCCCGACTGATGGCGGACGATCTCGTCGAGGTTGATGGTGCCGTAGATGAAGATCAGGCCGAGCAGCGTCATGGCCATGATCAGCTCGTAGGAGATCATCTGGCTGCCGGCGCGCAGCGCGCCGAGCAGCGAGAACTTGTTCGCCGACGACCAGCCGGCCAGCATGGCGCCGATGATCGTGATGCCGCCGAAGGCGAAGACGATCAGCAGGCCGGCGTCGAGCTGCGCGATCTGCATCGGGTAGACGCGGTCGCCGAACCAGCCGGCCAGGCCCGGGAAGAGCTGCCCCGGGATCAGCACGCCGCCGAAGGGCACCACCGCGAACACCAGCAGCACCGGCGTGAACACGACCCACGGCGCCACCATGTAGGCGTACCAGTCGTAGGTCTTCGGCTTGAAGTCTTCCTTCAGCAGCAGCTTCAGGCCGTCGGCCATGCCGTGGAACAGCCCCCACCAGACCAGCTTGATCTGCGTGAACGGGATGCGGATGTAGGCGCGGTTGGCACCGATGCGGTCGGACATCACCGCGGCCTGCTTGCGCTCCACCCAGGTGAGGATGGTGCCGAAGCCCATCAGCACCGAGATCGCGTAGGTGATGAACAGCACGTAGATGACGAGGTCCTGGATCATGCGACCTCCGCAGTGGCCGCCAGCCGGGCGAAGAACTCCTCGGCGTGGGCGACGTTCGGCGGCTTGGCGAACAGCCGCTCGAAGCGGCTGGTGACCCCGGCGCAGTTGGTGTAGTGGCCGGCACGCTCCGTCTGGATGCTGACCGGCACGAAGACGTCGGCGTAGCCGTTTTCCGGCGCCAGATAGCCGTTCAGGAAGATGACCCTGGCGCCGCGCGGCAGGGCGGTGAAGTCGAAGCCCTCGCCCCAGACCAGCACCAGGTCGGTGCCGTCGGGGAAGGCAATCGGCGCACTGCCAAAGAGCTGCTGCGCAGTGGCCGTGTTCGGGTTCTTGTCGGCGCGGATCAGCAGTTCATCCTGCAGCGGCTCGCCGGGCGCCGGCCTGTGGTCGCTCTTGACGAAGCAGGTGAAGCGGCCGGCCAGCGCGTGCTTTGCCGCCGCCAGCTCCTCGTTCGAGCCCCAGTTCGACACCAGCGCGACCGGCTTGCCCGCTTCGCCGATCAGGCGGCGCGCGGCGGCGGCGGCCTGCTCGAGTGCGGCCACCTTTCCCTTGAGCATCGGCTGCTCGGCGCGGGGCCGGTCGAAGATCTGCGCCAGGTCGCGTCCCTTGTTGCAGATCCACGGCCCGTTGACGGCCGGGTTCTCGAGCGGGGTGACGCGGGCGATCTCGGTGTTCTGCTTCTGGTCGAGGTGGTTCAGTTTCCACTCGCGCTTGCGGTGCCAGAGGTTCACCGTGCAGCCGCGCGCGCAGCCCGGGCACACCGAAGGCGTCGCCTGCAGGTACCACACGCGCGCCTTGTGCAGGAAGCCCTTCGACAGCAGCGCGCCGACCGGGCAGATGTCGACCACGTTGTCCGAGTAGGGGTCGGCATTGAAGCGCCCGTCCTCGGCGGCGCGCACCAGCGAGTGGTCGCCGCGGTTGCGGATCGCCAGGCCGTGCGAGCCCGACACCTCGCGGGTGAAGCGCACGCAGCGCGAGCAGACGATGCAGCGCTCGTTGTCGAGCACGATGCGGTCGGACAGCGGGTGGTACTTGGTCGCCCGCACCTTCGGCACCGTCGAAACCGACGGCTCGCCGTTGTAGGTGTAGTGGTGATCCTGCAGCATGCACTCGCCGGCCTTGTCGCAGATGCCGCAGTCGACCGGGTGGTTGAGCAGGATGAACTGCAGGGTCTGCTTGCGCTGCTCGCGCACGCTCTGCGAGTCGGTCAGCACGCGCATGCCTTCGGTCACCGGCATGTTGCAGGCGATCTCCGACCAGCTGCTGCCGCCGCCTTCGCCCTCGACCTCGACCACGCAGACGCGGCAGTTGCCGGCCACCGACAGGTGCGGATGCCAGCAGAAGTACGGGATGAAGAAGCCGGCGGCCAGCGCCGCCTGCATCACCGTCTGGCCCTTCTCGGCGTGCACCGGCTGGCCGTTGATGAAGAAGTCAGGCATGGGCCACCTCGGCGACTTCCAGCCGGCCCTCGCACTTCGACCGCTTGTTGGCGATGTAGTACTCGAACTCGTCGCGGTACTTGGCGATGATGCCGACGGTGGCGTAGCCGGCCGCGTCGCCCATGCCGCAGATCGTCGTGCCGTCGTTGGCGTTGGAGATGCGCACCAGCGTGTCGATGTCGCCGGGGCGGCCGTCGCCCTTGACGATGCGCTCGATGATCCGGTGCATCCAGCCCATGCCCTCGCGGCACGGCGTGCACTGCCCGCACGACTCGTGGTGATAGAAGCGCAGCATCACGTGCAGCAGGCGCACCATGCAGGTGCCCTCGGCGATCACCACCATGCCGCCGGAGCCGACCTGCGATCCGGCCGCCTCCATCGACTTGTGGTCGTAGGTGACGCCCTCGATGTCCTTCGCCGTCATCACCTTGGTCGAGATCCCGCCGGGGATGATGCATTTGAGGCCCTTGCCGCCCAGCACGCCGCCGCAGTCCTCGTAGATGAACTTGGCGAGCGGGTAGCCGTACTCGACCTCGTAGACGCCCGGCCGGTTGACGTGGCCGGAGATCGACACCAGTTGCGTGCCCGGGCTCTTCGGCATGCCGACCTTGCGGAACGCCTCGGCGCCCATGCGCATGATGATGGCGACGTTCGACAGCGTCTCGACGTTGTTGATCACCGTCGGCCGCTGATACAGCCCGCGCACCGTCAGCCGCGGCGGCCGGTTGCGCGGATAGCCCTTCTTGCCCTCGATCGAGGTGATCAGCGCGGAGGCTTCGCCGCACACGTAGGAGCCGGCGCCGCGGTAGACGACGATGTCGCACGAAAAGCCGGTGCCGAGGATGTTCTCGCCGAAGTAACCGGCGGCGTAGGCTTCCTCGACCGCGGCGGCCAGCCGGCGGTACGGCTGGTCGAACTCGCCGCGGATGTAGACGAAGCAGTTGCGCACCTGCAGCGCATAGCAGGTCATCAGCATCGATTCGAGCAGCAGGTGCGGCGCGTGCTCGAGGATCCAGCGGTCCTTGAAGGTGCCGGGCTCGCCCTCGTCGGCGTTGGCGCACAGGTAGTGCGGCTGGCCGTCGTCGAGCTTGACCACCGCCCACTTGCGGCCGACCGGGAAGGCGGCGCCGCCGTGGCCGAGCACGCCGGCGGCCGTGACTTCCTTGGTGACGTCCTCGGGCTTGAGCGAGGTCAGCGCCCTGCGCAGCGCCTGGTAGCCACCGCGCGCCTGGTAGTCCGGCAACAGGTGCGACGTCGCCGTGACCGGGAAATCCATGATCAGTTGCTGGCCGGGCATGGCTATTTCAGCTCCTGCAGCAGGGCATCGAGCTTCGCCGCATCCATGTTCTCGTGGTACGTGTCGTTGACCATCACCACCGGCGCGGTGCCGCACGAGCCGAGGCACTCGACCACCGACAGCGTGAAGCGGCCGTCGGGCGTGGTCTCGCCGACCTTCACGCCGAGCTTGCGGCTGAGGGTGTCGATCAGCCGCTCGGCGCCGCGCATCGAGCAGGACACGTTGCGGCAGGTCTGCACGTGCCAGCGGCCGATCGGCTGGCGGCGGAACTGCGTGTAGAAGGTCAGGACCTCCTCGATCTGCACGCGCGGCACGCCGAGGTATTCCACCAGCCAGTCGATGTCCTGGTCGGCGACATAGCCGCGCACCTCCTGGATGCGACGCAGGCAGGGCAGCGTCAGCGACGACTCGAAGCCCGCCGGGAAGCGCTTCTTCAGCGCCTCGAACTCGGGCTGCAGGTGCTTCAGCGATGGAAGGTCTGGCGCGTTCACTGCTTGCACTCCGTGGCCGCGAAAAATGGGGTCAGAGTCGACTCCCGACGGACGCGAAAAACGGGGTCAGAGTCGAATTTCCGACGCACTCCCGCCGACAGGGCGAGCAGCGGCAGGGGAAACTCGACTCTGACCCCGTTTTTCGACCCCATCTTTCTCACCGGTCGCACTCCCCGCCGATCATGTTGATCGAACCAAAGGTCGGCACGATGTCGGCCAGCTGGTAGCCCTCGAGCATCCTGTGCGCGCCGCCCATGTGCACGAAGCTCGGCGCCCGGCAGTGCACCTTGTACGGCGTACCGCTGCCGGTGCTGACCAGGTAGAAGCCCAGCTCGCCGTTGGCACCCTCGTGCGCGACGTAGATGTCGCCGGCGGGCACCTGCGGGCCTTCCATGACCAGCTTGAAGTGGTTGATCAGCGACTCGATCTCGCCGTAGACGAGCTGCTTGGGCGGCAGCACGCAGCGGCGGTCGTCGACGTTGATCGGGCCGCCGCCCTTCTCGTGCAGCAGGTCCACGAGCTGGCGGATCATGTGCACCGACTCATCCATCTCGCGCATGCGCACGTAGTAGCGGTCGTAGTTGTCGCCCTTGATGCCGGTGGGCACCTCGAAGTCGAGCTCGGGGTAGGCCAGGTAGGGCGTGTCCTTGCGCAGGTCGCGCGGCACGCCGGTGGAGCGCAGGATCGGCCCGGTGTAGCCCCAGTTGATCGCGTCTGCCGTCGACAGGACGGCGACGTTGCGCATGCGGTCGATGAAGATGCGGTTGCGGTCGACCAGGCCGTGCACGCGGCCGACGAATTCCTCGTACTCGGCGAGGATCTCCTCGAGCCGCTTCAGCCAGCCGTCGGGCAGGTCGCGCGCCAGCCCGCCGATGCGGCCGTAGCTGTAGGTCAGGCGCGCGCCGGTGAGATCCGCCAGGTGCTCGTAGATGTAGTCGCGCAGCATGACCAGGTACAGGAACGCGGTCATCGCGCCGAGCTCCATCAGCGCCGCGGCGACGCAGGTCAGGTGATCGGCGAGGCGCGAGTACTCGGCCAGCAGCGTGCGCAGGTACTTCGCGCGCGGCGTGATCTCGATGCCCATCAGCGTCTCGACCGTTTCGCAGTAGGCGAAGTTGTTGATCAGCGCCGAGCAGTAGTTCAGGCGGTCGACGTAGGGGATCAGGTTGTGCCAGGTGTGCGACTCGCACTCCTTCTCGAAGCCGCGGTGCAGGTAGCCGCAGTGCACGTCGGCGCGCAGCACCCGCTCGCCGTCGAGCTCGGCGACGATCTGGATCGTGCCGTGCGTGGCCGGGTGCGACGGGCCGATGTTGACGATCGTCGTGTCGTCGCGCTCGGGCTTGGTGAAGGCGGGCCGGATCGGGTTGGGAAGCTTCATCTCCACGGCACTACTCCCCGCCCGGCATTTCGTAACCGGCGCGGTACGGCACCAGCGGCTGCTCGCGCTCCTTCGGATAGTCCTTGCGCAGCGGGTGGCCCTGGAAGCCCTCGTACAGCAGGATCGGCCGCAGGTCCGGGTTGCCGGCAAAGACGATGCCGTACATCTCGTGGCACTCGCGCTCCATGAAGTGCGCCGCGCCGTACATCCCGGTCAGCGTGTCGACCACCGGCTCTGCCTCCGCCACGCGGGCCTTGATCCGCACGCGCAGCTTGTGCATCGTCGAGTAGAAGTGCCAGACGACCTCGAAGCGCGGCTGCTGGCCCAGCCAGTCCACCGCCGTGACGTCGGAGAACAGGTCGAAGCGGAACTGTTCCTTCAGCGCGCCGACCACGTCGAGCAGGTCGCCCGGCGCGATCTGCAGCACGAGCACGCCGTGCGCGACGGACGACTCGCCGATCTTCGGCGCCAGCGCCTCGCGGATGCGGTCGAAGATCACGTTCATCTCTAGAACCTGTCGTTGACGATGAGGTGCTGCTGGCCGGCGATCTTCTCCTGCAGCTTCATGATCCCGTCGATCACCATCTCCGGCCGCGGCGGGCAGCCGGGGACGTAGACGTCGACCGGGATGATGCGGTCGATGCCCTGCACCGCGGCGTAGTTGTTGTAGAAGCCGCCACTGGTGGCGCACACGCCGAAGGCCAGCACCCATTTCGGCTCGCACATCTGCTCCCACACCTTCAGCAGGATCGGCGCCTGCTTGTGCGTGATGGTGCCGACCACCATCAGCAGGTCCGACTGGCGCGGCGTGAAGCGCGGCAGCGCGGCGCCGAAGCGGTCGGTGTCGTACGGCGTCGAGCTGACCGACATGAACTCCATGCCGCAGCAGGCGGTGACGAACGGGTAGGGGAACAGCGAGAACTTGCGCGCCCAGCCGACCAGCTCGTCCTTGCGCGTGCAGATGTACTCGAAGGCGGCCGACTTCTGCGACTCGGGCCGGATCGGGATCGTTCGGTCGCCCATCAGTCGGTCACCGCCTCGAGGAGCCTTGCCCGGTACACGTACAACAGCACCAGGATCAGCAGGAACATGAAGATGGCGAAGGTGGCCATCATGAAACCGTCGAGCGGCTGCGCGCCGAGCACCCACAGGATCAGGAACACCGTCTCGAGGTCGAACAGGATGAAGACGATCGCCACCGCGTAGTACTTGACCGGCACCGAGTGCATGTCACGCGTGTCGAGCAGGGTCGCGCCGCACTCGAACGGCTCCTCCTTCATCGGGGTCATCGCCGGCTTCGGGCCGAGGAACTTGTTCGCCAGCAGCATCACGCCGACGAACCCGAGGATCGCGATCAGGTACAGCAGGAAGACGACATAGGGGCTCATCGTCGGCAGTCTTCGTCGGCGTTAATGGGTCGGTGCTCGGCTCGTGCGGCGCCGTCGGGCGCCGCGCCCTTTGGCGCGTGCGTTACGCGGTCCTCTCGCGTTGCGGCAGCAATTTCTGCTTCTCTGTTGCGGGGCCGTGTTACGCAATCCGTGCCAGCCCGCCTTTTTTCGGTTCCGCTACCGTAGGCGGGTCTGCGGATGCGCTTCTTGATGACCGTCAACGGAACGTGGCTTGATGGGCGCGGCCAATCCCGCGACGCAGAAGGGGTGTGGCGGGGCCGCATCAGCGACGCAGCGCCGGCAGGCGACAGCGGGCCGCCGCCTGCTGGCACAGTCCCTCAAGGAGGGGGTCGGGACGTCAGCCGGCTTCGAACTGCTTGCGCCGCCGTTGCTCGCAGACGAAGTCCTCGAGTTCCGGATCGAGCGCGTTGCGCGCGGAAACGATGCCGATCGGCCTGCCGTTCTCCACCACTGGCAGGTGGCGGCAGTGGTGCTCGTGCATCACCGCCATCGCGTGACCGAAACTGCGGTCGGGCTCGATGGTCACCGGCGCCCGGGTCATCACGTCGGCAAGCGGCGTGGTGGTCGGCTCCAGGCCACGCGCGACGACGCGGAACACCGCGTCGCGCTCGCTGAAGATGCCGATGAGATGGTCGTCCTCGACGACGACGACGGCCCCGACGTGTCGCTGGGCCATCAGTTCGGCCGCCTGGCGCACCGTGGTGCTCGGCGGCGCGGTGACGAAGCCCTGCTGCCGGATGATGCTTCTGACCGGTTGGCTCAGCATGACCGTCTCCCTGCGATCGCTATGCCTGCAGCCGCGAAGGCGGTCGGTTCACGCCGACCACAAGACTGTCGTGGCTTCCTGGCGAAACTTAACGGTCGCAGCGCCGGCAGTCTTGATCGCGCTCAACGATGCACAGCCAGGGATACGACGCGCGTCAACGACACGCGTCGACGTACCGCTCGCGCGCTCAGCCGTGCAGGCCCTTGTACTTCGCCATCAACTGGTCTTTCGATTCCGCGTGCTTCGGATCGGGAACGATGCAATCCGCCGGGCACACGTCGATGCACTGCGGCTCGTCGTGCGCGCCGACGCACTCGGTGCACTTGTCCGGGTCGATGACGTAGATCGGGCTGCCGGCGGCGATCGCCTCGTTCGGGCAGACCGGCTTGCAGGCGTCGCATGCGGTGCAGTCGTCGTTGATCAGAAGTGCCATTTGGATCTCCTTGTGTGGATTGTCGCCGTTTCGACGGACGGCGCTAGCCTAGACGAACTCGCTGGTGTACGACTTCAGCGCCTTCATGTAGTTGGCACGCTCGAAGGCGTCCGGATCGGGGCAGGACTGCTGCGACAACGAACCCTTCATCTGCGCCACCGAGGTGTACTCGCGCTCGCTCATCCACGCCTCGATGCCCTTGACCAGCGCGCCGACGTGGTTCGGCCCCTTCATCAGCAGGCTGCTGGCCAGCATCACGCAGTCGGCGCCGGCGAGCAGCAGCTTGAGCACGTCCTCCGGCGTGTGCGCGCCGCCGGTGGCCGCCAGGCTGGCGTCGACGCGGCCGCGCAGGATGGCGATCCAGCGCAGCGCCAGGCGCAGCTCGTCGGACGTGGACAGCACCAGGTGCGGCGCCACCTCCAGTTCGTCGAGCAGGATGTCGGGCTGCAGGAAGCGGTTGAACAGCACCAGGCCGCGGGCGCCGGCCTTGGTCAGCCGCGCCGCCATGTTGGCCATGGCGCTGAAGTAAGGCGCCACCTTGACCGCCACCGGGATGCTGACCTGCCGGGTCACCGACTCGACCAGCTCGACGTAGCGCTGCTCGACGTCGGCCGAGGTGTCATCGACGCTGGCGGCGAGGAAGTAGACGTTCAGCTCGATGGCGTCGGCGCCGGCCTCCTGGCACTTGTGGGCGATGCCGGTCCAGCCGCCGGGCGTATAGCCGTTCAGGCTGGCGATCACCGGCACGCGCAGCGCCCGCTTGGCCTCGGTGATCAGCTCCAGGTAGGTGTCCGGCCCGGTCGCGTACTGCATTTCCGGGAAGAAGCCCTGCGCCTCCGGCGACAGTTCGGCGCCGTACATCATCAGGTTGTGCGCCGCCATCTCGTCGTGCGTGATCTGCTCCTCGAACAGCGACTTGAGCACCACGGCGGCGATGCCGGCGTCCTGCAGCCGCTTCAGGCTGTCGATCGAGCCGGTCAGCGGCGAGGCCGAGGCGACGACCGGGTGCGCCAGTTCCAGGCCGAGGTAACGGGTACGTAGATCGACGCTCATTCTGCGGCCTCCTCCGATTTCGCCGCCGCCGGCGGGTCTTCGCCCGCTGCGGCCTGCGCATGACCTTCCTCGGTGACGACGCGGTGCACGCCGGCCACCTGCTCGTAAAGCTGCCAGCGGGCATCGGCGTCGTGCTGCGCCTGTTTGAGCAGCAGCTTGGAGCGCGCCGGATCGGACTGCGCCAGCATGGCGTAACGGCCCTCCTTCATCACGAACTGCTCCAGCGGCAGTGTCGGCTTGCGCGAATCGAGCTTGAGCGGCTGGTCGGACCCGCCCATGCCCAGTCGCGGGTCGTAGTGGTACAGCGTGAGGTAGCCGCTCTTCACCGCGTCGCGCTGGTGGCTGAAGCCGGTGGTCATGTCGATGCCGTGCGCGATGCAGTGGCTGTAGGCGATGATCAGCGACGGCCCCGGCCACGAGGCCGCTTCCTGGAAGGTGCGCACCGTCTGCACCGGGTTGGCGCCCATCGCCACCTGCGCCACGTACACGTTGCCGTAGGCCATGGCGATCATGCCGAGGTCCTTCTTGCCGATCGACTTGCCGGCCGCGGCGAACTTGGCCACCGCGCCGCGCGGCGTGGACTTCGACGCCTGGCCACCCGTGTTGCTGTAGACCTCGGTATCCAGCACCAGGATGTTGACGTTGCGGCCGGAGGCAAGCACGTGGTCCAGCCCGCCATAGCCGATGTCGTAGGCCCAGCCGTCGCCGCCGACGATCCAGACGCTGCGCACGACGAGGCTGTCGGCCACCGCCAGCAGCCGGCCGGCCTCGGGAAAGTGCAGTGTCGACAGGATGGCCTTGAGCTGTCTCACGCGTTCGCGCTGTGCCTTGATCTGGTCGTCGCTATCCTGCGGCGCGTTGAGCAGCCCGTCGGCGAGTTCGTCGCCGATCTCGCCTCGCAGTTCGCGCACGAGCATCTGCGCCAGCTCGCGCTGCGCGTCGACGGCCAGCCGCATGCCCAGCCCGAACTCGGCGTTGTCCTCGAACAGGCTGTTGGCCCAGGCCGGGCCCTGGCCGTCGGCGTTGGTCGTGTACGGCGTGGTCGGCAGGTTGCCGCCGTAGATCGACGAGCAGCCGGTGGCGTTGGCGATCAGCAGGTGGTCGCCGTACAGCTGCGACAGCAGCTTCAGGTACGGCGTCTCGCCGCAGCCGGAGCAGGCGCCCGAGTACTCGAACAGCGGCTGGCGCAGCTGCGAGCCGCGCAGGCCGTCGATGCTGTCGAACGACGGCCGCACCTCGGGCAGGCCGAGGAAGAACTCGTAGTTGGCGCGCTCGGCCTGCAGGTGCTCGAGCTTGGGCGCCATGTTGATCGCCTTGTGCTTGACCACCTGCTTGCTGCGCGACGGGCAGACGTCGACGCAGGCGCCGCAGCCGGTGCAGTCGTCGGGCGCCACCTGCAGGCTGTACAGCATGCCGTCGAGCGGCCCGCCGTCCTTGCGCGCCCACGGCACCGCTTTGAAGCTCGACGGCGCGCGGGCCATCTCCTCCGGCGAGAAGACGTTCATGCGGATCGCCGCGTGCGGGCACACCAGCGGGCAGATGGCGCACTGGGTGCAGATGGTCTCGTCCCAGATCGGGATCTCGTGCGCGATGCTGCGCTTCTCCCACTGCGTGGTGCCGGTCGGGAAGGTGCCGTCCACCGGCAGCGCCGAGACGGGCAACAGGTCACCCTTGCCGTCCATCATCATCGCGGTGACGCGCTGCACGAACTCCGGCGCCGCGCGCGGCACGACCGGCCGCCGCTGCAGAACCGAGTCGGCATGGCCGGGCACCCTGACCTCGTGCATCGCCGCCAGCGAGGCGTCCACCGCGGCGAAGTTGCGGTTGAGCACCGACTCGCCGCGCTTGCCATAGGTCTTGCGGATGGCGTCCTTGATCTTGGCGATCGCCTCCTCGCGCGGCAGGATGCCGGAGATCGCGAAGAAGCAGGCCTGCGTCACCGTGTTGATGCGCCCCGCCAGCCCCGCCTGCCTGGCCACCGCCAGCGCGTCGACGACGTAGAACTTCAGCTTGCGCTCGACGATGGTCTGCTGCGCCTCGCGCGGCAGCTTGTTCCAGACCTCGGCCGGTCCGTACGGGCTGTTCAGCAGGAAGGTCGCGCCGGTGCGGGCCAGTCCCAAGACGTCGAGCTTTTCCATGAACTCGAACTGGTGGCAGGCGATGAAGTCGGCGCGCCGGATGAGGTAGGTCGACTCGATCGGCTTCGCTCCGAAGCGCAGGTGCGACACGGTGATCGCGCCCGACTTCTTGCTGTCGTAGACGAAGTAGCCCTGCGCGTGCAGCGGCGTGTTCTCGCCGATGATCTTGACCGTGTTCTTGGTCGCGCCGACCGTGCCGTCGGCGCCCAGGCCGTAGAACACCGCGCGGGTGACCCCCTTGGCCTCGGTGTCGAACTCCTCGTCCCACTTCAGCGACAGGTGGGTGACGTCGTCATTGATTCCGACCGTGAAGTGCCGCTTAGGCTTCGCTGTCTTCAGTTCGTCGAGCGCCGCCTTGGCCATCGCCGGCGTGTACTCCTTGGACGACAGCCCGTAGCGGCCGCCGATCACCCTCGGCATCGCCGCGCCGTCGGGCCAGGCCTCGGCCAGCGCGGTGACCACGTCCTGGTACAGCGGCTCGCCGATCGCGCCCGGCTCCTTGGTTCGGTCCATGGCGGCGATGGCGCGCACGGACTTCGGCAGCACGCCGACGAAGGCCTGCACATCGAAGGGCCGGTACAGCCGCACGGTGACCAGGCCCACCTTCTCGCCGGCGGCGACCAGCTTGGCCACCGCCTCATGCGAGGCGCCGACGCCCGAGCCCATCTGCACCAGCACCCGCTCGGCATCCGCCGCGCCCGTGTAGTCGAACAGGCCGTAGCGCCGCCCGGTCAGCTTCTCGAAGCGGTCCATCGACTCGAGCACGATGCCGGGCACCGCCGTGTAATGGTCATTGCACGCCTCGCGCGCCTGGAAGAACACGTCCGGGTTCTGCGCCGAGCCGCGCAGCCTGGGCGAGTCCGGGTTCAGCGCGCGGGCGCGGTGCGCCGTGATCAGGTTCTCGTCGACCAGACCACGAACGTCTTCCTCGAACAGCAGGTCGATCTTGTTGACCTCGTGGCTGGTGCGGAAGCCGTCGAAGAAGTGCAGGAACGGCACGCGCGAGCGCAGCGTCGCCATGAAGGCGATCATCGCCATGTCCTGCGCTTCCTGCACGCTGGCGGAGGCGAGCAGCGCGAAGCCGGTGGTGCGCGCCGCCATCACGTCGGAATGGTCGCCGAAGATCGACAGCGCGTGCGTGGCCAGCGTGCGGGCGGCGATGTGGAACACCGCCGGGGTCAGTTCGCCGGCGATCTTGAACATGTTCGGCAGCTTCAGCAGCAGCCCCTGCGACGCGGTGAAGGTGCAGGTCAGTGCGCCGGCCTGCAGCGAACCGTGCACCGCGCCGGCGGCGCCGGCCTCGCTCTGCATCTCGATCACCTGCGGCACCATGCCCCAGATGTTCTTCTGGCCTCCCGCCGACCAGGCGTCGGCCAGTTCGCCCATCGTCGACGAGGGCGTGATCGGGTAGATCGCGATCACCTCGCTGGTCAGGTGGGCGATCCGCGCGGCGGCCTCGTTGCCGTCGAGAACGTGGGAGCGTTCGGTCATTTTCGCCATCCGTGATCTGTGTTGCGTGCGCCGTTGCCCGCGAGCGGCCATCCGTGAACGCGAGCGCGGGTCACGGCCGGCCGATCGCCGATGCCGGCTAGAGGATTCCCGCCTTGCCCGTCTGCCAGCGCCGGTACTCGGTGGTCAGCAGGGCGACGTGCTCGCGCTCCTCGGCGGCGAGTTCCTTGTACAGCTCGCGCTCGACCGAGCCTTCGGGGGCGCGCTCGCCTTCCTTGCTGAAGAAGTCGACTGCCCGCTGCTCGAAGGCGATGGCGATGCGGAACAGGTTGGCCGGGTCCTCGGGCTTGCGGTCGACGCCGGCGAAAATGGCCGCGCGATCGAGCTGGAAGTCCGCCGACGGCTTCGGCAGCTCGGCGTGGTAACGCTTCGACAGCGTCTCCATGTGCTCCTTTTCCATCCCGGCGAAACGGCCGAACAGCTCGCGCAGTTCCTCGTCCTTCGACTCGCGCGAGGCGCGCTCGTAGAAGGCGTGGCCGCCGAGCTCGATCTCGAACGCCTTGCGGATGGCCTCCATCGCCTCGTCGCCCTGGATCGCGCCGCGGTCGAGCAGCTCCAGCTTGCCCTTGCAGTGCGGGCACATGCCGTACGGGAAGGCGAAGCCTTCACTGACCTTGTGGCAGTCGGCGCAGCGCCAGCGCAGCTCGACGCC
>JADDYB010000344.1_pt1 | contig 14506 bp, 16 predicted proteins | sample 8641941 | NCBI WGS metagenome assembly JADDYB01 (sample SAMN16275377, study PRJNA637457) | freshwater sediment metagenome | isolation source: Lake Kineret sediment | place: Israel: Lake Kineret | collected 2013
ATGCTCCAAAGGCATGTCCCGTAATTGTGTTGTTGCGGACAGTGTTGTTGGAGCAAGGGTAACTCATCGCTGCTGAGGCAAGGTTTATGCCCATTACGCCGTTGTTTGAAACCAAATTGTCTGCTATTGTGATGTTCTTCGAATCATAAACAGAAATTCCAGTGCCATAATACGTTGTATCTTCATGTTGGTTGTTGCTAGACGCATTGTTGCCAACTACATTCGTGTCGTTGGATTGGTATACATAAATCCCGAAAATGTTGTTCGAAGCCGTGTTGGCGATGATGTCCGTCTTGTTTGAACGTGAAACTGAGATTCCAGTCCCAGTCCAAAAGTTGTCAAACGGCGGAAAGTCCATCCAGTAGAGAATCCTGTTGTTTGACACGTTGTTTCCGTCAAGCCTGATCATGCTCGAGTAAACCACGTGCACACCCATGTCGAACTTTTCGATGTTCGTGTCTTGGATTGTGACGTTATATCTGCCTGTCACGTTTACTCCAATGCTGTTCAGCTGTTCAAGACCAGAAATGGTCAGGCCTCCGCCATTAAACGTAATGTTATCTCTCTCAACAACTAGAGATTTATTGACAAGGTTCTCAAACAGAAAATAGGTGACTTGGTCACCAGTTGAGATTGGCGCCTCAGACGGGTCAATACTCCCGTTTGCTCTGATGTAGATACACTCGATTGCCATTAACTCGGGCGCTTTAACTGGTTGTATAGTAAACGAGAAAGTCAACATTCCCATCAAGAGAAGCACAATTGACATCACACAAACAGCCTTCATGTCATCCCACATTGAGCATGATAACATGTGAACAGCTTTTAATTTTTGCGGAACCAGCCAAGCCAAAACACTGAAAAGTCAAATCAAAGGCATTTTCTTCCCGTAAAAATCCCGTTTTGAAACTCCAAATTCTGCTTTGACCTCTCTCAACTGCTTCGCAGTAAACACTGGACCGTCCTTGCACACGCGGTACTTGCCTATCACGCAGCTTCCGCACAGACCCATCGCGCACCGCATCAGCCGTTCAAGACTAGCCTCAAATTGTGTTTGATGTTTCTCAGCCAACTCGAAAGCCTTCAGCATCATCGGTTCAGGTCCACAAGAATAAATCATGTCAAACTTTTCCCTAGTCAAAGTCTGCTCCAACGGTTTGGTGCACAAACCTGTGATGCCGCAGCTTCCGTCCTCTGTTGAAACGACAAGCTGCCCTTTCTCTTTCCCGAGCACTTTTTCCAACTTGTCCCTGAGCAGCAGTTCACTCTTCGTCTTTGCGCCCAGCACAAAAACAATCCTCCGCGTAGCGTGCACTAACTTCCTAGTTAAGAAATACAGCGGCGCTACGCCTGTGCCCCCGCCAACCATCAAAACCTTGCTTTTAACCATGGAGAAGCTGTTACCGAAAGGTCCGCGTACACCAACAACCTCGCCAACTTTCATCCTGTGCAAAGCCTTCGTGGCTTCCCCCACACTCTTAACTGCAACCGAAACAAGTCCATCTTCATCTGCATCCAAAATGCTCAGCGGAATCTCATCCACGCCTGCAATCCAAAGCATCAAGAACTGTCCTGGCTTCGCTTTCAAACAGGTTTTGTCCTTGAAAGCGAAGGTTTTCACCGTTGGGCTTTCGGTTTCCACGCTCAGAATCTGCGCGGTTCTTAGGCTGTTAGTTGCGGTGTGATAATCCGACAATTTCCTTTACGCTCCTGAAACCTTTTCTTTTCAGATAGGTGTTCACTCCACTGCTGACCGTTTTGAACACGTTCGGTCCTTTCGTTGCTATAGCTGTTCCTATTTGGACGGCTGATGCTCCAGCTAGGAGAAACTCCACGGCGTCACGCCAGTCTGTTACGCCTCCACATCCTATTATTGGAATCTTTACACGCTCATAGACTTCGTAGACACATCTTACCGCAATCGGCTTTATCGCCTGTCCAGACAGTCCGCCTTTCTTGTTGCTGAGGATCGGCATTGCTGTTTCTGCGTCTATTGCCATGGCTTTAACCGTGTTTATGGCGGTTATCGCATCCGCACCAGCTCTAGCAGCAGTTTCTGCAATTTCGGCAATGTCTGTAACGTTTGGTGCCAGCTTGACAAAAACAGGCTTGCTCACTGCTGCCTTGGCTTTCCTTACCACTTCTGCCAAGATTTCCGAGTTCTGCCCGATCTCTGACCCAGTCTCCTTAACATGAGGACATGAAACGTTAAGCTCCAACGCGTCAGCGCCGGCACCTGCAGCTTTCTTGGCTGCCAATGCGTATTCTTCCTCTGAAAAACCGTAAACACTCACGATCAAAGGCACATCTAGAACAGTTTTAGCTTCGCGAATTTCATTAACAAACTCGTCTATTCCGGGGTTCGGCAGTCCCATGGCGTTAATTAATCCGCATTTTGTCTGAACAACCGTTGGGTTTGCGTAGCCTTGCCGCGGCTTTAACCCCACAGACTTTGTAATCACTGCTCCAGCCCCGCCTTCAACGATGCTTTGCAGGGTTGCCACTGAATATCCCAATATTCCAGAAGCCAAAATCGTTGGATTGGCAAGTTGTAAGCCTGCTATGTTGACGTTTAATCGGTTGCGTTTCAAATGTTTGTCCACCGTAGTCAATTTGTAGTACAGGTTATCTCTTTATTAAGATAAAGCTGTGTTTTGAAGGATAAAGCTTAGATGTCATTTTCTTTTAAGGGTTAACCACAAGAAGAGCAATTGAGAACCAAGTTTCTGCTCCTGAGTCTCTGCAAGACAGGTTCTGTGAGAACACGAATAAATCATGCTCATTCAACTTTTCGTTTGCTGATCCTTTTTCTTCTACTTTTCGATCTTGCGGAAAAGTTATAGCTGAACACTTGCCAAACAGCATGCTTTTATTAATCTTTCTGTGAGTATTCCATAGTAGTGCCTCTAATGTCGGAACAAGAGCAAGAGAAGAAAAAGAGGAGAAAGAAAAGGCATCTTGGTTCTTTAGAGACTGAAAGAACTGAAAGTGAGTTATTTCCAGAGCTAATGAAAGGCTTGGAAGAGCTAGAAAAGGAAAGGAAGTATGTTGATATTCAAGTCTGTCCTAACTGCAAAAGCCCTCTAGTCCGAAGAGTCGGCTCAATGACTGGTGACATGTCGGCTCATATGGGATGGACTCCGCCAAAATACGAATGCCGTGAATGCGGATGGAGAGAAAGGTTAGTTCTCAAGGCTACCAACAGACCCACGACCATAAAAGACGTTGCAATAATGGCAGAGGCAAAAGATGCCGAAAATGAGAGAAGGAGAAAGGAAAACAAGGAAAGATAGAAGAAGCTTGTAACAGTCCTTTTGAGCCAGTTTGACCATGTTGTTCTTAGAGAAGATGAACCAGATAACCAGCTTCTTTCGTAAATTTGCGGGAGAAATCTCCAAAGGAATGGTTCATACTTAAAGAAAATGGAAAATAGAGGGGGAATGATTGTGGTTTACTATTGCTTTTCTTCTGCTTTCCACGTTATCTGTGGTCTGCGTGCCGAAAGGAACAGTGCAGCAGCAATTATTGCAGTGCAAACAATCAGTAGTACAGCTTGGACTGTTAGGATCATCACTATTTGGTCCATGTATTTCGGCGTTTGAACAACATCAATTGTGTAGTGCACGTGGGTGGATCCTGATGGATCCATTTCGAACGTTACGCTGACACTTGTGGTTGCGGCTCTTCCGTCAGTTGGCACGGTGAATTTTGTTTCGTTCGCGTAGACTCCTTTACTTATGACTGCTTGGTTCACTATGATTGTCTGGTTTCCTTCCCATTGGTTGTTGCGGTACGCCTGCCAGCTTTCGTAGACGACTGTTATGTTCTTTATCGTTAATGCGCTGTCTCCGTAGTTGTAGAAGCGTATGTACAGGGTTCCAGTTTCGCCTGGACCGTATTCTGCCTTGTCTGTCCAAACTACTATGCTTGGAGGTTCATATGCGTGGATGAGGGGTGTTACAAGAAGCATTGAAACTGTCATTAGGATTAGGGCAAATATTTTCTTATTCAATTCTGTCACCTGATGTGTCATTTCTGAGTCTATTCTTATTTAAAACTTGCCGCTTGTGGTCTGCAGTTTTCTGCAGTATTTCTTTTATTTTCATTGCTGGTGAGTCTGACCGTATTCCTCTGGAGTGGAAATATGTTAAACAAGCCTGAACCCCTTCACTCCGCAAGGCTTCGACAACTCCCTTGACAGGCGGCACAGGCAAAGACAACGCATCACACAATTTGTCAACAACGTAAAACGCAACAGGCATATCCACCTCGTTTCTAGCCAACGCTAACATCTTGCCTATCCTGCTGCCCAGCCTGAATCTTCTGCGGTCAGCTTCCTCCTCCATCAACTCGCAGAATCTTCCGTCAAACAGTCTTCCAAGCCACACTGGCCCAGCAACGGTGAGCTTTGAACCACACTCCACACATTTGCCGTCATGCTCAACAGGGAATAGTTGATGGAGGGTTTCTCTGTGAAAACAGTTGAAACAGTGAAGAAGGTACCCGAGGTTCTTGATGCACTCATCGGCTTTTTTCGCACCGTAACTTATGGTTGCGTAAACTCTGACGTAGTGATCTGAGCTTTGACTGAACATCAGATCCACGCCTATGCCCTGTTTTGCCGCAGTTCTGACGAGACAAGCAGCCAAGAGCCTGACAGCCAGCTCGTGGCAGTATTCAGTTCGCAAAGGTTTTCCGCCGTATTTTCTGATGCAAGCTTTCGGGTGAACCCCGCACAGAGGCGCCATGTCAGTCGCTGTTAAAGCAAGAAACCCGCCGTTGCGGAGTGCGCGGATGGCAGAGTCAAGATAGGGCACGGGTGAACCGAACGGATCTATGTCTATGACGTCGAACCTTTTGTGAGGTGCACTGTGGCTGTTTAAAAATAAGTTGGCGTCTTCGTGCTCCACAACCACGCTGCCGTTGAGATTGTTCAGGTTCACGTTGTGTTCTGCAAGTCTTACGGCTTTCTCGCTGATGTCTGCCATAAAGACTCTTTCAACGCCCTTGACTTCTGCGGCTAAGCGTATGCCCATTGCGCCGCAGCCTGCCAGAGGCTCACACACGGAAATGGTGTGGTTAGCTGTTTTCTGATACGCCTGCACCGCTAGAACGGCGATGTCGCGGTTCAATTCCATTACAGGGTTGTAGAAGACAGGAGCTTTTGAAGGCGCATAGTCGGAAGGCGCCGCTACGAATGCTTTGAGTTTCGGCACGAGAAGGCTGACGTTTCCTTCCTGTATCATTTCGGTTGGAAAACTCATGTCTGGATGTTCAGCGGTCATGTTTCTGCTTGTTCCTGAGAATTACTGCGTGAAGACTTGTTGAGTTGAAGAAAGGAGTTGCATGCGTTAATATTCTTTTCTTGTTTGACGTCAGTTTGCCTTCTTTGCTGGTTCTTTAACGAAAAGGATGGCTATGACTGCCGCTGCAAGAATCATCACAAGTCCAGCGTAAAACGGCAATCGAGAGGAGACACTGAAATAGAGATAATTGCCCAGTAGCATGCCAAACCCCATTGCTATGTAACTGACGAAGTTGGTGAATCCATTTACCTTGCCTCTGTTCTCTGGAGTCACTAGATCTGCTAAGAAAGCCATCGCAGCCGATCCCCACAGCAGGTTGCCTAATCCAAGCAGAACCATTGCAACATTGACTGCGAAAAAGTCTCCGTTAACAAAGATTACCACTCCAAGACCTAAAGAAAGCATTCCAAAGATCAACGGGATTTTCCTGCCAATTCTGTCAACCGCCTTCCCAATCGGAATCGACGCTACAATCATCGTCAGCAAGAGCGGAATGTAGACAATCCACCATTGATTCAGAGGTATGCCCAGCACGTCTTGGGCGTAGAGCGCATTAATCACGTTGAAGAGCGAATACCCCAGCATAATGAGGATTTGTGAGACAAGCAGCCAAATCATTGTCCTAGGGACAACTTTCCAGACGCTGAAACTTTCTTTAATCGCCTTCGGATAGGAAGATATGAAATATCTAAATCGCATGGGCTCTCTGTTTGTGACTACCTCTTTCAATCTAAGTCGCCAGACTGCAGCTATGAGATAAAGAATAGTCATCGTCAGAAAAATAATCCTCATGCTCCATTCAAGCCCAAACTGCCACAACAGCAAACCAGCAATCAGAGGACCAGGAGTGTTGAAAGTACTGTGAATCAACTGCACTAGCGAAGAGCCCATTCCTCTGCGTTCTGGAGGAAGAGAATCTTGAAACATGGCGAAGAGTGCAGGCTGATAGATTAGGCATAGGCTGTTGATTATCGATCCTAGCAGAACGAACTGCCACGTTGGAGCGAAAGCAAACAGAAGGAAGGAAAGTGCCATCCCAAAAGTCATTGTGGTAATAAGCCACCGTCGTCCATACTTATCTGCCAAGTAACCTCCAGGAAAAGCCACAGAAGCCATGCCGAGAAAGTTTGCGAACCCAATCAAGCCGAGGGCAACGCCTCCGCCGCCTAACGTGTCTCGAACATAGGGCTGGAAATTTGGTGCGGGCATTTCGCTGGCTAGGTCCATTATCATCCAGCTTATGATAAGAATGCGATAGTTGCCTGTGATAAATGAGAATTCACGTCTGAGAAGCTCGATGAACCCCATCTAATCCACTTTTTGACTACCACTTGATTCATTGATATAAATGTTGATCAGGGCTTTCAGACAATCAAATAGGACAAGCTGATCTCAACGCATGAGACTGCCCCATTTCAACGTTGTTGGTGAGAAAGCATTTTATGGTAACAGCAAGTCTATTGGTTTCCAGAGTGAGATTCGATGAAGCGTCTGCTACTTCTGACTGGTGCCCCAAGCGTTGGAAAAACGACGGTTCTGCTGAAAACAGTAGAAAAACTGAAGACGCAAGGCTATCGCGTAGGCGGTATGATAAGTAGAGAAGCCCGCTCTGGCGAAGAGCGCGTAGGATTTGAGATTTTGGATCTGATGAGCGGCAATTGCGGTTGGCTGGCCCATGTTGACCAGAAAGAGGGCCCGCGAATTGGCAAGTACCGCGTTAATCTCGAAGACGTTGATCACATTGGCGTGGAAGCCATTTTGAACGCTGTTGAAAATGCTGATGTAGTTGTGATAGACGAGATTGGTCCCATGGAGCTGTATTCAGAAAGGTTTCGAATGGCGGTCAAGCGGGTTGTTGAGAGTGAGCAGACTGTGGTCGGGGTTGTCCATTGGAAGGCAAGAGATAGAGTGATAGATGAAGTGAAGAAGAGAGAGGACTTGGAAATAGTTGAAGTTACGCATGAGAACAGAGATGATTTGGCTCGAATTCTCTTCGACAAAGCTGTTAAAGCGTTACTGAAGGCTTGACGGATGTTGGAAGGTTCTTGAATTTTCTGCACCGAAGAAGAAACGGAAAAGAGAAATAGTGAGACGCCCTCTAAAATCATGCTGAAAGGTGACGTGATGAATAAGCAGAAGGGAAAATCGAAAATCTTGCTCCTGCTGAAAGCGAAAATCGGAATCGACGTGGTAATATTCAATTTCTTGTTGATGCTCTACCTGTCATTCTACATGATACAGAACTTTGCCGCATCAAACATTGCTCTTACCTTTCTCATCTTGCCGATCATAATTGTTTTCGTCTTCATAACCTTGATTTCTCTCAGATACTTAATGGACAAAGACCTAGTCTAGGCTCCGTTTCTAGAGATAGTAATCTTCTCAGGGATTTCGAGTGCTGAAAACCAGATGAATGTGCGGCTAGTAGTTTTCGCACCAAACTTCAAAGTAGCTTCTAGGATGGTCACACACTGGACACTTTTCTGGGGCTTCTTTTCCTTCAAAAACGTGTCCACAGTTTCGGCATTTCCACTTTATAGGCGCATCCTTCTTGAACACCTTGCCTTGCTCAACGTTTGCCAGCAACTTCCTGTATCGTTGCTCGTGGTAAGCCTCAACCTTAGCAACCATGCGAAAAATCCTAGCTGCCTCTGCAAAGCCTTCTTCGTCTGCAGCTTCGGCAAAGCCAGGGTATAATGTTCCCCACTCGTGTTTCTCGCCTTCCGCCGCTGCCCTCAAGTTTTCCGCTGTCGAACTGATAATGCCTGCTGGATAGCTGGCTGTGATCTCTGCAGACCCGCCTTCCAAAAGTTTGAAAAACAACTGTGCATGCTCTTTCTCGTTGTCCGCTGTTTCTGTGAAGAGTGCCGATATTTGTTCGACCCCTTCCTTCTTGGCTGCACTGGCGAAGAAAGTGTATCTTGTTCTGGCCTGTGATTCGCCGGCAAAAGCCGCTAACAAGTTTTTCTCAGTTCTGCTGCCTTTAAACTCCAAAACATAAACCTCCACACATCACTATATAGCAGACACAACAGCATAAAAAACATTCTCCAAACCAAAAGCAGAAGGGTATTGACTTGTTATGGGCTTATCGTAAGTGACGTTCTATCTATCCGCGCCGTGAAAGCTGGATTTCGTCCTATCATTACCTCCATTGTTGCCGTCAATTGCGGGAAACTCCAAGACATTCTTGCACTATGTTGTTCCTATGCCACACAATTCAACTTACACAGGGGTTAAAATCGCTTTGTGAGCAGTAGACTTCTAATCACTGAGTTAAATAGCAAAACAGTTCAGGACACGGGTGATTCACTAAGGATAGCTTTTATGTTTCAGGAGATTCACAAACAACGCGATTTCTGTGGCAATCGGTATCTTTAAATCTCGCGATGCAAAATCAGTTTTTTCGAAGAAACGACAAAGGAGAACTGAAAGAACAATGTTTGAGAATGATTTACTATTCCTATTGACAGCAATAGTACTTGCCATAATAGCGGTGATAATCATCGCCAAAAGCTACACCGTAGTCCCGCCGCATGAAGCTCATGTGGTCGTTTCAAGAGGCAAGGGCAAAAAGCTCTTCTGCTCCAGAGAAGGCGTGGTTAAAAGCGCTTACTGGCACGTCCCAATCCTCCAACAACGCGCCGTACTGCCTCTGGAAAACATCCAGATCCAAATCAACGACATCCCCCTGCGAGACAAAGATATGGCCAAATTCGCAGCCGACGTCCGATGCTTCCTGAACATTGTAGACCCAATCCTAGCCTCAGAGAGACTGGGAAAGGTAGAAAGCGAACAGATGGCAGCCGGCTTTCCGGCGATCGAAACGGACGTCAAGGACCTCATTCAAGCAATATGCAGAAACGCGTCCATGGCGATGGATGTGTTCGCTATAATGAAACAAAGAGATTTGTTCTCTCAAGAAGTGGAGAACAGGGTAAACGAGGAACTCAAAGGTTGGGGCTTGAAACTGATTGATCTTGAAGTAATCCACTTCAAAGACATAGAAAGCTACACCGTAATCAAAGACCTGGAAAGGAGACAAGCCAAAGTCATAGAAACCGAGACCAGAAAACAGATAGCAGAATACGAAAAAGACGCGTCAGTCGTAGAATCAGTCACAAACAAGGAGAAAGAGATGCAGAAAGCAGTGAACGAAGAAGAGTACAGGACACGCCAGATAGAGAAAGAACAGAAAATCGGAGAAAGACAGAAACTATCCGACCAGATGGTAGCAAAAGCAGAAATGGAAGCTAACAAAGACAAAGTTGAAGCCACAAGAGCTCTAACCGTAGGAACTGCTCACGTGGAAAAAGAAGCCAAAATAGTTGAAGCAGAAGGAGAAGCAGAGTCCACAAAGACAAAAGGTCAGGCAACCGCAGAAGTCACAAAGATGACGGGGTTTGCACAAGCAGACGTCACGAAACAGCAAGCACTTGCAGAAGCAGAAGGAACAGAAAAGAAGGCAGTGGCACTGAAACAATACACAGATGCAGGCTTATCCGTTGAAATGATCAAAGCAGAAGTAGACATCAAGAAAGCCCAATTCTCAGCCCTATCAGAAGGACTAAAAGTGGCCAAAATAAACCTAGTAACCAGCGGAGAAAGCAACATACTCGGCATTCCGATCAGCGCAGAAATGGGAGCAGACCTAGGAGCAATGCTTGTGACTCTGCAAAACCAAGGCGTAGACGTATCTGACCTTCTCAGCAAACTTCCACTAACAGAAACCGCAAGGATGGCTATCGCCGCAAAGATGGGAGTCGAAGTTGTCAAAGAAGCGGAAAAGCACAAAGAGAAGCCACAACCAGAAAGGCAACCCCCGAAAGGAAAGTGATGAACAATGAACGTAAGTGAACAAACAACCGTGAATCTGAACGAAGTAAGCCCAATGGCGGTGGATCTGCTCAAAGAATTCGCAAGAACGTCCGGCGCAAGGAACCTCGAAAGAGTGATAGAAGACGTGACATTCAGCGTATTCGAGCTAATGAAGCTAATTGACACGTCTCGTGACCCAAAAATATACCCACAAGATGCAATACGAGTCATGGACACATGCAAAGCAGTTTTAGAGAAGTTCACAAGATTCGGCCAACCAGCACAACTAAAGAAAGAAACAAAATAACATTACCCATTTTCTTTTTCCTAGTCAACTTCCGCATCTTTAGCCTCTAGACTGATGCCTTTCTGCTTTTCCGACATATTTCCAGTTTCTAACATCTTACCCCCACATAAACAGGGGCAGCCTTATACTCAACAACCTTAAAGCATATCAGAAGTTCAACCTATATATAAGGGGGGTAGAATGACCAGAGAGCACAAAAGAACAAAACATTAATGGCTCAAAGCCAGCAATACACTCCCAAAGAAGGCAACAACATGCTCGTCGCAGGCGTAGATGACGCAGGAAGAGGAGCGGTAATCGGACCCCTAATCATTGCAGGAGTCATGACGAAAGAAGAAAACCTGCCCAAACTAGCCCAACTAGGCGTCAAAGACTCAAAACTCTTGACCCCACACAGAAGAGAAATTCTCGCAGCACAAATCAAAGAAACAGTAGAAAAATATGTCGTTGCGAAGCTTTCGCCGCAAGAAATTGACAACGTCGTTGAAAACGGCGTGAAACTCCACAAACTAAACAGGCTCGAAGCCCAAACAATGGCAAAAGTCATTGAAAAACTCAAACCAGACAAGGCTTACGTTGACGCTTCCGACATTCTTGAAGAAAGATACAAACAGCACATCCTAGAATGCTTAAACTTCAAAGTAGAAGTCATCTCCGAACACAAAGCAGACAGAAACTACCCCATAGTCTCAGCAGCCTCAATAATTGCCAAAGTGGAAAGAGACAAAGCAATCACGGACCTAGCTTTCACGCACGGAGACTTCGGAAGCGGCTACCCGTCAGACCCAAAAACAGTCAACTTCCTCAAAAACTGCCTGCAGAAACTTGGGCAATACCCCGAATTCGTCAGAAAATCGTGGAAACCAGCAAAAAAAGCCCTAAGCGAAAGAAACTCGCCACGCCAGACAAGGCTCACCTGATGCTTGCAATCAAGTCTTCAGGCTCTCTAAACTTCGAAAGCTCCCTGCTGTAAATGCACATTATGTCCTTGTCTGACAATGTCTGCCCCGCAGAAATGAGAATCGGATGCGCCCCAACAACCCTGCTCACACTCAAAATCTCATCCACTCTCCTACTCAACCCATGCTCCCCATCACCTGCAACTCCACCAATAATCCGCATCCTCTCCTCAGGAACACTTATCACAAAATCAAAAGGCGCCCTATTCACCGTAATAATGTTGTAACGAGCAAGCTTTCTGAAAACCCTCTGCAAAAGCTTGTTCCGAGCCAAAACACTCTTGGCCTTGACCAGAAAACATTTACGCTGAGTCTTGGGCTTCTCAAAAACGTTCACAGGCCTACCAACAGGAATTCCTAAGGCATAAATCATGTTATACGCAGCTGCAACCGACGCCTTGGCCATGCCCCGCTCATAACCATAAAGTGTCCTCCGAGAAATCCCCACAATCTCGGCAACCTCGCCCACCGACAAGCCAAGCTCCTGCCGCCTACGCTTAATCGCCTCCCCCTGAACCTCCACGTAATATCCTCCCGGACCAGCTTGGATCAGAGGACTCACCTTACGAGCCACTATGCTTTCAAAAGTCTTCGAAGTAACAGCCAAAATGTTGTACCGCGAATAGACAGTGTCCTCTTCCAACGGTTTTTCACGGGTCTTCTCACCTATCAGAATGGGAGACGCTGAAACAGATTCAGAAATAGTTCGAAGTTCCTCAGAATCATTAGCAGACAGACTGCCAATGTCTGACTGAAGCTTGATGAAGACGACAGTTTCACCCTTCCGAGCTGCAAAATCAAAACAGCTCGGCCTAGAACAACATGTTTGAGAAACAGTGAATCCCGCCTCCTTGAGCAAAGACTCTATACTCACTGCTCATTCTCCCCCAGCACAAACCATCAAAGCCCCACACAGATATGCGCCATGATGGCGGATATAAACTATACTTTTCTTCTAGAAGAATAATTTTGCATTTGAGCCAACACCATAACGTGCGCCTTGTCATACGGTTCCAAAGGCACAACTTCAACTATGCTGAAGCCACGGTTCTTCAAAACCCCGATCTCGCTCTTGTACACTTCTGAAGGCTCCTTTGTAACATCAATGCTCTGGGCCTTCACCGCAAGCATGATCCATCCAGACTCCTTCAGAAAAACGTCAGCGTTGTCGGCCAGAACCTTGGCTTGCTCAGGCTGAGCTATGTCGCAGTAAATGTCATCCACCTTCCCCTTCACAAACAACGCGTATTTCTCAGGAAAACGGGCATCCTCAAGCAGGGGCGACATGTTAAACCGGTAAGCACACACGTTGTCAACAAGATCTCTTAATGATCTGGAAGCAAATTCCACGCAGTAAACATGTCCCTTTTCACCTACGATGTCTGAAACGTGGCTCGCCGTGGTTCCAGAAGCCGCACCGAGATAGAGAACTTGATGGTCAGGTTTTATCTGAACTGCTTGCAAGTTTTTCATTATTGCCGCGGCAAGTTTGCTGCGGAAAGCATCCCAAACCCTGTACTCTACCTGTTCACATCTAATGAGCCTTTCGCCGTAGACGTTTCTGCCAGGCACAAGGTTTCTTGTAGCCAGTCTCCGCGACCCGTCTTCGAGAACAACTTGGTAAATCGCAGGAAACCGCGGATGCGGCTTAACCTCTACGTGCACGTCTATTCTTTCTCCACTGCTCATGCCTATCGTGCCTAGGACGTTCATGTCTAGGCTTCTTTTCTTCGATGATAGGTGGCTCTTTGTATTTCTCGCGAATCTCTTCAATTCTCCTGTTCAAACCGGACTGCAACTCTTCACTTATTATCCGATGTCCGAAAGCATCTGTTCTAGCGGCTATTGCCAGTTTTCCAGCTATTGCTCTGGCAATCTTTCCTCTCTGCCACCTTTTGGCATCATGCAAGAGAGTGTGTTGGAAAAGTATCCCGTGTTTCGGAGGTCGTGTACCCGTCTTCAACGAGCGAAACAGGGCTTTCTCTGCGCCTAGAACTTGGATGGTGCTTGCAGGTTTTCTGGCAAGGTTTGACAACCCTCCTGAAATGGCGAGTAATCTTGCTCCCAACAAGGACCCGACCAGCGCTTTCATGTTCGGCGCAACCTCTTCCATTGCCGTGTCCAAATAGTTTTCGAAGTCTTGCCTAAGCTTGTACAGGTTGATGACGTTTTTGCATAAGGCTTGAATTTGAAGAAGATCTGTTTCTGCAATCTCTGCGCCCATTGACGATTCTGAGGCTTTTACTATGTTCGAGGCTTTCTCGTTTGGAATGTCCTCTTTCTCAAGGTTTTCAGCCGTGAAATTTCCTCTACTGCCCAAGTCTACCACGAGCCGCACGTAAGTTTCATGTTTATCCAACAGTCGATCAAGCTCTGGAAAGTGTATCCCGTACCATTCTCTAACGTGGCTCATGAACAAGTTTATCGATCTATCCAAATCGTCCAGTGCGAGAATGGCTTGAGCAATGGTTAGGTCTCTCTTTTCAACCGCTCCTCTGACTTTGAGTTTAGCTATTTCCATGGCAATGTTGTGTGACCAGCGGCTGAAGTCTTCAGCATCTCCCGCGAAACCCGTTTCCACAGCGAATTTCTCGGTGTTGGAGCGAAAAGTTTCACCTGCTTCAGAATGCTTCAAAACCTCCATCGAGACGTTCAGTTTCTGCTGAACCTCTCTTGCAAGATCGGCACTTTCAAAAACAAACTGGTCATAACCAGCCTTCTGCAGCAAGCTGATAAGCCCAACGACTTCATTAACAGGTTTTCCAGACTCAATTGCCATAAAAGCCTTGGCTGCTTCCTGAGGCTTTCTGGAAAACAGAACCTTCTCTACCAGCTTGTTTTCTTCGTTGAAAGCCAACATTCCGAATGAACATTCAATTATGGTTGCCTTCATCTGCGCTTCTCCATCTACGTCAATATTTCTTAACATTAACTAATATTCCTAAGCTTTATCTTGACAAATATAGCTTGTGGAGACTTTTCCCGAACAATTCATTTTTTTTCTGTTCCGTTAGGGTTGAGGTTGAATAATGAAGTGTCTAGCAGAGGCAAGACGAAAAAGTAGAAGGAAGAGGACAGATAGAAACGGCATCGCTTAATGTCTAAGACTTTTCCGC
>JADDYB010000345.1_pt1 | contig 14454 bp, 13 predicted proteins | sample 8641941 | NCBI WGS metagenome assembly JADDYB01 (sample SAMN16275377, study PRJNA637457) | freshwater sediment metagenome | isolation source: Lake Kineret sediment | place: Israel: Lake Kineret | collected 2013
CTTCACGAGCCTCTGGTTCAGGGACCCGTGGGCCGCTGAGGCGAAGCCTGGCCAGTACGTCATGGCTTGGATACCGGGCCTGGATGAGGTGCCCATGTCCCTGAGCACAATCGACGATGGCGGCCGGTCATCCATAACCGTCAGGGCCGTAGGCGAGGCGACGGAAGCGCTGAGCGCCCTTGTGCCGGGCGACGGCTTCGGTGTGAGGGGCCCCTTCGGCAACGGTTACAGGGCGGAGGGTCGCTGCCCGTTAATAGTGGCGGGAGGGTCGGGGGCTGCATCCCTGGCGCCTCTGGTGAAGGAGATACTGTCCAGAGGGGTTAAACCTACTTTCGTCCTTGGGGCGAGGAGCTCGGACCAGCTCGTCTTCATGGAAAGATACAGGAAGATGCTGGGTGACAGGCTGGTGGTGTCCACGGACGACGGCTCCATGGGGTACAGCGGCTACGCGTCAGGGTACGCAGCTAAACTCATGGAGAAAGGAAGCTTCGACCACGTCTACACGTGCGGACCCGAGCTCATGATGGCCAGGGTCTTCAAGGACGCCGAGAGCATGGGGCTCCCCGTCCAGGCGAGCATGGAGAGGTTCATAAAGTGTGCATCGGGGCTATGCGGCGCATGCGCCGTGGGCGCCTACAGGGTCTGCAAGGACGGCCCCGTCTTCGACACAGCGATGCTGAGGGAGATACGAGGTGAGTTCGGGGCCACCAAGATGGACCTTAGCGGCAGAGCCATCCGAGTGGACCACTAACCACATAAGCCCTCACCCGCTTCTATTCACCCGTGCCCGTTAGGAACATCCGGAGAAGGTATCTGGCCTTCAGGTTTTTATGCAGCTGCGGAGTGTCCGAGGAGCAGCTGTGGGATACGGTCGTCTCAGGCTTCAGGCTCCTCTACGGGGTGAAGGGTCTCAGCGAGGCGAACCTGAAGCTCATCGAGTACGACCCCAAGGCTTCCAGCGGGATCATGAGGTGCAGCCACGACTACGTCACGCAGACGAGGGCCGCGCTGGCCCGCATCGCGGAGCTTATAGGCCAACCGGCCGCCGTCCAGGTGGACCGCGTCTCCGGCACCATCAAATCGCTCCGCAACAAGCCTGGGCCCTGATCGCATCTTTTTTAGGCGCACTGCATGTAATCATGAGGGTTAAGGCTGGTCCAAGTGAGCGCATCGTACACGTCGAGGGACAGGTGCATACAGGCTCTGAGCGACGGCTACGCCAAGGGCCTGGAGGGGCTCCTGTCGGGGCCCCTGACCCACGAGTACGGCAGGATCAGCGAGTTCAAGGGAGGAGGCTTCTACGGGATCACGCACACCATCCGGTTGCAGAGCGGCGTGACCCTCTACTCCTACACGGCCGTCATGGAGTTCACGGCCCACGGCCAGGCGGGGACCATCCGCAATGAGCCCATGAAGTGCTACATGGGGGCCATGGTGCCGTCGCCAGCCCCGGGAAGCATCTACGTGAAGGAGATCAGGGGGTTCTTTAGCAAGGACATGGTGTGGCTCCCATACAACAAGCAGATGAAGGCCCCGGAGGTCCAGATTAGGAAGGCGGGGTGGAGCCCCCTCGTGGACGCCCTGAACAGGGATAAGGCCCTGAGGGAACTGGTGAAGAAGGCTCCAGACGCCAAGACCATAAAAGGTATAGACTCCAACCTCAAAGCCGACGCGTTCGCCAGGTTCGAGGTCACGGTGGGGGACGAGGAGGAGAACCACAACACCAGATGCCAGGTGGTGCCCATGGGCGACAGGACGCTGGTAGCCACCCAGCACGTCGTCTCAATCCCCGAGGATATTAAGTATCCCGTGCAGGTCATTCTGCGGGTGGCCGAGAAGTTGCAGAGCCAGTCCGGCGTGGAGCCCCTAGAGGGCCCCGTCATACAGGACTGGGCCGAGCAGATAATCAAGATCATAGCCCAGGCTGACACGTCCACGCCCGCACCGAAGCCGCCGACGCCAGCGGCGCCCCAGGTCAAGTCCCAGCCCGAGGCGCCTAAACCCGTGGCCCAGGGAAACACGTGCAGAGTATGCGGGTACGTGAATCCGCCCGACAACACGTACTGCGGGAAGTGCGGCTCCAAAATGGAGCCCGCCCTGAGGACGTGCTCCGCGTGCGGGCATCTGAACCCCCCAGCGAATGACTTCTGCGGAAAATGTGGGAAGCCCCTAGCCGGCCAGGCTGCGATCCCGCAGAAGCAGGCGGTCCCCGAGAGGGCTGGGGGCGTCGCCGCCCAACCCGAGACCGGGAGGAGGGCGAGGTGGATGGTACGGCTCAGCCAGGGCGGGGCCGCCCAGGATGTCTACGTCTGGAACCTGTGGGAGGAGCTCTGGATTTCCCCACAGGCCACGTTCCAGAGGCTGCTGGAGGCGGTGCAGGCTAACAGCCACTACAGGTGGGTGAAGGCCCTCAGGTCCGTCTACGCGCCCACGGGGCGGAGCTCTTCGGGTGGTTACATGCACCTAGCCATGGCCTTCAACGCGCAGGCTCCCGCGTCCCTGGCCGCTAAGAGGGTTCAGCTGCTGGCCGTCAGGCAGGGTAAGGGAGGGGGCTTCAGGGTCGTGGGCTCAGACGATCAGGGGCTCACCAAGGAGCAATGCGAGGCAGTGTTTGAGGTGGCTATATCGAGGCCGGACGCCGTGGACGAGCTGACCCTGTATGTGCCCAGCGACCGCTAAGATATATTGGGCCGCCGCCATGTATGATGCATGGGCTCGGCGCAGCGTAACTTGTTCGTCGCACTGGTCGTCGTCGCTGTCATCTCGGGTGGCACGTACCTCTACGTCAGGGGCCAGCTATCGGATGCCGTGGACGGCCTTACAGTGGAGTTCAGCGGCCTCACTGTGGAGGGCTTCAGCCTCTTCCCACCCGAGGTGAACCTGACGCTCACCTACGCGGTGAGGAACACCAGCGGAATGGACTTCGACGTGTCCATAGACGGCCGACTCTACTACGGTGAGACCCTACTGACGCCGCTGGTCGTTGAGGAGCAGCACATGGAGGCCATGGGATCGAGCCCCGTGGACGTGGACGTAACCCTCAGCGGCAGCCTGCTTCAGGCTCTGGGTGGCTACAGTGACGAGGCTAAGTACAGGGTCGAGGGCACGTTGAAGGCGACGCACAGGTTCATGGGGCTGGTGCCAGTAAGCGTGACCAAGAGCCTCTCGTAGCTCCAAGCCCCCGAGCAAGAGTTCACTGGACGATCCCCATCAGGGCCTACTGGCAGGCCCCTGAGCCGCTGAGCTACGCTGACAGGTCTAGGACACACTCCAGCAGTACACGTGCCCCGTTCTCGCAGTCCCTAGGTTCGGTCCTTTCCTCCCTGCAGTGGCTCCTGCCGTCGATAGAGGGCACGAAGACCATCGCTGTCGGACAGATGTAGCTCATGAACTGGGCGTCATGACCCGCGCCACTGGGTATTCTCCTGTAGCTGAGACCCAGCTCCCTCGCCTTGGACTCCACCAAGTCAACCATAGCGTCGTCGAACCTCACAGGCTGGGCGTCCGCCGACTGCCTCAGGCTCCACTCAAGCCTGTGGCGCTCCGCCACCTCCCCGACTAGGGCCTCGACCCTGTGCTTACCCTCTGTGAACAGCCTCGGCGCGTACTGCCTGAAGTCCACGGTGAAGTCGGCGCGCCCAGGCACCACGTTGATGACATCTGGAGAAGGGTTGAGCCTGCCCATTGTGGCCACCGTGGCCTCCCCTAGCTCCTCTGCTAGAGCCCTCAGCCTCACGTTCAGGTCCGACGCACCCAGCAAGGCGTCCCTCCTGAGCTCGATTGGAGTGGTGCCCGCGTGGTTCGCCTGACCCACGTAGCATCCATGCCACCATGCGATCCCCTGGACCCCCTTCACGACACCGATCTTGTGTCCGGTGCTGTGGAGCACAGGGCCCTGCTCCACGTGGAGTTCTAGGTAGCATGAGGGTGTCAACGAGTCCTCGCCTCTGTAGCCTATCCGGACAAGCTCCTGTCCCACCGTGACGCCGTCGTCGTCTCTGGATGCATACGCCTCCTCGACGCCGAGCTTACCTGTGAAAACCATGCTGCCCATCATGTCGGGCTGGAACCTGGCCCCCTCCTCGTTGGTGAAAACCGCCACGGTAACAGGCTTCGCCGTCACCACGTCAGCGACATCAAGAGTCCTCAGAACCTCCAGTGCCCCCAGGACTCCTAAGGCGCCGTCGAAGGTACCCGCGTCCCTCACGGTGTCAATGTGACTACCCATCACCACAGGCGCAGAGTCATCCCGGCCCCTCCGCGTTGCGAAGATGTTGCCGATGGGGTCCACCTTGACATCCAGGCTCAGCTCCCTGAACCATGAGACTAGGAGGTCCCTGGCCTCCCTGTCGGCGTCACTCAGGGCCAGGCGGCTCACTCCGCCCGAGGGAGTGGCGCCTACTTCACCCATCTCTCTCAGCGCCTTCTCCAGCCTTGCGCCGTCCACCTTGAGCCTCATACAGCGGTAGATTCACCTTAAAGCTAATAACAGTTAACTTAAGACCACGTGCTTGGTAACTCTAAATACTGCCGCCCGCCCTCAATGTGTGAACCTTCAATGGCTGAGATAACCGTCGAGGACGCCGCCCACGGCTACGTGGAGATGCTCCACAGGCTGGGTGTGGACTACGTGTTCAGCTCCCCCGGCTCCGAGTTCATACCCATGTGGGAGCACCTGGCCAGATACAACAGCCAAGGCAAGAAGCCAATGTATGTTAATGTGAGGCACGAGGGCGCCGCCCTCTCCATGGCGAAGGGCTACTACATGGCCACGGGCAAGGCTCAGGTCCTGCTCACCCACGTGTTGACGGGGCTCCTTCACGGAGCCATGGAGCTGAAGGCAGCCTACACGGACCAGGTGCCGCTACTGCTCATAGTGGGCCAGAATAGGACCCACGACGGCGAGGTCTACGGTGGCACGCCTGGGCCCCACTACCTGAGCTTCACGGAGGTGGGCGGCCAGGAGCGTCTGGCGCCCTATGTGAAGTGGGGTGACAGCCCCGAGACCAACGGCAATGTTCTGGCCGTCATCCAGAGGGCGTACGAGATTGCTTCAAGCGACGTCAAGGGGCCCGTGCTCCTGAACCTGTCCCGGGAGCTCCTGTTCGAGAAGGTGACCAAGATGAGGCTGCCTGCTGAGACTGTGCGCCCCGCACCGGTGACCGCCGACCCGTCCACTCTGACGAAGCTCAGGGACATGCTCCTCGAAGCCAGGAACGCCATGATCTACACCCGGTACCTTGGACGGAACAGGGCGACCGTGGCCCAGCTGGTCAAGCTCTCAAGGCTCCTCGGGGTGCCCGTGTTCGAGACGCCGGGCTACATGAACTTCCCAACCGATAACCCCCTCCACATGGGCTCGGCCATGGGCCCCTACCTTAAGGATGCGGACCTGGTGCTGGTCATCGACGGCAGCTCTTGGCCGCCCTGGTACCCTCCGGGGAGCATAAGTAAGATCAGCGGAGCCAAGATAGTTTTCATGGACCCTGACCCTCTGCAGCTTAAGTACCCGGTCTACGGGTATCCATCGGACCTGCTGATCCAGACCGACTCAGGCGTTGCGCTGCCTCAGATCATCGAGCTGCTTGAGAAGGAGAGAATAAACGATTCAACTGTGAAGGACCGCACGGAGAGATGGGAGCGGGAGCACCGCAGAATCAGGGAGGAGCTGCGGAGGAAGGCCTTGGAGGCCAGGGACGCATCCCCTATCGACCCCCGGTGGCTGTGTCACTGCATAGATGAGGCGATTGACGCCGACACCATCATAGTCCACGAGACCATTACTCACGGGGGCCTCATCCACGCGGCCATAGAGCGCAACAGGGTCGTGCCCGGTACCCGGTACGAGGCAACGGGCCCTGTGGCCCACACGGGCCTGGGCCAGGGCTTGGGGATATCCCTGGGGGTGAAGCTGGCGGAGCCCGATAAGACGGTGGTAGCCTTGGTGGGCGACGGCACCTTCAACTATAACCCTGTCCTCGCAGCATTCGGCGCCGCCCAGGAGTACGGCATCCCCTTCACGACGGTAGTCTTCAACAACGGGTGCTACGCAGCCATGAAGGGCCACGCCAGGTACTATCCTGAGGGCTACTCAGTGAAGCAGGGCCAGTACTACGGTGTGGGTTGCGGTCCTAGCCCGGACTACAGCAGGATCGTTGAGGCCTTCGGCGGCTATGGTGAGCGGGTTGAGGACCCCTCAGAGGTTAAGCCCTCTCTCATACGGGCCTTTAAGGCTGTGAGGGAGGGGCGGTCCGCTTTGCTGGATGTGGTCCTGAGCCCAAATATATCCCCTTAGCCCATATGGGACATTTGTGTATCTAAATGTAACAACTATGCAACAAATAATATAAATGTGCTCTATGGTTGTGTAAGGGAGCGAGGTTAATCACTTGAAACCATGTAAGGCTTGCAGCCAAGTTTACGGCGACACCCTTTGCGCCAAACTGGGTCACTGCGTGTTCGAGGGCACAGGTGAATGGCCCAAGACACCCGAGATGAACAATGAGTTCGATCAAGGGCTTCAAATAAGGCACACCGTATAAAACGTATTGAAGGTACACGACGTGAAGCACATTCTAAGCGACTTCGACCTATCAAGCGTGGAGCTCAAGGAGGTCCTGGACCTCTCGGAGAAGATCAAGGCGAGCCCCGGGGACTACGGGGACGTCATGAAGAACAAGACCCTGATCATGTTATTCGAGCTGCCCAGTCTAAGGACGAGGGTCTCCTTCGAGGCCGGGATGAACCAGCTGGGAGGCCACGCCATCTTCTACAGCGTGGAGGGAGGTGGCTTCACAAGGAGCGAGACCATGGAGGACGGCATCAAGAACATCAACAGGTACGCGGACTTCATCATGGCCCGGGTTCTGAAGCAGGAGTCCATGGAGAGGATAGGAGAGGCTGCCACAATCCCTTCTATTAACGGGATGACTGAGGTCTACCACCCCTGCCAGACCATGGCCGACCTCCTCACCGTCAAAGAGCACAAGGGAAAGCTGAAGGGCGTTAAGATCGCGTACGTGGGGGACGGCGGCTGCAACACAGCCAACTCAACGATGATCGGGTGCAGCTCCGCGGGCATGGAAGTGACCGTGGTCTGCCCGGACAACCCCAAGTACAGCCCCGCCGAGTGGGTCCTCGAGAAGGTCAAAGGACACAGTGGGAAGACGGTGAAGGTGAGCCACGACCCTGCCAAGGGGGTGGTGGGGGCTGACGTGGTCTACACGGACGTCTGGGTGAGCGCCGGCATGGAGGCCGAGAACGAGGCAAGGATGAAGGCGTTCAAGCCCTTCCAGGTGGACGCCGAGCTGGTGAAGAAGGCGGAGAAGGACTGCATAGTGATGCACTGCCTGCCCGCCCATAGGGGCTACGAGATCACAAGCGAGGTCATGGACTCGTCGCAGTCGGTGGTCTTCGACCAGGCGGGGAACAGGATGCACGCCCAGAAGGGGCTCCTCGTCTGGCTCATGGACCAATAACATTTTCGTGTGGACTCTGATGGAGGAAAAGTAAACTAGAGCAACCTGCTCCTTACACATATGAGTTCCGACGTTCAGCTGATTGGCGACATCACCATAGCGAAGGCAGGAAGCCCCCAGGAATACAGGCGCCTCTTGATGGACCCCACCTTGAAGTCAGATCCGATAATAGTCAAACCCAACTGGGTTCTCAGCGAGGAGGGCTCGTTCACCACGGCTGGCAGCCTGCGATGCCTCTTCGAGTCCCTACCCGGTAAGATCATCGTCACTGAAGCCTATCAGACGGCCCGCGTCTGGGACGATCCAACCATTGCCAGGACCTTCAAGGCGGGTGACGAGACGGTCGACTGGACGTGGTTCAGGGGGAAGGGCTGGCTCTGGCTTCAAAGCCACCCGGACTGGGCCTGGTTCAAGGACAGCATGTGGAGTGAGATAAGGAAAGGTGAAGACAGGTTTCTGGACCGCTTCGGCTTCAAGGACCTCTTCCAAGAATTTGGGGTCGATTACGTGAACACAACAGAGGAGGCGTGGAGCGGCAGAGCAGTAGACTCCAGCGTAGTCAAGGAGATCGTGGAGAAACGGTTCCCACCCGTTTTCACAGATAAGCTATACGGCATCGTGCCTGAGAAGCTCTACAGGCACAGGGGAGCCACGTTGATCAGTTTCAACAGGCTCAAGGAGTACGGGTCCTTCACCCTGAAGAACCTCTTCGGGCTCATCCCAGACCCCAACAGGAGCTGGTGGCACGGCCCAAATGACAGAAGCCTGAGCATGAGCATCGTGGATGCGGCTAAGGTGTATTCGTGTTTGTTCTCGCTCTTCGGTCTCTGGGAGTACGCTGGGCCTACGAGGCTCAGGAACGAGCACGGAAGGTTCGGCGGCCCCGGCTTCCGCTACGATAAAACAGTTGGGCCCGGCATCCTCGCCTTCGGCAGTAACCTGGTTGAGCTGGACGCCTTACTTCGCCACTTGAACGGGTTCGAGCCGAAGGACGCGGAGTATGTGGAGTTGGCGGAGAAGACCTTCGGGGCATATGATCGGCTGCTGCTAAGTGAAGCCGAGAAGAGGGTGGGTGGCTGGTTTCAACCGAGTAAAAGTCAGAATTAGCCCCACTTTTCATGGTGGACATCATATGTCAGCCCTAAAAAATGGTTAAATTCCATCTTTTCGAGTCCTTCACGCTATATCTCGGAAGAGGTTTTGTTAGTTCAGATAATTTAATCAACATACTATAAGACATCGTGATCGTGTTTTCAGAAAAAAGGTTGATCGAAGGCTCGTGAAATATTCGAGAACCCTGGACCTCACAATAAAGCTATACATGTGAGGCATGCGATAAACCAATAGTATAGGTCGGAGGTGCCCACGCGTGCCAGCGCTCGGTAACAACGTGCATCATGCGGTGTTCACCGTCCTACTGATCCTTGCCTGCACCCCGGTCTACGCGGGTACGCCGGGAGAGGAGCACAACTTCGCAGTCTTCCAGGACGACTTCGAGGACTGGGACGAGACGGCGTGGGAGCTGAACATCGGCCCCAACGCGCGCGCGGCTTAAGAGAGGCATCAAAGTAACCAACAATATCCGGAGGATGTCGAATTAACATCCAGAGATCATCCAATCAATAATCTTATCCTAGCTTCACCGTAAACTTGATCAATATTCCTGACATCAAAGTCACGTTACCGCGCGCGCCGCTAACCCAAACACTTTATGAATCTAATAGTTAATGCGCTTACGAGAGCATATTTTATTTGCATAAGATCCAAGCTATTACCGAAACAATATTGGGTGTAAACAAGACGATCAAAGGATGTGGGCTTCACCACGTATCCATGAAGGTTAAAGACCTGGAGAAATCCAGGAGATTCTACATGGAGTTAGGCCTCACAGAAAGATATTCATGGGGCAAAGGCGAAAAGAGGACACTACTCTTAGACATGGGAGATGGGAACTACTTCGAGATATCACAGGGCGACGCAGGTCAGAAGCCGTCTGAGGGCATGTTTCGTCACATAGCTTTGAGGGTAGATAACTGTGACGCTGCCCTCAAAACAGCGAGGATGGCTGGGGCTGAGGTTACTGTAGAGAGTAGAGATGTGAAGCTGTCAGGTGAGCCCCCGATAGACATTAGGATAGCCTTTTTTAAGGGACCTGATGGGGAGCTCATTGAGTTATTTCAAAACGAGGAAACCTAAAGAGCACGCACGCAGAGAATGCGATCCGCTCTTTTTACTGAGTGAGTAACCTACATTCGGATACCTATGCCCCCGATAGGTGGCCCGGCGCGCGCGACGCGACATGATTCTACACAGAATCGTCGTCCATTCCACGTTAAACCACGGTCCATTCAACACACAAGGCAATACGCCGATACAGGGCGCCAAGTAGTACACCTGCCACTTGGGCTACTGCAACAAGAAAGGCTGGATCAAGCGAAACATCGTCTAACTTTAATAAACCTTACACCCCAACAATCCAACAGGTGTAAACACGTGAAGAAGAGCCTAACCAAGAAGCAGGCCAACGAGCTCTGCGAGGCCGTCGCCCAGATACTCGTAGCAGAGCTGGCATCACCAACTGTCAAAATTAAGGCCGACAAACTCGTCGCAGACTACGTGAAGAACAACAAACTAGACGTCAGCCCAGACGAGCTCTCTAAGAACCTCCGGTGGTCGGTGAAGGTAACCCTCACTTAACGGCAGCCACACCCTCATCGCCTTCGCCTTTATTAACATCTGATAAAAGCTCAATATAGCCTACTCTATTCCTTAGCCGATACTCGAAGCTTCGGAGAGCCTCCAAACCCTAAAAAAGGGTGCGAAGATGCACTCACATAAGTACACTCAGAAACCCAGTATCATCATAAAGAGGTATTGCGCGCATTTAGTTTGGTATATGAGGCGTGGTTCTAATTAATGATCTTCCCTCTGAGTAGATTACGGGTCTTGTTGTGATGTAGTCTCCGTGGAGTGTATGTATTGTGAATCCTGATGAGTCATAGGTCTTGGATTCCTTTGTGCTGAGTAGTGACTCGGAGAGGACAGCTGGCCCAACCACGTAGTTGACGCCCTCCCTCCGCGTGATCAGGCTCTGGTGCAGGTGACCGCAGAGAACCGCCGCGACGCTTCCATGTTTCACGATCTGCCGGAACCTTTCGGCGTCACGTGGCTCAAATACATTGTGCGTTCCCCCGTTCGGTAGGTGCAGAGTGAACGGCGGGTGATGGAACGCGATTATGGTTGGCTCTATGCTACGTTTTAGCTGTCCTCCCAGCCAATCTAGTTGTCCCCCCTGGAGGGCGCCTGTGACCTCCCCGGGTGCCTGTGAGTCGAGCACGATGATGCGTGTGTTGTCCACTGTCTCAGTGTGGTAGCATGGGGCGTCGCTGGCTGGCTCCCTTAGAAGGTTTTCTCTAAAGCGGCGTCTGCCGTCGACGTTTCCGACGGCGGGTATCACCGGGCCGCCGAGCGACTCTATCCTGGACACGTATTCATTTGCTATGTCGTAACCCTTTTGGGAGCCTTCTTGCGATATGTCCCCGGTTATGAGGGAGAAGGAGGGCCTGATGCCCGTCTCCTCGGCGATTCCTATGATTTGCTCTATCTTGTTGCACGGGTTTCCTTCTTCTCTGGTCAAATCTTTCCCGGGCAGTATGTGGAAGTCCGAGAAATGGAAAAACGTGGTCGTCATACGCGAAATTAGTACGGCTGGCCGTGGTTAAAGGTTGAGCCGAGTGCGCTGAGTCAGGGCTACCTTTTAGTCCTTCGACTCGGGGTCCCTCCTCAGGGAGCCGGTGGCGCAGTGTAGGCTTCCACTGTTCCTCGGCCACACCAGGGTCGGTATGTCGACCTCGACCACCTCGACGCCCACGCTCTCCAGCCACTTGGTGGCTTGGGCTCGCCTGCGGGGACGATGATCTTGCCTGGCTCTAGGACGACGCCCGTCACCAGGCCGCGCGCGCGACTGAACGGTCGATCTCCCCGCTCATCTTGTCTCACACCTGCTTCGGGTACCCATCTTCGCCGACGGGATCGAAGCGCGCGTAAAAAAAGGGATGAGAAGACGCACTCATACCAGTACACTCAGAAACCCAGTATCATCATAAAGAGGAATTGTAGCGGCCGAAAAACCAAGAAGAATAATGATCAGAATACAACACGTCTTTCAGGCTCCCTAGCAGATGAAGAGGCACCTTACCGAATAAGAAGCGCGAGGCATGAGATGGAAATTTTTTTTTCCTGTTCTAACAACCCAGCCGTTATAACAAAAAATGAGTAGGGCAGACGCCGACGCGAGGCGTCAAATACAGCCACCCCGACTGACTCGAACCCCACCCTCAGGTGCACGCAACAAGGAAAGCTGGTGCTCCCGCCGGGATTTGAACCCGGGATCTCGGACTCGAGAGGCCCATATCCTTGACCGGACTAGACGACGGGAGCACGCGCACATACAAAGAGCACCACAAATAAAAATATTGATGCTAGAGGTCGTCCCTCAGCCCAAGTATCTTGGCGACGTTGGCGCCGCCGTCAATGACTGGCTTGATGGCCCCCGACTTGGACGTGAACAGCGTGGTCACCCCCGGGCCGTGGCCCGCCACTACGCAGTTGCTATGGGTGACTATGCCAACGCTCATGGAGCCCCGTCTATATATCCTGCCGTAGCTATGGTCAGCGTCCTCGATGGCCACCAGGTCGCCGAACCTGAGGTCGCCTAGGCCGTACTCCTCGCACGTGGCCTCGCAGAACATGGTGATGTCGTAGTCGCCAGACGCCACGTGGCTCCTGCCCAGGCCCGAGCCCATAGCCGCGGCCGGCACAGTGTGGGTGACGGGCACATGCAGCTTGCCTCCCTTTATCGTCGGGTCAAGGGCGTCCAGGAAGCGGGGGTCCACGTTGAAGAGCTTCACGTCAGGGAGGTCCAGAAGCTTCAATCCGACGCCGTAGGCCTTGATCTGCACCTTGTCCTCGATGACCAGCTTCTCCATGGTCTCCGGCTTGAAGTCCACCATCACGTGCTCGATGCCCCCGTGCTTGCCAACGACCACGCCCTTCTCGCCCTTGGCGTCCCCCTTAACCACCAGGGCCTCGTTGCCTATGCAGCTGAGGACATTCAGTGCGTTGCTCTGTCCAGACGGGAACCGCCTATCGGCTACACGGTTCTCGACGCTGACGCCGGGCTCAACGTGGTCGGCCATCCATCCCACGGCGGGGTCTCCCACCCTGATGTTGTAGGTGATGCCTCCTACACCCGGGAGAATTACAGGCTCGCCGTCGGCCGTCACCTTGTATATGCCGTCGCCTATGACGGGGCTCACCACCTCGCCTATGACGCTCACCATAACTATCCTGTCTCTGTTGGTCCTGATCATCAAGTATCAGGCTATCATCGTCGTCTTGGTGTTAAAACGGTTATGAAAGCTTCACGATAGAAGGCTTAGGGATGGTGGGGCTGGTTCACCTGAGGTAGGCCCTGATCAGCCTAATGATCTTCCTAGGGCTGCGCGCCACCAGCCCAGCCACGGTACCCGCAACGTTGGTACCGTTGGCCAGTGACAGCACATCGTCATTGGTGACGACCTCCGAGAGCGTGTTCAAGTCCTCATCCGTGAACTTGTCCAGCATCTCAAGGACGCGGCCGCTGTCCTTGATACGTTTACCCCAGTACACGTCAAACTCCCTCCGGTACGCCGAGAGCCTCCTCTCAGAGACGTCGCCCTCTTTCACGGCCTCAGCCGCGACCCTGCCAGCCATCTTTCCCGCCTCTATGCCCGAGTGTATCCCCGCCCCAGTCATGGGTATGAGCTGCCCTGCGGCATCCCCTACCAGCATCAGCCCTTCCGCCACGATCCTGTCCAAGGTGCCTGACACCGGGCAGATGCCGCCGTTCCTCAGCAGGACCTCGGCGTCCCTGAACCTGGGGTCGCCGGCAACGAAGTCCTTCAAGTACTCAATCGGAGGCTTGGCGTGGGTCTTCCTCACCCCTATCCCGACATTGGCGACCATCCTGCTCTTGGGGAACACCCAAGCGTATCCGCCCGGAGCATACTTCGCCCCCATATAGAACTCGTTGACGCTCGGGTCCTCGAGGTCCAGGCCGCCAAGCTGGTACTGGGCGCACGTCACATAGTCCCTGAAGTACCTCTCAAGCCCCGCGGACCGCCTGACTATGCTCGAGTGCCCGTCAGCTCCTATGACCACCTTGGCCATGAACTCCACGGGCTCGCCGCCACTGACAGCTTTAACGCCCACAACCCTGCCGCCGTCCTTGATGACGCCCGTAGCCCTCATCCGCGTCATCATTTTAGCCCCCGCCTTCTCCGAGTTGTCAGCCAGAGCCTTATCGAAGGCAACCCGGTTCAGGGTGTAACCGGTCCAGTTGTCGCTCGTTAGCTCCACGCAGTTACCGTTCGGGGCGACGACCCTAGCCTTGGATATCCTCTGGGAGACGTAGGGCTCCACGGGCTCAAGGCCCCCGTCCAGGATGCCACCTGCACTCAGACCCTCGGCGCAATGCACGGGGGTCCCAGATACGGGATGCTCCTCGATGATTATGACGTCCGCGCCGCCCTCAGCCGCGGCGCGTGCGGTCATGCTCCCGGCGGGACCCGCGCCTACAACCAGCACGTCGCATTGATATGACTGCATGTTAAGCCGATAAGAGTCGGTAGAAGGAGAAATATGTTTCCCCGTGGCTCACCAGCCGGTTTCTGGGGAGTCGTCCGCTGGGGACGGCTCAACCTACCGTTCAAGGACCTTCTTGGCCGCGATTTGGACGTCCCTGGCCTTCACGGTCTTGCGCCCAGCGTGCTTGGCGTAGTCTATGGCCTCCCTGGCCACCTTGACGCCTATCTCCTCAAGGGCCGCGCCCAGAGCGACGGCGCTCTCCTCGCTCACCCTGTCCGCGCCGGCCCTCTTAATGAGTTTATGCATGGGCGCCACCTTAATCTCCTCAGACATAACGTTCCCTTCTATT
>JADDYB010000346.1_pt1 | contig 14420 bp, 11 predicted proteins | sample 8641941 | NCBI WGS metagenome assembly JADDYB01 (sample SAMN16275377, study PRJNA637457) | freshwater sediment metagenome | isolation source: Lake Kineret sediment | place: Israel: Lake Kineret | collected 2013
AGATAGAGATACTGATGATACCGGGGAGCTGTGAGAGCAGCCGCGCCGCCTCCTCGTACTGGGCCTCCTGTGTGGTGATGGTGAGCTCGTCCAGCTGCTCAGGGTAGATGCCTATCCCGTCCACCAAGTCGCCTGCGATGACCAGGTACTTCACCTTGGCGGCCAGCTCCCTAGACGCGGGGGGCCCTAGCTCCCGGTTCATCCACTTGATGAACTTGTCGAACAGGTCGGCCCTGAAGTACTTGCTGCCGACGTGTACGTCGCCCGCGAAGACAGCGCAGACGGGCTCCTCGGCCCTCCCGGTGTCGTGCATCGGGACGTCCGGCCATATCAAGTCATTGGCTATTAGCAGGTCGTCCCTGTACTTGAGGCCATCAATACAGATCACCTGATCGTCCAAGACCTCCAAGCCCTTCTTGACGGCCTCCTCACCTGACACCATGACGGTCACGCTGGACTCTGGGTCCTCGAGGTCGAGGAAGAGGCGGTTGCTCCTTGAGTTCTTACCGGCAACCATGCCGATGGTCTTGAACTTGGTCTTCAAGGGCAGCTTGATGGCCTGGCTGAGGGGTATCGCGTCTCTCACGTCGAACCTGTTCTTGAGGATGGTCTCCAGCTGCTTGAACCTGCTGTTGAAGTAGTCGATGAAGCCGTTCACGTTCCCCACAGGCTCCGAGTCCCTCGCGGAGAGCACCTCGAACCTGGACTGGACCTCAGCGACAACCGGCGTAGCTTTGACCTGTGTGGTCGGTCTGGGCGCCTCAAGGCTTCCCAGGAACTCCATGTCCAGCACGTAGACGTCGGACCGCGCCTCCGCCTCCGCGAGAGCCCTCTGGATCAGCCTGCCCAGCTGATCTGGGGGCAGAGCCTGTAGGTGGCTGAACGCCTCGGGCGTCAGCTGGTACCCGGCCTCTATGACCCTGTTGATGATGGGCTGGAGTTCCTGAGTCAACCTGGTTCCTATCTCACCTTGATCACGTAGTCGGTCCTCGCCGGGGCGAAGGTCTCTATAATTACGGCGGGCTCCTTACCCGTGGTCTCGAACTTGTGCTCCTCGTTGGGTGATAGGAACCAAGCGGCTCCCGGCTTGGCCTTCACCTTCTTGGCTCGGGTGCTGAGCTCCCCCGCCCCCGATAGGAGGGTGCCCATCTGCTCGTGGGGGTGGCTGTGCCAGTCCACCACGGCTCCTGGCTGGATTACTATGTAGCACTGGGTGGCGTGCATGCCGTTTCCTATGACGCTGATCTTTACTCCGGGTACGGGCTCGAAGCTTGGAGCCTTCTCCCATGTTGTGTCCTGCATGGGCAGATGTAGGCTGTGAGGGTATTTTAATGCAGCTAGAGGCTGATGGTTGTCTGCTCCCGCTTCACCAGGAGCAGGTCCCTGATCTCCTTCCTCACGGCGTACCTGTAGGGCATACCGCTGGTGTTGCGGTCTATGAAGCCGCTGTCGTACAGCTTCTTGAGGAGCCGGGCCGTGTGCTCCCGGGTCTTACCGATCTTGTCCCTGATCTCGGGGACTGAGCCCTCGTCCAGGTCTATTATCATCTGGAGGACTTCGAGCTCTGTGTCCGTGAGCCTCTGGAACACGTCCTCGCCCTGGACGGGTATGGGGGCGTCAACCTGTGCTATGGCGGGCGCTACCCTGGGCTGGGCGGCCAGCCTCTGGAGCTCGGCCCTCATCTTCTCTATGTTGCCTTCGATGCCCTCTACTCTGCCACTGAGCTCCTTCACCTTCTCAAGCCCCTGGAGGGTGGCCTCGTTGCTTCCCTGGCCTACCTTCAAGGCCTCCGCGGCCATGTACCTGGCCTGGGTAGCGTCGCCCTCCATCTTGCTGAGGTCCGCCTCCATCCTCTTCACCTGCCGTGTGAACCCCGAGGTTATGTTCATGACGGACTCCTTGCTGCCCTCGTACTCGGCTTGGGCCATCTTGATGCGCTTGTAGAAGATGTAGCTGGCTACGATGGTCACCGTGAACAACGCGATGGTTGTGAAAACCAGCTCCAAGACTTTCCCTGTGATAGTGTTGTGGTTCACCCCTTTTTACCGTTTCGTATCATGGAATGATTTTCGATAAGATTCCGTTAAGTGAGATAATCTGGATAATCGTTTATGATGGTAACGATTCATCCACTCGGCAAATGGTGTATTGCCCATAGTTTAAATTACGCAGTTCATCATAGACGTGAATACCGTTGAGTTCTGACGGAAAGGTCGAGGCTAAGGTCAGCATCACGGGCCGTGTTCAGGGTGTAGGCTTCAGGCCCTTCATTTACAGGGCGGCAGTCGGGAACGGGCTCACGGGCTACGTGATCAATCTTGGAGACGCGGGCGTCGAGGTCGTGGCGGAGGGCTCCGAGGTCCAGGTTACCGCGTTCCTCGACGACGTAAGGGCTGGAGCCCCAGAGGTCTCAGAGATAGACGAGATCACGTGCGAGTTCAGACCGTACAGGGGCAGGTTCAGCGGCTTCAGGATCGATAAGAGCCAGAACCGCGGAAAGGTGGCGTCTGGCCTGTTCCCTCCAGATATAGGCATCTGCCCGCAATGCCTCGCTGACATGGCCGACCCGGGGAGCCGCTGGTACGAGTATCCCTTCACCGCGTGCGCGTGGTGTGGCCCCAGGTTCACAGGAGTTAAGGCGCTGCCATACGACAGGGAGAGAACACACATGCACGATTTTCCCATGTGCAGCGACTGCCAGAGGGATTACTATGACCCCATGGACAGGCGGTTCGACGCCCAAGGCATGACGTGCAGCCGGTGCGGGCCCACCATGAGCCTCTACGACAGCCAAGGGAGAGCCGTGAAGACAGGGGACGTGTTCGCCGAGGCAGCTAAACTCTTAATGGAGGGCAACATCCTGGCCGTGAAGGGCATAGGAGGGGTTCACCTAGCCTCCCTGGCCACAAGGGACGACGTGATCGAGGAGTTCAGGAGGCGTAAGAACCGGCCCTACCAGCCCTTTGCCCTTATGTCTTCCAGCTTGGACGCCGTGGGAACCTACGCCGAGTTCACCCCCGACGAGAGGAGGCACCTCCTGTCTTGGAGGAAGCCCATAGTGCTTCTGAGGAAACGGTTCAGGGTTGTCTCCAAGCTGGTAGCTCCGGGCCTCGACAGGGTGGGCGTCATGCTGCCCTACACGGGCATTCAGACCATGCTCTTCAATCGTCTAAGCGAACCCGCTCTCGTGATGACCAGCGGAAACAGGCCGGGACTGCCCATGGTCTCCACGAACGAGGCCGCCTTCACCGAGCTGGGAGGCTTAGCCGACTATTTTCTGCTCCATAACAGGGACATCGTGAACAGGAGCGACGACTCTGTCCTAAGGGTCATAGAGGGAAGGCCGGCTTTCACGAGGCGTTCGAGGGGCTATGTCCCTGACCCCATCGATATACCCTTCAGGAAGGGCACCTGTTTCGCCGTCGGGGCGGAGCTGAGGAACGCCGCCGCCGTGGCTACGAAGGGGAAAGTGTTCATGACCCAGTACCTTGGGGACATCACCAGTCTTGAGGGCTTGGAATCCGAGAAACAGGCCCTGGGCACAATGCGTGACCTGCTGCACATCACACGTAACCCTGATGTGATTGGCTGTGACCTTCACCCGGAGTATATAACATCACAGTACGCCCAAGTGATATCACAGGGGACGGGTGTGGAAGCCGTGAGGTCACAGCATCATCACGCCCACATAGCGTCGGTAATGGCGGAGAACATGATCCCTGTGGACGAGGAGGTCATAGGTATAGCCTTGGATGGCGCAGGTTACGGCCAAGATACGCAAATTTGGGGTGGAGAGATACTAAAATCAACATATTCGAGTTTTGAGAGGCTTGGACAACTAGAATACCTACCCATGCCAGGGGGAGACCAATGCGCCTATTATCCTTATAGGATGCTTGTAGCGGGCCTCACAAACGTCGTCACAGATGATATTATACGTGATATCACAGAGAATCACGTAGAAAAGGCATTACCTCACGGAAAAAACGAGTTAGAGCTAATATTGAGACAGTCTAGAGGTAAAGATATTCTAAGGACTTCGGGAGCCGGTCGTTTACTTGATGCAGTTGCTTCTCTTCTTGATCTTACATATCATAGAACATACGAGGGTGAACCAGCAATGCGACTGGAGGCGATTGCCACGAAAAGCGTTGATTCTCTGCATTACGAGCCTGACATTATAAGTTTAAATGGAAAATATGTCCTTAAAACATCTGATATTCTATATAAATACGTATTAGCAAAAAAGAACCATAAATATGGCGATATAGCCTATTCTGCTCAAAATTATTTGGCTAAAGGTATCAGCGACATGGCTATTATGATCTCTGAGGCCACGGGGATCAAAAAAGTGGCAGTTTCAGGTGGAGTTCTAGTTAACGAGCAAATAGCTGTAACCATCAATCAAGCCCTATCATCCACTGGACTTGAAGCCATTTTCAGCGTTAAGGTTCCTCCAGGTGACGGCGGAACTGCTTTAGGTCAATGTTGTATAGCCCTATCATCTGTGATATGATGTGATATCACACCATTTTGATGCTCGTAGGGGAGGCTAGCCGGGATATTCCTTCAACTAGTTCAGCCTCTATCTGTTTCAGGAGATCCCGTGAAGCGTTCGACTCTTTATCTTCGAGTATAGTTACGTATTCTTTCAATTTTTCAGCTAAAAAATAATAGTCATCAAAGGGCCTAGCGTCAAACACCCCAATGTAACTTAGTAATACAATCGTAAATATGCTAGAGATCACATTACCTCGAGCCTGAGCTAAAGAGCGGCTAAAAGAGCCTTTACTAACCTTATTACTTCTAAAATACGCCTTTTGACTAAAAGAAACCTTATCATCTGATATTACATCAGTTAATAAGTCTATAACCAGTGTTTCAAACTGAACTCTCGTTAAATTGCTGTTTTTTAGCAACAGGTCAGCAATTTGGTCCTGAAATGTTTTTTGGATTATATTTTGGTATCCTTCTGAACTCATATCAGTTTAGCCTCACGTTGATATCACGTTCAAGCAATATAACGCTGTCTACAAAACTGTATACCAAATAAACTAATCCTCGATCAATGTCGATAACTTCCACTACACCAAAATGTTAACCCTAAATGTTAAAACCTGATATATAATATAACATATATTAACTAAAACACGCAATTTATATGATGGGAGCGTTTATTACAGGTTGGTCAACGATATCTAAACATGGTCTCGGCTAAGGATCTAGCGATAAACTGCGGAAAAACTGAGAGTATGATCACTGAATTCATAGCTGAAAACGTACAGAGGGCGGGTGTAAAGGGGGCCGTGGTGGCAGTAAGCGGAGGACTCGACTCAGCCGTCACGCTCTCACTGACCGTGAAGGCCTTGGGGCGTGAAAAAGTCACGGCTATAACGCTCCCAGACCATGACGCCACACCCGAGTGTGATATCATGGATGTGATGCAACACTGCGAAGGCCTGGGCATCACGTGTAACACGGTGGATATCACGCCAATATTACACGTGATGCGTGATACGCTTCCCCTCTACGACGCCTCGGACAAGATATCCAGCGGCAACGTCAAGTCAAGGGTCAGGATGGCCGTGGCCTACCACTACGCCAACAAGCTGGGCCGCATGGTGATGGGCACCTCCAACAAGACCGAGCTCATGACGGGTTTCTTCACCAAGTACGGCGACGGCGGGGTTGACCTGATGCCCCTCGGTGACCTGTACAAGACCCAGATCAGGCAGCTGGCCGTGCACCTGAACGTGCCTGAGAGCATCATAAAGAAGCCACCGTCGCCAGGGTTCTTTCCTGGGCAGACAGATGAGGGCGAGTTGGGCATAGACTACGCGACCCTCGACCTCGTCCTGTATAGCCTGGAGAAGGGCGCCGAGGCCCATATGATAGCTAAGGATCTGAAGATCACGACGGAGGAGGTTGAGGCCGTCCAGAGGAGGATAAAAGCAAACGAACATAAACGGCGGCTTCCATTAATCTTAAGACTAAGCTAGAGCACTCCTTATCGAAAAGAGGGAGAGACATGGGACGAAAAAGACAGAAAGTAGTGAAGATCATCAAGAAGAAGCTACCCGACCAGTACCTGTGCCCCAACTGCGGCATGAACACCGTCGGAATCATACTCCACCCAGGCGAGGGCTACGCGAGGATCATCTGCAGCAGCTGCTCCCTCCAAAAACAGTTCCCGGTCCCCGGGAACACGGACGCCGTTGACGCCTACTGCATATTCGTGGACCAGTTCTACGGTGTTGAGGAGCCCCCGAAACAATGACGGGCAAAGTGGAGCAATACCTCCATGACAAGATGGCGAAGGACGGCTGCATCCACATCACTCTAGTGGACCCAGATAAGAACCCGGGAACCGACTGCGCGGCCATAGCCCACGAGGCGGAGAGAGGCGGCTCATCGGCCATCATGGTGGGTGGCTCGACTCTGGCGGCCACGGAGGACCTGGACGCTGCGGTTAAGAGCATCAAGGGGAAGGTGAAGGTCCCGGTCATACTGTTCCCCAACGGGCCCATGGGAGTGAGCAGACATGCGGACGCCATCTGGTTCATGAGCCTCCTGAACAGCCAGAACACGTACTACATAATAGATGCTCAAGTCATCTCGGCGCCCCTCGTCAAGAGGTACGGTCTTGAGGCCCTGCCTATGGGGTACATCATAGCGGGGGAGGGCTGCGTCGCCGGCTACATCGGCCAGGCCAGGCTCATCAACTACAGGCACCCCGAGCTGGTTGTAGGGTACAGCTTAGCGGCGGAGAAGCTGGGCATGAGGTTCGTGTACCTGGAGGCGGGGTCAGGGGCCAGGGAGCCTATACCCTCCGCCATGATCTGCGCTGTCAAGAAGCACCTGAGCGTCCCGCTGATCGTCGGCGGCGGTATAAGGTCCTCTGAGGCGGCTGCTGCGGCCAGCAGGGCGGGCGCGGACGCCGTTGTTACCGGCACCCTCGTCGAGGAGGAGAGCCAGATCAGGGAGAAGATCGGCGCCATCGTCCAAGCTATAAAGATGAAGCCTTGACACGCTTCACAGGCGACGACAGACCGGGTAAAGGTAAAGAGCCCGGGGCACATTATCTATAACCCGACTCGGAGACCAAAGGATAGAGTAATTTGATACAGGTCGAGATACCCCCAGCCTACGAGAGGTACTTCACTGAGCTCGAAGAGAAGCTTAACAAGCTGTACGAGGTGGCCAAGGAGGCCAGAGCCAAGGGCTTGGACGCGGCCCTGAAGCCGGAGCCCGAGATAACCACGGACATCGCGGACCGGATTGAGAAGCTCATAGGGCCACCCGGGATCACTCAGAGGATGAGGGAGCTGGAGGGCATGAACCGCCAAGATATGAGCTTCAAGATAGCCACGGAGATCGCCCTCGGCAGGTTCGGCTCCATGGAGAGGGAGCGGGCCGCGGACCAGGCCATCAGGACCGCCCTAGCCATCATGACGGAGGGTGTAACCATAGCCCCCATAGAGGGCATCCCCAAGATCGTCATTAAGCGCAACCCGGACCACTCAGAGTTCCTCAGCGTCTACTTCGCTGGCCCCATCAGGCCTGCCGGAGGAACCGCCCAGGCCCTAACCTTAGTCATAGCCGACGTTGTGCGTAGAAATCTCGGCCTCGAAAGGTACCAGCCCAGCGAGAACGTCGTTAATAGATTCATTGAGGAGGTGCGCATCTACGAGCGCAGCGTCAGGCGGTTCCAGTACCACGTCACCGATGAGGACTTGGAGCTAGCCATGAAGAACATCCCCGTGGAGGCAACAGGCGTCTCCACGGACCCCTACGAGGCGTCCAACTACAGGGACGTGCCCGGCATCGAGACCAACAGGCTCAGGGGTGGAGCCCTCATCGTTGTCGTGGACGGCGTAGTCGGACGGGCCCGTAAGCTATGCGGCGTATGCGAGAGCATAGGCATCGAAGGGTGGGAGTGGCTCAACAAGCTGGGCAGAAAGAAGCCCAGCAACGGGGACGAAGAGAACATGAAGCCCACGGCCGCCTTCATGGAGGAGATCATCGTAGGCCGCCCCGTGTTCAGCTTCCCCAACACCCCCGGCGGCTTCAGGCTCAGGTACGGCAGGGCGCGGACCACCGGCCTGGCCGCCTGCGGCATCCATCCCGCCACCATGGTGACCCTCAACGGCTTCATGACCACCGGCCTACAGCTGAGGATAGAGCTACCCGGCAAGTCGGCGGCAGTCTGCCCCGTGGACAGCATTGAGCCGCCTGTGGTCAGGCTGAAGGACGGCAGCGTCGTGCGCGTAGGCGACGTGGACACAGCCCAAAGGGTCTACGACCAAGTGGACAGGATACTGTTCAACGGCGACGTGCTCATCAACGCCGGGGACTTCATCCAGTTTAACCAGATTCTGCTCCCCGCAGGATACGACGAGGATCAGTGGCGCTTCGACGTAGAGTACGCGCTGGAGGCGGTGGGCGAGAAACCCGCTGAGGAGCTCACCGGCATCAGCGTAGACCGGATAAGGGGGCTCATGGAGGATACCATGAAGCCTCCGTCGCCGGAGGAGGCCCTCGCTCTGACGAGGATCGATGCGCCCCTCCACCCAAGGTACACATACGACTGGTCAAAGGTTTCCCTGGAGCAGCTGCTAAGCCTCAGGAACAGCCTGGCCGAGAACTGGGGAGCCCAGGAGATAAGGCTGAGCCCCGAGGACAAGGAGACCCTGGAGACCCTTCTGGTGCCCCACGGCTCCAAGAAGGGAGGAGTGGTCCTGGACGACGCGGCCCCCATTCTGGAGAGGTGCCTGGCCTTGAGCACACGGTATGTGGAGGCGAAGGAAATGGAGCCTCTCGTCCAGGTGAACGTGTGGGCCGGGTTTAAGGTCAAGGAGAAGGCCTATGTTTATGTGGGCGCGCGCATGGGCCGCCCCGAGAAGGCTAAGGAGAGGAAGATGAACCCCCTCGTCCACGGCCTCTTCCCGGTAGGAAACGCGGGCGGCCCCCAGAGGGACGTGACCAAGGCCAGGCGAGGGGAGAAGATACGGGTGGAGCTTGTCCAGAGGGAGTGCCCGGCGTGCGGCTACTACTCCACGACGCCCCTCTGCGGGAATTGCGGCGGCCTCACCAATGTGATCAAGAGGTGCCCCAGGTGCAGGAGACCCGTCGAGGGCGATAAGTGCCCAGCCTGCAACGTGGCGCCTGTGGAGTACGAGTCGTTGGATCTGGACCTAAGGGAGGAGCTGGAGAAGGCCCGGAAGCACATCGGCGGCAGCATCCCTGACAGGATCAAGTGTGTAAAACGGCTGATGAACGAGGCCAGGGTGCCAGAGCACCTGGGCAAGGCTATGCTTCGGGCCAGGTACGACCTCAGCGTATTCAAGGACGGCACCCTCCGATACGACCTCACCGATATCCCACTGACCCACTTCAAGCCGGCTGAGGTAGGAGTAGCCGTGGAGAAGCTGCGGCAGCTGGGGTACACCCACGACGTGGAAGGGGAGCCCCTTGAACGGCCCGACCAGATGCTTGAGCTCATGGTCCAGGACGTGGTGCTGCCCGAGGAGTGCGGCGACTACCTGGTCAAGGCCACGAAGTTTCTGGACGACGAGCTCCGAGACTTCTACAAACTGGACCCCTACTACAAGGTGGAGAACAGGGACCAGCTCGTGGGCCACATAATAGTGGGGCTCGCGCCCCACACATCGGCCTCCATAGTGGGCCGCCTCTTAGGGTGGAGCAAGGTCAGGAACTGCTACGCTCACCCCTACTGGCACGCGGCCAAGCGGAGGAACTGCGACGGGGACGAGGACTCCGTGATGATGGCCTTAGACCCTCTGCTCAACTTCAGTAAACTGTACCTTCCGAAGCAGAGCGGCGGCCTCATGGATGCGCCCCTCTTCATTATACCTAACCTAAATCCCGAGGAGGTGGATAAGGAGAGCCACAACGTTGACGTGATAGGCAGGTACCCACCGGAGTTCTACGAGATGGCCATGAGGGGCGCCAAGCCGGGGGAGTTCGAGGGACTAGTGGACACCCTGGGCGGGAGGCTCGGAACCCAGGCCCAGTACGCCGGCTTCAGCTACACCAAGGAGTGCACAGACATCAACCAGGGCAGCCATGTGGGTGCCTACAACAGCCTCCAGACCATGCTGGACAAGCTTGAGAGCCAACTCGACCTCACCAAGAAGCTACGAGCCGTGGACAGCCAGACCGTGGCCCTGAAGATACTTAACAGCCACTTCATGAAGGACATCGTAGGCAACCTCCGAGCCTTCACGCGGCAGGGCTTCAGGTGCAGCAAGTGCAACAAGAAGTTCAGGAGGCCCCCGCTTAAAGGCGTCTGCGACAGGTGCGGCGGGTCCATACAGATGACTGTGCACAGGGGAGGCATCGAGAAGTATCTTGCGCCCGCGACCCGGATAATTGAGAAGTACAACCTGGGCGACTACTACAACGACCGCATAGAGCTCGTCAGGGAGGAGCTGGACAGCATCTTCGTGGACGAGAAGCCTAAGGAGGCCGAGCCCACGCAGTTCAACCTCACAGACTTCATGAAACCCAAGGGGAAGAGGTAAGAAAACCTTATTATTGCAGTCCTGTGTACCCTTCGGCGAGTAACTATGAGCAAGAAAAAACGTCAAAGCGGGACCGGGATGCCCCAGAGCAGCGCCGGCCTCATGAGGTTCTTCCAGGACGAGACCAATGGAGTCAAGATTCCCCCAGAGTTCGTGATAGGCGCGTCAGTGGTGCTCATAGCTGCAGTGGTTCTGGCGAGGATCTTCTTCCCTCTGTAGGGCCGACTGCGTAGCAACTACAGCCACGCATAGCCCAATGTATACCACGATGTTCATTGGAGGAGAGACGTGTGTCAGACGCGGAGCCTAGGAAGAGGAACGTGGTCATCATGGGCATCAAACCCATCATGAACTACGTCGTCGCCTGCCTGACGCTGTTCAACGCAGGCGCCGAGACTATCCTCATAAGGGCGAGAGGAAAACACATCAACAAGGCCGTGGACGCCGTTGAACTCCTCACGAGAGTGTTCCTCAAAGACGCCGTCATAAGAGATATCAGGGTGGGGACTGATAATTTAAAACGGGACGACGGCAGGGAAGCCCACGTCTCCATAATCGAGATAACTATCTCACCCAGATAAGGCAACTTTTTAAATCGACAGAACACCCTCAAGCTGAGTGTGTCAGGTTTGACGTATCCAAAGATAAAAGTAACTCCACCTGGACCCAAGGCCGAGAAGATCGTTGAACGAGACGCGGCGGTCATTTCCCCCAGCTTCGGCAGAGCCTACCCGCTGGTCATCGAGCGAGGTGAGGGAAACATAGTCATCGACGTGGACGGAAACGAGTTCATAGACATGAACGCGGGCCTGGCCGTCTGCAGCGTCGGCCACAGCCACCCCAAAGTCATCAAGGCCATCAAGGATCAGGTGGATAAGTTCATTCATTACAGCTACACCGACTTCTTCTACGACGGCTACGTGAACCTGGGCGAGGCCCTCCACGACCTGGTGCCGGGTAAACACAAGAAGAAGTTCTTCTACGGTAACAGCGGCGCCGAGGCCATAGAGGCAGCCATGAAGGTGAGCCGCTGGCACAGCCAGAGGCAGGGCATGCTGGCTTACATAGGCAGTTTCCACGGCCGAACCATGGGCGCCGTCAGCTTGACAGCGTCCAAGCCCTACCAGAGGAGGCGCTTCAGCCCACTGGTGCCTGGCGTTGAGCACATCTTCTACCCGTACTGCTACAGGTGCCCGTTCCACCTGGAGTGCCCCGACTGCAACTATGCCTGCGTAGACTACATAGACGAGTACATGTTCCACAAGTACGTGCCCGCCGAGGAGGTCGCTATGCTGCTGGCCGAGCCCATCCAGGGCGAGGGCGGCTACGTGGTGCCCCCCAACGGCTACTTCAAGAAACTGAAGAAGTTGCTGGACGAGAACGGCATCCTGTTCGCCGTGGACGAGGTCCAGTCGGGCATTGGCCGCACGGGCAAGTGGTTCGCCATAGAGCACTGGGGCGTGGTCCCCGACATAGTCTGCATGGCCAAGGGCATCGCCGCGGGCATGCCTCTGGGCGTCATGGCGTCGCGGGCGGACATCCAGGACTGGACGCCCGGCAGCCACGCATCCACCTTCGGAGGAAACCCTGTGAGCTGCGCCGCGGCCCTGGCCGTCATCGACATCATCAAGTCTGAGAAGCTGCTGGAGAACTCCCAGAAGGAGGGCGCCTACATCAAGAAGCGGCTGGAGGAGATGATGGAGACGCACCCCATGATGGGCGACGTCCGAGGAAAGGGGCTGATGGTGGGCGTGGAGCTTGTGAAGGACAAGGACACCAAGAAGTACGCCAAGCAGGAGACAGAGGACGTGATGATGGAGTGCTTCAGGCAGGGGCTCGCCATCGTCAACTGCGGTGTCAACGTCATCAGGTGGATGCCCCCGCTGACCATCACACGCGACCTCGTGGACCCCAGCCTAGAGATCTTCGAGAAGAGCCTAAGCAAGGTAGAGAAGGGCAAGTAGCCCTTTCTTCATACGTTTATACCCCTTTTTTTAAGCTGCCAAGATGATTTTCGAGCCGATCCCTCACTTCTTGGTGATCACGATCTTCGTGAAGGCTCCGCTGCTCAACTGGATGAGACCATCGAAGGGCTCCCTCACGTTCATGTACTCCAGCTGGACCTGTGAACCCGCCGTGAGGTCCATGGCCTGCTCTGCGTGCTCCCTCCACAGGCTCACACGCGCCTCCCCCGTACCGTCGTCTATCCTGAAGTTGGTGACCGTGGCCGGGCCCCTGGCCGTGTCTATGTCCCGCTGAACGGGGTCGTCCAGCAGCTGGCCCTGTACCGTAATGTTCTTCTGGCCCTCACGGAGGTCAACGATGCTGGTGATCTTACGCTCCAGCTCAGGGAGCTCCACGTCCAGCTCCTCTGGGTTCACGTGGACCCTGCCGTTGCGGCCCGCGTTGAGGTCGATGCCCTGGAACCCCGCCCTCGTGTACCCGTTCTCCACGACCACGACGCTCCCTGACTCCATCTTCTTTGCCAGCTCCACGTCGTCGTCCCAGAGGCTGAGCCTCACCGTGCCCGTGTCGTCCTCCAGAAGCACAGAGACTACGTGGCCCTCGGATCCGTCCCTGCGGATGAACTCCCTGGCTTCCCCCACCTGGGTGGCCAGGGCGGCCACGTTGACGCTGCTCATGCCCTCTTTCAGGTCCCCTATCTTGGTCCAGTGGGGCACAGGCTCCTTGGGCTTTACGCCCCTGGCCACCACGATGATCTGCGTGTCCCAGCCCACGTGGACCTCGGGGCCTCTCTGGTTCCCTGTACGGACGCTTCCCGATATGACCCTGACCCGGGTCCCGGGCTCAAGGTCCCCGAACTCCTTTACCTTGTCGTCCCAGAGAACCAGATTGACGCGGGACCCACCCTCCTCAATGACCACCCGGCTCACCTTGCCCTCGGAGCCGTCCTGCCGGCTGAATGTGTTGGCCGGGAAGCTGTCCACCACAACGCCCTGGAGGTGGATGGTGCCCTCGCTTGAGACGTTTGCGGGGGTGCGGAAGAAGCTCTCTAGCTTGGGGTAGTCCTCCTCGTAGGCGTCAAGCGGGTTGAGTATGAGTTGGCCGCGGTTTCCCACGTTCACTTCTATGTTGCCTCGGCGTTCCCTGCTGTACCCGTGGAGCACTCTGACTATGGTGCTCGGCTCCAGCTTGGATGCCTCCACGTGGTCTGCCTTCTCGTCCCAGAAGACCACTGTGACCGTCCCGGATTTGTCCCCTAGAATCATGCGCAGAACCTTGCCCTTCCTCTGGCTGTCCCTGTCGAAGGTTCGGCTCGGGAACACGTAGATGACGCGGCCCGTGAGGCTGACGTCGCTCAGGTTGGACGTCAGGTCACCTATCTTGAGCCTCGCCTCTATCCGCTCGCCGGCGCCGTTCACCCCAAGGTTGCTGGCCACAAGGTGCGCCGCCGCCTCCTCCGTGAGGAGCCCCGCTGCTTTTGCCCGCTCCTCCTCTATCAGCTTCTGCACCGCCTCCCCTGTGAGGTTGGGCTTCAGCGCCAGTATCCGCTTAATGATCTCGTCAGTGGACATGGGAACTCAGGTTGGATAGGGTCGAAGAGGCGTAATAAATCTACTTGGTGCGGGTCTTCTTGGACTCGGTGGCGTACATGTAGACGAAGGCGAGGGCGAAGGCCGTGAAGCCTAGAAGCATGGCGAGGATCCGCGTGAAACTGAAGAGCACCGGGATTGTCATCAGCAACACGATCCATGCGTCTCCTTATAGCTTTAGCTCTAGTCCATCACAGAGTACCGCTTCCAGATGGACGTCAGCTCACCGTACGCCTCGTCGTCCTCCAGTATAACGTCGTAGTGGTTCAAGGCCTCGGCCAGCTTCTGCGCCATCACGTGGTAGCAGAGGGCCACCTCCTGG
>JADDYB010000347.1_pt1 | contig 14410 bp, 16 predicted proteins | sample 8641941 | NCBI WGS metagenome assembly JADDYB01 (sample SAMN16275377, study PRJNA637457) | freshwater sediment metagenome | isolation source: Lake Kineret sediment | place: Israel: Lake Kineret | collected 2013
GGTCGTAGTAGCGGCTACCAACCGGCCCGATATAATCGACGCTGCGCTCCTGCGTCCTGGCCGGTTCGACCGGCTGATTGAGATCGGCCTTCCCGATGAGAAGGCCAGGCTGGAGATACTGAGGATCCATGCTGCCAAGAAGCCTCTGGCAGAGGATGTTAATCTGGAGGAACTGGCCAAGAGAACAGAAAGGTACAGTGGTGCCGACCTCTCTGCCATTGTAAATGAGGCAGTAATGCTAGCCATCAGAGAGTGCGTCTTGCAGGGCAAGTCCCAAGAGGAAGAGCAGATCTGCAACTACAAGATCGAGAAGAGACATTTCGACGAGGCCATGAAGAAAGTCCAGCCCACTGCAGCCGAGATGGATCTGTACAAGAGGTTTGCTAAAGCCAAGACATACTAAGGCCGGAGCTTCCGGCCCCTTGGCTTCTATTTTCTAAAAAACGGATGAAACAATTCCGTCCTAAGTTTGACTAATGGTATGTTATACCCAGAAAATTTGGGCAATACTCAAAAGCTATTTATCTATCTCTCGATTATCACCATTTATGAACGAGTTCACCGGGCTCGAATTATCCCCCAAAAAAATTGAATACATAAAATATATCCAAGAGCAAAAGGGTCTTGTAAAGACCACAGATATATCCTCTCAGTTCAAGGTAGATCCTTCCACAATAACCAAGACCGTCAGTGAATTATCAGCTACCGGATTAATACAGCACATGCCTTATCGTGGTATAAGCCTTACCGAACAAGGTAGGATCTATGCAGAGTTTCTAATCCGTCGTCACAGGATCATCAGCTTGGTATTGACTCATTATGGGCTATCCCCCGATGAAGCTTGTATTGCAGTCTCGAGGTTCGAAGGCCGAGTGACCAGGGAGGTTGTAGATAAGATATGTACATCGCTGGGACATCCAACCATGGGTGTCTGCGGAAAGATACAACATGACAAATGTTGCTGCCCAGCAGGTGATTAAGTTGATAAACTTTATACTATTACTAAGATAGGTGGGACTTTTATAAGCGAGACGCAAATATCCGGCCACGTGCCAGATCTCGACTTGATTACTTACTACAGCGAGAATAATTGTTCTCTATTTTCCAGAATTAGCCCCTGGACGAAGCTAGTTACACTTTTTTCTATTGTACTCTTTATAACTATTGTTCAAAGCATTCTGCCATTGATAGTCCTCTATATCATTGTACTGGCGGTGTATTGGCGTTCTGGATCGCCAGTTAAAAGACTATTCCAGTGGTATCTGCTGCCAGTGGCGTTCGTGCTCTCACTCGTCGTTCTATTGATGTGGAGTGAGCCTGGCAAACCATTGGTATCTCTATGGGTCTCCGGAATGAATATAACATTGACTGATAACGGCATACTGCTGGTGGTTAGGCTGCTATTAAAAGCGCTCATATCCATGACGTTTTCTCTATTTTTCCTCATGACTACTAGGTATGCATATCTCTCGACCATGATATACCGCATGTTCCCATCTCCTCTCGATCAAGTATTTCTTATGGCGTATCGGTTCATTTTCATAACTTTAAGGATGATGAATTCCATGATGAAGGCCCTTAAATCTCGTGGCGGAGGGCTCATGAAAGGCATGATCAGTCAGAGTCAGATGTTCGCAGAGGTATTTGCCTTGGTCTTCATAAGATCGTATGATCGTGCTGAGAGAGTAAACAAGGCCATGGAATCCCGCGGGTACAGTGGAAAATACATTGCCGCCACAGGCATCCCCCGAATCGGTTATATAGAATATCTCTTCATAATGGGGATACTATTAATGGCTGCATATTATATATTATTTCGATCTCTAGTTTAGGTGAATATAATGGCCTTACTGAAACGCAACAGAACCGAACCAACCGTTTGTCATACCGGAGCAGAGCCACCTGAGCTCATACATGTAGACTGCGTAAGCCACATCTACCCAGATGGGAGCTTGGGCATTCATAATCTTTGTTTCAAGGTTCAAGAAAAAGAGATCGTTGCTGTATGCGGTGGCAATGGGTCGGGTAAATCCACACTCCTAGAGCATTTGAATGGCCTTCTCACTCCTTCTGATGGATGTGTATCAGTTTTTGGAAAGAGGTTGGATGCCCCAACTAAGAAGAACTTATGGAAGGATGTGGGCTTAGTTTTCCAGAGGGCTGAAGACCAGCTTTTCGCTCCAACCGTTCTGGACGATGTTATGTTCGGTCCCCTGAACATGGGAATGGCTGTTGATGACGCCAGGCAGGCTGCATTGGAGTCACTAATGGCCGTAGGTGCGGAAGAGCTTGTGAATAAAATGCCCAACTATCTCAGCGGAGGCCAGAAACGGCTAGTATCCATGGCAGGCGTCCTTGCCATGAAGCCCAAAATCATGGCCCTCGATGAGCCAACTTCCGACCTCGATCCAATTCACGCCGAAATAATTGAGAAAATTATACTTGAGTTGAAAAATAAATATGGGATCAGCGTGGTTATTGCAACCCATGATCTCGATCTAGCCGCTATCATCGCAGATCGGATCTGCATTGTGAAGAGTGGCTCTATTATTGCCGAAGGAACGCCTGCAGAGATATTCTATAATTCCGAGCTTCTGGAAGAAGCCGGACTGAAAATGCCCAAGATAGTCCAGATCTACGATGAATTTTGCAAAAGCAGAGGCTTAGAGCGGAAATATAGACCAGTCACGGTGCAGGAGCTAGCAAAATGTTTTACAAACGGATAGGCATAGCTATCCATTCTTTTTTTGAATCAACCCCAAATAATTTGGTATAACCCCAAGTTTTAAATATCTTCCTATCTACCTCAGCATCAATCTGCTGGACCGAGTTTTACATCTAAAAAAAGTGATTGATTATCCAACAGAGAGGTCTTGCCATGGCTCATATACATCTTGAAGACGGCGCTTTCACGCTGCAATGGATCTCTGTCTGGTGGATAGTCGCGATCATCGTAATAGGCATATGCCTATACTGGCTCAGGAGCATCAGGAAGGTTGATAATAGGATTATAACGATCGCTGGATTGTTAACTGCAGCTTCGTTTGCGATATTTCAGGTGAACATACCTCTGTTTGGCGGTGTTCACCTCAATTTGACGCCCCTCATAGGCATCTTAGGAGGGCCTGCTATTGGAGGATTAATCGTGTTCATAGTGAACATATTATCTGCCTCTATCGGGCATGGCGGATGGGGCATGATCGGCGCGAACGTTCTAGTCAACATGACCGAAGTAGTGACCGCCTATGGAACATACAAGTGGCTTGCTAAAACAGGGGTAAATACCTTCGCAAGGGCAGGCATAGCCACTTTGATAGGCCTTTTCCTGGGAAATGTAGCCATGATGGCCATAATATTGGTATCCGGCGTCCAGGGCGTGACTCAGAGCAGAACAGATATGCTCTACGGTCTCTCCCTTCTGGCAGGGGTCAATATGGGCGTGGCAGTAATAGAGGCCTTAATAACCGGATACATCGTGAAGTACATCGAAAAGGTAAGGCCAGATATGCTCAGGGGGGTGGATGCTGTTGTCTGAGAGAAACGAAAAAAAGGGCATGATCCTCTTCGGGGGTTTGATTCTCGCCTTTCTTGCCTTGAGCATAGCTGCATACGTAATCTCTGGCCATATGGGCATAGAGGAAAGGTTCAACAGAGCAGTGGGAATCAATAGCGAATCAGAGCAAGCGGAAAATTCCGGGATCTTCGGATTTAACATCGAAGGCAATTCGATGTTCTACCTGGTCGTCTTTGCAGCCCTTATTGTAGCATGTGCAGCTCTGTATGTTAAATTTAAATTATGATTATGTAAATTTGTTTATTCTGAATGGTTAAAACCGTGGTTTCCGGTAGTCTACCACAATTGAGTTAATCTAACCTTTGAACGATCGTATAACCGGGATGTGTTAAGTGGGGCGTGCTTGGTTCATTCTCCATGCATCAATATCTGAGTTTATGGGGGCCGCTATTACGGTTTATGTATTCAACAACTCAGTACAGGTAGACCACCTTGTCACTAGATAGCCTTAAAATGGTAAAGGTTAAGTTCAGTCCAAAATGAAGCCGCCTTTCCCGCTCCTCTGTCTCTTCGCCCTGCTCATGGCCCTGGGATGCGCAGAAGAAGAGCTGATGTTCTTTGCCGACGACCACTACAAAGCCATATGTGAGCCAATGCTTAAAGCCTCTGCCATCAATCCGTTCCTGGAACAGGGGAATAATTCTACTCTGAGAATCGCCCTGGCCAATGTTGGACTGGCACAAGAATTGATCCCCAATCGCCCGGGAGAAAATAATACAGAAGTTTCGAGCGAAGCAAGAGAGGAGCTGCATGATGCTGATGCAGTCAATATAATTGCCAAGCTATCCTCAAGTGGTTCTGTAGTGGTCACATCTGAACCTCATCGTCTGGACTTTTTGCCAAGAGGTGGATTGGCCCTGCTGAATTTTGATCTTCGCGCCAGTGAGGTGGCAGAAGGTTGGTATAGCCTGCTGCTGGACCTGGAGTACGAGCATCAGACTGATGTCAAGGCCATCAATGGCAGCATTTCTTCTCTTTACCGACCAGCTAATGCCAGCCAGAAGATATCCGTCCTGGTGCAGAGCTCTGATCAGTCCTTTAAGGCTGAAGGAGCCAGTTCAGATCTTTATCCCGGAGCAAACGGCACCATAATGGCAGTTATAAAGAACACGGGGTGGAATGTGGCCAAGAACTGCTCCGCCCGGCTGCTAGCATCGCCGCCATTTAGATCGGCCTCCTTAAGGCTCAACCTGGGCGACATTTTGCCAGGCCAGGCCACTGTTGCAAAGCTGCCTGCAACAGTAGACGGCAAAGCCGAAGTTCGGGAGTATCGTCTGGCCTGCGAGATCGTTCATGAAAATGAGACAGCCATAGTTTTTATCCCCGTACTCCTGGGAAATAGGCCGAGTTTCTTTCCGGGCAGATATCTTATTATTGGCGTCGTGATCTTAGCCTTTGGACTTATCGCTCTTCAAATGTCCAAAAGAGGACCGGGGCGAAGAATAACGCTGCGCTCTTTTAGAAGATGGAAAAGGTGGCGCTAAAAATCAGGAGATGTTCATGTCAGAGATAACGATAAAAGCACGAGGTATATGCAAGAGCTACAAGAGTTTCTTTGGCAAACGATTTGAAGTGCTAAGAGACATCTCCCTGAATATCGAGGCAGAGGAGATCTTTGGAATCCTAGGCCCCAACGGCTCGGGAAAAACCACATTGATCTCCATCTTCTCCACCCTGATTTACCCCGAAAAGGGCAGTCTTAGCGTGCTGGGCCTAGATCCCCAAAAAGATAATGACGCCATTCGAAAGCAGATAAACATCAGCACAGCCAAGCCCAACTTTCCCTGGAGCCTGACCGTCAGCGAGAACCTGAGGCATTATGCCATGCTTTATGGAATGTACGGCTCCGTGCTTGCTCGATTGATTGAGGAGCAGCTGGAAGCTTTTGAACTAGTGGAATATAGAGACGTCAAGTTCGAAGATTTATCCACCGGGCTAAAGCAAAGGCTCTCCTTGGCCAAGGCTATGCTCAACAGCCCTCGGCTTATCTTTCTGGATGAGCCCACTACCGGCCTCGATCCCGAAATTGCCATTAAAACCAGGCAGCTGATCAGCAAGATTCACCGAGAAAACGGAGTATCGGTGGTCCTTTCCACTCATTACATGCCTGAGGCGGAGATGATGTGTGATAGAATTGCATTCTTGCGGCATGGCCAGGTGGTGGCTCTAGATACCCCTCAAAATCTAAAGAATCAGCTCCACCTTGGGGAACGGTTGCTGATACGCTATGAGGGGCCCCTAGAGGCTGATAAGCTGAGCGCCATAGCAGGTGTGATGAGCGCCAAAGTTGAGCCGGGAAGAGCGGAGATAATAATCGATCGCAAAACTGGAAATATAGGGCAAATAATCAAGCTCTTCTCCAAAGCCAATATCCTGGACATAGAAATCAAAGAGCCCGACCTGGAGGATGTTTTTCTTGAATTGGCGAGGTGAACTCAACAAGTACCTGGCATCTGCCTATAAGAACTGGATAATCTCCCGTCGAAATGTGTTCACATTGTTTGAGCTATTTTTCTGGCCGATCATGGGACTCTTGACCATTGGGCTGCTCACCAGATTCCTAAGCGTGGGCCAAGAGATGGTCTCTTTCCTGCTGGTAGGCTCCATTGCCCTGACCATACTTCAGACCAGCCAGATGGACGTTGCATATGTGCTGTTATTCGATATGTGGTCCAAGAGCATAAAGAACACATTTATAGCTCCCATTAAAAGCTACCATTTGGTCTTCGGAGCACTCCTCTTTGGAATGATAAGGGGAACTTTTGTATTCGCCATCCTGGTTATAGTCAGCAATCGTCTCTTTGGGTTTAACTTCCTGGCCGGGGGGATGATTCCAGTCCTAGTCTTTTTGGCAGGAGTATACTGCATGGCTGCTGTAATTGGAATTGCTGTTTGCATATCCATTTTGGTCTTCGGCCAGAAGGCAGATGTGGCGGCATGGAGCCTAAGCGGCATGATCTTGCTGGTAAGTGGCATTTACTACCCTGTGGAGGTGCTGCCCAGCGCACTGCAGGCGCTATCCAGGGCCATACCTCTCACTTATTTTTTGGAATACTACAGATCTGTTTATATTCCGGGGCCGCATAACTTAGTCTTTGGAGCGCTGCTGGCCGCTTTATACTTGGGCATCGGGCTAGTGCTTTTAGATAGATCCATAGAAAGAGCCAGGAGGACGGGCATAATGCTTCGCCTCTCCGAATGAGGTGGGGCTTGGGAATAATCCAAATATTGCCGGTCCTGAGAATGGTGGGTTTGGTTTGATCGAGGGGACGATTGGAGAAATCGAGGTAGGAGACCAGTATCCGGTAAGGATAATGGCAGTGATAAACTTGAGCATTGAATCTTTCTACCAGGGATCGGTGGCCACCTCAGATCAAGCACTTAGCAGAGCTGAAATCTTAATCGAAGAGAAGGCAGATTTGATCGACCTTGGTGCAGTATCCACTGCTCCCGGATCGCCGAAGATCAGCGAGACCACAGAGCGAGAGAGGCTAATCCCTGTTTTGCGATCGATTCTGGACCGGGGATTTGAGGTGTCCGTAGACACTCAAAGGGCCAGCATAGCCGATCAGGCATTATCCATGGGAGCTAGAAGCATAAACGACGTCTCGGGCCTTAGGGACCCAGCCATGGTAAGGACGGCGGCCGATCATGATGCATCGGTCGTTGTCATGGCCTCTAAAGAAGCTCCTGGAGACCTGCTGACCATGGAAGAGATCTTGCACATACTGGATGAACGGTCAAGTCTAGCAGCCTCATCTGGGGTGGATGAAGGGAAGATAATTGTTGATCCAGGAATTGGAAGATGGACGGATCAAAAAAAACCTGAGCACGATCTGGCCATCCTGGACGGCTTCAGACGATTGAGGGTCTTGAGAAAGCCGGTCATGGCCGCTCTCTCTAGAAAGTCCTTCATAGGAGCCTCATTAGGCCAACCCGACCCTGCTAATAGGCTGAGTGGCTCATTGGCGGCCACGGCTATAGCTGTATACAATGGAGCCCATATTGTCCGCACCCATGACGTATCGGCAAGCTTGGATACCATTCACATAGCTGAGGCGATAAGGGGTGGGCTGTCCTGGTCGCAAGATGAAGATATCTTCGTAGAAGTCCTAGGATATCTAGGCCATGAAAACGATCTCACTGCAGCCTTGAGGGTAATAGATGTAGATCCAGGCGGATACAGATCCCTGTGCAAAAAAGGCTCTTTTAGGATTTTAGAAGTAAGCGGCATCAGCTCGATGGAGGCGATCATAATCAAGCAAGAGATGTTGGCCAGGGGAGGGGACGCTGCCATTCCCAAAATGACTTTGCGGCTTGACCCAAAGCCCCAGAAGATTTTGATTCTTGGCACGCTAGCCCAGATTTCAAGGTTGTCCAGAAAACTAAAAGATCAGCCTTTCCGGCTCCCCTCTATAGGAATTGCAGTTGAAGATGCGCTGAATCTAATTGATGATCCTAAAAGGCATAGGTGAGATTTTGGAGGTCCTTGGAATAAAGACCGATCTGATCAAGATCGGTGACGACCTGGTTAAAGCCCTCAACAAAGGCATGCGAGAGGCGGATCTGGTCTTAGAAGAGGGGGATATCCTGGTGGTTTCCGAGAGCGCTGTTGCCACTAGCGAAGGAAGGGCAGTGAATTTGGATGATGTTTCTCCCAGCAGATTGGCCCATGAGCTGGCAGCTAAATACTCCAAAGACCCTAGGGATATGGAGCTGATACTCCAAGAGTCTGACCAGATCGTAGGAGGAATTCCAGGTGTAGTTCTGACTATGAACAAGGGCTTTCTATATCCCAACGCGGGCATAGACCATTCCAATGCACCGCCCGGCTATGTGGTGCTCTTTCCTTCCAATCCCCAGAAATCAGCCTGGGAAATACGTCGACGCTTGGCCCATGATAAAAAGATCGGTGTGATCATCGGCGATAGCCGTACCCATCCTTTGAGGCTGGGCTGCATGGGTGTGGCATTGGGCTGCATTGGCTTAAAGCCCGTGGAAGACGCCCGTGGCCAGAAAGATCTCTATGGCCGGCCGCTCATGATAACCAGGAAGGCGGTGGCCGACAACCTGGTCTCTGCCGCCCAGATAGTAATGGGCGAAGGAGACGAAGGAGTGCCAGCGGCTATAATCAGAGGCGCTCCCGTACCTATCCAAGATGTCAACTGCGAGATCCCCACCATCCCTCCCGCTGAGTGCATGTATATTGGAGCTTTGAAGTGCGGGCCGCATCCATATAAGGGCGGATATGATGATTTGATCAAAGAAGCAATCATTGCCGCTGAGAGTGCTTATGCGCCTTACTCCAACTTCAGGGTGGGAGCAGCTCTGCTGGGCAAGAATGGCCGTATTTACTCGGCGGGCAATATTGAGAACGCTTCATCAGGGGTGGGTTTATGCGCTGAGAGGGCAGCCATCTCTAAAGCGTTGGCCTGCGGACAGCGCCAGTTTAACGCTTTAGCCGTGGTAGCCGATACAACGCAGCCTATAGCACCCTGTGGCATTTGCCGGCAGACATTGATCGAATTTGGGGAAGAGATTGTTGTGATCATGGCCAATCTGAAAGGAGATGCCGCTATGGCTACTGCGGCTGAGCTTCTTCCTAGTGCCTTTACAGGCAAGTTCCTCAAAAAGGCAGACGACAGCTGTTAGTCTTGGAGCCTCAGACCTCTAAAAGAGATCAAATAAAACGCGAGATGAGAATTAAAAAGAAAAATGTCCTGAGCCTATTGATTTGACAAGCCCAGCTCAAATAGCTTTGCCCGACAATTTCAGAGGAACCTTATCCCTTTCGGCATCTCCCCAAACCTCTTCATAAAAGCCTCCGGCCAGTTGTCCATATCCAGCCCTTTCTGGCTCAAGAACGCCGATGTCCACCTCTCTAGGCCCACTCCGCTGCAGCCGGACCACAACGGCTCGCCCGACTGAGCTTTAACAGTGAATCCCTTGGGATACTTCTCGCCGTTAACGGAGAGGTTCTGGAACTCAATCCAGTTGCCGTTGTAGGGCAGAACGGCCTCATAATCAACTGTTCCCGCTCCGGACATCTCCGAAAGCCCGGACTTGCCCTCTTGGGCCATGAACCAGGGGGTGACCCAGGCCGTTCTCCAGCGCAGCTCAAGGATATCCTCAAAGATGTGCTTGTAGCAGGCCTTCAGCTTCTCGGCCTCGGCGATGGTCTGCTCCCTGGTGCCCAGCCACAGGATCTCGATGCGGTGGAACTCGTCCACCCGCTCGATGCCGTGGATTCCTCCCGACTCGTATCTGTGGCTGGTCCCCGATCGATCGAAAACCTTGATGGGCAGCTCGTCATTGGGAAGCGTTGTGCCCTGCACGAATCCCCAAAAAGTGGGGCACTGGGCATAACACATCCCGCCAATGGGCACATCAATCTTTTCCTTGACTAAATCCAAGGGCACCTCGTGGGTGACTTTGTAGTAGTCCATCACCTCTTCCCAGAAGGCTGGATCCCTGGTCTTGGGTGGACAGACGAAATAGATCTCCGGATAAACGCCTTGGGCATGGCCGCTCTTCTTCCAGATGTCCCAGGTGTCCAGCTTGGGAAAGATCATCTCCCGGTAGCCCAGCGGCTTTATGATCTCCTCCAGAACGATCTGCTCGAAGGTGCGGAAAATGTGGGTGGCCTGGGGTCCAAACACCCACTGGCCTCGGCTGGAGCCGTGCTTGATCCAGCCCGATTTTAGCATCTCCTCAGTGGGATCTTTATTGAACTTTGGCGGGCGCTCCAGGCTCTCCCATAAAAGCTCCCAGTGCTCGCCCTTGCCTCCATATGATTGCAGCTTCTCTTCCAGTAGGCTTACTATTCTATCAGGTATGCGATTTTCTATTTCCGATTGTCCAAGAGTTCCCGAGGGTCCCACATCCAGATTCAGCTTTAACTGGCCGTTCTCGAACTTGATCTCCCTGACATAGGGAATCTTGTGCTCTATGGATCGGTCAGATTCTACCTCAATCTCAAATCTGTTTATATCCAGGCCACGAACACCAATATGGTATCTCTTGCCCAAGAGTTCCGCCAGGGGTCTTCTAAGCCTGAGGATGGCATCATGTGCCCGCACATATCTATCGCTCTCAATGGTCAGATCGATCTTGTTGCCGTCCAGCCTCCAGTGAGCAATTCTAGCTCCATGCCCTTCTGGAGCACCCTTCTGTATGATTGAACTAGCTCCAGAAAAGAATTGGGCGACCTCATCCTTAGCTGAAGATGCATCAGAGCTCAGCCGGAAGCTCGCCTCTAAGTGAAATCTCATTTATCCTCCGCACAGATCATAGTCTCTTCTGCTACTTTCAAGTTCATCAATAAATCATCAAGGGTAGCAAGCATAGTTCCTATCTTCTGGGTGCAAAATTCAAAGATCAGGATTTGCCCTTCTACTCTCATTGTGATCTCGGGGAGATTATCTGGCAGCACTGCTCGTCCCATCGTTTCTGCATGCATTCCCTCAAAGGTCATTTTAGCGCGTATCATGCTCATGCTCTATGGAGGACGGCGCAGCTGCTCTCCTACTATCTGGTCCACGCAGGATAGGAATTTCTCTTGGGATCCCAGGGGAATCGAGGCACCGCTGGCTACATTATGTCCTCCTCCCACGCCTCCCACTTCTTCAGCAGCTTTGCGAAGGGCTGCGGATAGATCCAGGCCCTGAGATATCAGAAGCTTATTTCCTCTGGCGGAGACTTTGACCACGTCCCACTTACGATTTAGAGTCAGGAGTGGCATATCTGCGTATAGGTACCTTATCCCAAGGCCGGCCACCACAGCACCTGCTTCCATATCCTCCGCGGTCAAGTATCTGATGTTCTTGAGAACTTTGTGCTGCTCCCGCAGAACTTTTATCTCCTCCAAAATGTTATTTCTATACTCAGCTGCTATGCTTCTGGCTTGGTGCAGGGCGGTCGTGTCTCTTAAGCAAAGGGTGAGTCCAAGTCCGGGCTGGTCTTTATTCCCGCAGGCATTCAGCAGCTGTACGAACTGCAATGAGTTCTCCACTACCTCCTTCTTCAGCCGGATTACCTCTCCAATGATTGTCTCCGCTGCGAAGCTGCCCTGCATCAGAAGCTTAAGCGTCAAGGCAGTAGAAATTCTATTTAGCTGATCATGATTCAAGCTCTGGATATCGCCCTGCAGACGGAGTTGCTCCAGGAACTCTTTTGTCTTTAATGGGTCTCCAGTAAAATCAAGCAGCGGTTCAATGGATTGCTCAAATACATTATCGATGGGCCCGTCTTCGGACATCTTGAGTCCCGGCTTAGTTTCAACTGCTCCGCAGGCAATAGCCTCTTCCAGTATGGAACGGTTTGCACCAATCATGGCCTGCCGGTCTCCCAAAGCACCGGCGATGGCGAGTCCGGCCAAGTCGGCGTTATCTCCCATTTTTCTGACAACCGAATAAACCGTGCCTGATGCGCTGAGTTCAAAGGCACCATCGATGCCGAAATTGTGAGGATTTAAGTTTTCGCAAGCCAGATCGCCCACTGGCCTATGGTGGTCCAAAACGAAGGCATCTCCCTTGATCCTGGAAATCAGATCCGGCTTGCTGCTGCCCATATCGCAGAAGACTACGGGTGGCGCAATAGAATCTACTAACGCTTCATCCAGCCTATTCACTAATGAGGCGTGAAAGGGAATATGGGCCCTATTAAGTGCGTTGCAGATCAGCCCTGCAGAGGTGATTCCATCAGCATCGTTATGGGAGATCACCCGCATCCGATCGCAACGCAAAATTGACTTTGCTATAGCTTCTGCTTCTTTCTCCAGCCTCTTCATGTCACGAGCATCTCAGCGGTCTCCGGCTTGTACTCCCAGCCCGGTGCCAGACGACCTGAATCATGATAATATCTGACTAGCCTTCTGATCTTGCTCTCCATGAGCTGGAGCGCCCTCTTATTATGAAGGTCCTTATCGTTTGACCTAAGATGTTTCCTGATGTGCAAAGCCCGCCTCATCAAGTTGCTCAGATCTTCTGGTATCTCCGATAGAGTAGCGTTCTCGTTGAGGAATCTGTTCATATTCTTGCCCAATACGAGCTTTACGCTTGGAACACCATACTGATCTCTGAGGGTAAGCCCAATCTTGGTTGACGGCAAACCGCTATCATGAAGCTTAATAATGAGCTTTTCCAGCTCTTCTTTGGATACATCTGACCAGTCTGGCGCCTTTTCTGTAGTTGGCGGCCTAGATCTGGATGCACCCTTTTTTCTGCTGTGCATTCTGGCCATTTCAAATCCTCATTAAATCATAAATGCGAAGGCATAAACCTCCCTCTTACAAGGGATAAAAAACTTTCCCCGGCAGGAATCCCCATACCGGCAGAAATCCCCAGTATAGTTTAATAATCAGCCGTCATAGCTCCGTTCATGTTCATGGAGTACATGGATGCAGCCTTCTACATTTTAGGAAAGGCCATGGTCATTTTTGGCCTGCTGATCCTGCTGCTTTCGTTGGTTGGAGCCATCTTGATCCTGTACTCCTTCAAGACCGGTCGCTTCTTTGCGGCCAGGCTCATGCTCATAAGTATCAGCCTTTTAGAGAGCGTAATAAAGGCAATTTTCTATTTAGCCCGGGCGGATGATGCCATCGTAGATGATGTCGGAGTTCGTCTCAGAAATTATATTAATCGTAAGAAGTTCCTCCTGGTCCCCCCCAATAGCAGGTTCATCTTTATGCCTCAGTGTGTGCGAAGCACCGATTGTCCTGCTAAGCTGACTCCGGAGGGAATAAAATGCATAAACTGTGGCCGCTGCAATGTAGGCGAAGCCAAGAAGTTTGCAGAAGGCCTGGGTTATCGATTTTTTATCGTTCCTGGGTCCAGCTTCATAAAGCGCATCATCAAGAAATATCGGCCTAAGGCGATAGTGGGAGTTGGCTGCCAGATGGAGATAAAGGAGGGCATGGATATGTGTCATAGCTACGATATACCTGCTATTGGCATTCCCCTCTCTCAGGCAGGCTGTGTCTCTACCGTTCTGGATTGGGAAAAGCTCTACGATGAAATTTCAGATCGGAATTTAGGCTAAAATTTGAAAGAAATACAAAAAAATTTTGGAAAAAGTTGCGGAATATAAAATTTATTTCTCTACCGTTATAGCCTCAGATGGGCAGGCTTCAACGCAGGTTCCGCACTCGGTGCACTTTTCTTTGTTTACTGTGGCAATCTCTTCATCGTCCAGGGTGATGGCCTCCTCAGGGCACTCCTCGACGCACGTTCCGCAGCTTACGCACTCCTCTCTATTGATTACTGCTGGCATTATGAAATCCTCCAATTTGCCGCACGGGCAGATTTACCAGTCAGCAGGGATGATATATACCTTTCGGAAATCCCGCTAAGCCAGATCATTGTATCGTCTCCTGTCCTTTAGCTCTTGGCTCTTGGCTCTGTTCCAGCCGCTCACGGCCTGGAGATATCCTGTGATTCTACTTATATGGTCAACCTCAGTGGAATCGCAGTTAGGGCAGCTATCTTTTAGCCCGGAGGATACTTTGTAGCAGCCCAGGCAGACCGTCATATCCTTGGTGAAGGTGAAGTATCCAATTTGAGTGCTTTTGGCCAGTCGCATCCCGAAGTCCATCAAGCCCTGGGGATCAGGTGTGGCCTCGCCCATGAAGATGTGGAAGATGTTCCCGCCATCTACTATAGGGAAGAATACGTGCTCAAGTTTGGCCCTTTCAAATATTGGCACGTCTGCTTCTGGAGGGAGATGTGTGCCATTAGTGTAATAGATGGGCAGATCGCGAGTCTTGGAGATGTTGGCCCTGGCCATTTTGAGATCCCCCTTTACCACCGACTCTGCACACTCCCTGAACTCATACACGAA
>JADDYB010000348.1_pt1 | contig 14405 bp, 20 predicted proteins | sample 8641941 | NCBI WGS metagenome assembly JADDYB01 (sample SAMN16275377, study PRJNA637457) | freshwater sediment metagenome | isolation source: Lake Kineret sediment | place: Israel: Lake Kineret | collected 2013
AACCGTTCTCACCATCAGGTTCAGGGGGAGTAAAAGAAAGAGTTGTCACCGGGGGAATCTTATCATCACGGTTATTCAAGATTCCTATACTCGGATGAACAGCTACCGCAATAAACAAAAAAACGATTCCAACAACCAAAACCTTCAAATCAATGTGAATTCCAACCACAGCTTTCCGCCCCTATATGATTTACTAATGCCCTTTATCTATAAATATATTTCTTGGGATGAAAAGTACCTTCCTTCCTAGATAAAAAACAAAAAATCTCGGATGACTTTCATTAACGTGTAAAATCCTTCTTCTTAAAAGTTTATAATAGTCTATCTTATTCTCGTCTGCGATGAAAAAACTCAAGGCCATCTGGGAACTCATGCGACTGGAACATGGAGTGATGCTGTTCATCGCCATACTCATCGGTTCCCTTATCTCTCAAAAAACGCTGTATAATAATCTTGATTTGCCTTTGGTGAATATTTTCCTTACGTTTTTTACCGCGCTTTTTTTAGAAGCAAGCACCTTCGCACTGAACGACTACTATGACTTGGAGATCGACCGAATAAATAAACGAACAGACCGGCCGTTGGTTCGTGGGGATCTTTCCCCAAAAACAGCGTTAACCCTTTTCTACTTCCTGTTCCCTCTTGGGCTCATTTGCTCTTATTTTGTGAACATGACGTGTTTTATCATCGCGCTCATCACTGCCTTAATATCGGTCTTGTATGATGCCAAAATGAAGAAAATAAAACTGATTGGCAACTTTTACATCGCGTACATCATGGCAATCCCTTTTGTTTTCGGAGGAGCAACAGTACTGGGGAACGAAACATTCTCACTAGGGGCGATTAACCCAGCTATCTACGTTATCGCACTTATCGCGTTTCTTGCTGGGGCGGGCAGGGAGATCATGAAGGATGTCATGGACTATGAAGGGGACAAGCGACAAGGAGTAAAATCGTTCCCTCGATACATCGGCATTCGCGCCTCGAATGGTGCTGCAGCATTCTTCTATCTCTGTGCTCTTGCACTGAGTTTTTTTCCCTTCTTTTTACAGGGTTTTGGGGTGTACTATCAAAACATAACCTATTTTATCCTGGTGTTTATCACAGATACGATGTTGCTAAGCACATCTCTCCAACTGGTTTTCAAGAAACAACCGAACATGAAGTTTCATCGAAAATACACGCTTATCGCAATTTTTTTTGGATTGCTTGCGTTCCTACTTGGGGCATTTATCGGAGGATGAAGAACCATGTATCAAAATGATTTGGTCGGGGTTGCCGCCGTCTACATTTATGTCGCCGTATTAATCCTTTTTACCGAAAAGGTCCTATCAAAGAAATATCCGGTGGAAAGCAGGAAGTTCTTGCATATCATGACCGGAAATATCGCATTTATTCTACCTTTGTTTGTAACAAGAGAAATCATGGCGTTTATCGCTGCTGGCCCCTTTATCTTGTTTACGTTTCTCATGAGCCCGTATTCACCAATCAAATCGATGAGGGGAAAAACCTCTGAGGCAGGACATGGGTTGGGATTGGTGTACTATGCGATTACCTGGACGGTGCTTGCGTATCTGTTTTTTGATCACCGGGAGATTATCGCGATGGGAATCCTTGCAATGTCCTATGGAGATGGCCTCGCGTCATTGATTGGGATTAAGTACGGACAACGTACATATACGATTTTCAAAGATATAAAAAGTTATGTAGGCTCCCTTGCGATGTTTCTCTTCACCTTTCTGTTATTGGTAATCGCCCTGGTGTTCTACTCAGAGCCGGTGACGACACGTACGGTAGCGTATTTGCTCTGCATGGCTGGGATCGTAACCGTAGTTGAAGGTATAACACCGCTCGGTCTTGATAACCTCTCGGTTCCGTTTGTTGCTGCACTGATGTACTGGTTCTTTTTGGTGGGGTGACATGCGACTCATCATAGTGGATGGTCTTGATGGCGTTGGGAAGGATACGCACGCTCAGCTTATTAAGCAGCGCTATGAAGCGAAAGGGGAGAAAGTGGTCGTACGGTCCCATCCAGAGACAGATAATTTCTATGGACGGACCGCGAAGAAAGCGTTACTTGGCCAAGGGAAAATCAATCAGTTGAAGGCATCGATATTTTATGCAATGGACGTCATGTATTCGCTGCGGCGATATTATCGGAAACCGACCTGTGATACACTTGTCATGGTGAGGTATCTGATGGGGACTGCGTACCTCCCACGGCGGTTGACCAAGACCGGGTATCGATTTTTTGAAAAACTAGTTCCTACCTCAACATACATGTTTTTTTTGGATGCCACGCCAGAGGAACTGGTCGAACGGATTAAGCAACGCAGTGAGACCGAGATGTTTGAGACACAAGAGGCGTTCCTGAAGGTACGAGCAAAGGCATTGGATTTGGCGAAAGGTTGGCATATCATCAATACTGGTCAGTCCATCGAACAGACGTACAGCGCGATCGAAAAAGTATTAGACATGCTTGACAGCGTATCAGTGTCTTAGCTTGAATTTTAGTATCACTTTTTTTTTACATCTTAGAGGATATCAGTAGTCCCAAGAAGCTGTGCGACGATCTGATCAAGACCAGGGACTGTTTCCATTTTTCTGACCTCTGAGGGATTCACCCATCGATATTCCTCATGCTCCCAGTCGATACGAACGAGTTCGTTTGATTTAATATGAAACAGAAATGGATATACGATCCAGTTGTATCGTCTCCCTTCGTATGTATCAGAAAATTCAACAGGGTTTCCTTTGCGAACAAGCTCCACACCATCCAAATCAATTCCTGTTTCCTGCCGAATCTCTTTTAGGGCGGTATCATAAGGATCCTCAAGTTCCTCTACATATCCTGCAACACCGCCCCACAGTCCCCGGTACGTCCCCACCCGGGTACTGCGTTTCATAAGCAGGATTTTCCCCTCATGCTCTAAAATGCACGTCACCACCTGCGGCATCGCATACCACCTCCTTCATCATCCAAGTTTGTAGTCGAGTAACACCTCATCAAACTGATCAGAGAGATTCAGCAGCGTCTCAACAGATTTTCCTTTCAGGTACACCTCGAAGAATACGGTGATATATGTTCTGGTGATGTTCACCATCCGCTTCGGCGGAATCGAGCCGAAGAGGAGAAGTCTTGGAGGAATCAAGGGAACCAGATGACTCAGAAGAACACCGACATCGGTAAACGCGTAATGAGTTGAGCCGGTAATGTTCATCTTAAAGGTGTCATTGGTCGTGTGATCCCACAGATACATAATTGTTGAATCGTTCGCGAGTCGTGCTTCCGCGAACATGAAGAGAAATGGCACGGTGATGTTCCCTGGGATGAACTGCTTGTAGAAGACGCCGTCAAGGGTCAATCCCGCACGAAAGCGAACATCCTCAAAACAGCACACCGCAGTGTTGGCCCCACCAAAGGAATGTCCGTAGATTCCGACTTTTGAAAGATTAAAATGACCGGCGAAGTTGAGGTCACTTGTATTTATTATTGTAAGAGTATCTAGCACAAATTTTGCATCCTGTATAATGGTCCGTAGTGACATGTTAAAGAACGCTGACCGCGCCACCGGGTCTGTCGGTACTTCTGCAAGCCCGACCGTACGGCCATCAGGGAATACGGTGATACCGGAGACGTACGGATGATTAATCGAGGCGACTACGAACCCATGGCTGACCAGATCCTCAATGAAGGAGGTGTAAATCTGGTACACCCCGTCATACCCTGGTGAAAAAACAACTACAGGGAATATCCCTGCAGCAATCATGGTCTCGTTGCGGCCATGTGGACGGACAAAGAGATATGCGTTATTCGGGATTGTTATTAATGGGATCGGGGACCGATCCTTCAGCCACTGGAAGGTAGGGTAATCCATGTATTCAGTTCGCGTCCCTTCGTTCTCTGTTTCAATCGGATACCAGAGTTGCACCATCATCTCCCGGACATCCGTTGGGTCGGTAGTGAAATTCTCTAGTCGGCTCGTATCAATGAGATGCTTGGTTGTGACACCAATACCATAGGAACCAGTGAGTTTCGGGAGAAACGAGGCATCATGGGTGCCAGAAATTTCGATTATACCTGCTCCCGGGCTGATTAATCGAGCGGAAAGACGTGTCTCGTTGAATCGGAGGATACCGGTCAAGCGAGTGATTTTTTCACTGCCGGTAACAGCCCATTGCCCTATCAGTAGTATGCCATAGAAGGCACCATGGAACGTCCCGGTGTCTGTTCCTGCGGTTGTGTTCCATACGCCAGAAAATGTGCCTCGGGTAGCCCGGCGGCCTTGGTTCAAAACACCCCACAAAGATCCTGATGTCTCATTCTTTTGTATGCTCCATACCCCCCGAAAGGTACCATCGGGCCAATCAGGAGAACTGCGTGCAGCAGCGGATGGTATTGCGGTTGAAAATGAACCGAGTATGATGAGACTACAGAGAAGTATTGAGATGACAGCTTGTTTTTTCAATTTTTTATCCCCCTATCATTCTTCACTAGTGTAGAGAAGGAGTCTTTCTCTATAAAAGAGTTTCGAATAGGCTGGATTTAGAATTTTTTCGAGATGTACGCCAGAACCGATTCGAAAATCGCCCTGCCACCACCGACATTATCCTTTAGCCCGGTCGCAGTCCAATCTGGATGCTGATGTTTGTAATAGGTTCTCTCAGGGTGAGGCATCATCCCAAACACGGTCCCCTGCGGGTTGCAGATCCCTGCGATGTTCATTGGTGACCCGTTCGGGTTCCAGGGATACCCTGCGTAGTTCCCTTCAGGGTCGACATAGCGGAACACGATCTGATCGTTCTTCTCAAGTTTCTTAAGATATTGCTCTTGTTTTTCCAAGGGAAACAACAATTTTCCTTCCGCGTGGGCACTGGGGATCAAGCGAATCTCATTATACGGTATTTTCGAAGTGAACACGCAGGTGCCATGGTTCTCATGCTTCAGCAACGTTGGCCGGCATTCATAACGATTGGAATCATTGAGATACAGACACGCGTCAGGAACAGGGCGGATGATCTCATCAAAACCAGGTAACAACCCCAGTTCGGTCAGCACCTGAAAGCCGTTGCAGACACCCAGTATCGGTCGTTCTTGTTTCACAAACTCCTTAAGGTGTTCTTGAAGCTGGCTTTTGATTCTCGCTGCAAAAATAGCTCCTGCTCTGATGTAGTCACCAGCGGAGAACCCTCCGGGGAGCATCAGGCACTGATAGTCGAGGATGTCGCGTGTTTCATCAGTGTTGCAATCGATATTCAGCAACTGTTTTAGATGAACAAACTCTGGGCTTGCACCTAAGCGTTTGAACGCGTCATAGGACTCCTGTTCACAGTTCGTGCCCTCGATTCGCACGACCGCAATTTTGATCTCTTTTGTCCGCATGGTTCCCACCTGGGTTCGAATGGTAAATGCGTCTCTCTTATTTCTAGTTTATTTGAAGGGAACATTAATGATATAGGATGCTATCTCGAGCAGTACGGTGAACAGAAATGAAGCATGTTCATTACACAGAGGTAGATTTGGAGCATCCACAGGAACCAGGTGTAAAAAATATTAAGGTACGATGGCTGATTTCAAAGAAAGACGGCGCGCACAACTTCGCGATGCGCTTGTTCGAAATCAAACCAGGGGGCAATTCTCCGTTGCATCAACATGAGTGGGAACACGAGGTGTTCATCTTGGAGGGGGGCGGGTTTGTGAAGGACCAGACCACGGAACAGCCGCTTCAGCCAGGTGATGTGCTGTTCATTAAACCTATGGAATGGCATCAGATCATCAACCGAGGGAGTACGACGCTAAAATTTCTGTGTTTGATCCCTCATCAACGATAAAGGAAAAAATACAAAAAGAAATAAATGGTTTCTTGGTAAAATGAAGTCATGGTGAATGGCGTGTTTGAATTAGCATATATTTTTTTAGCGACATTTATTGTTTCACTTATCTCGTTCGTCGGTGTTGTCAGCCTTGCATTGAAAGATAAGATATTGAATAAAATCTTACTTGTCCTTATCGGTCTTTCGGCAGGTGCACTGATGGGAGGTGCTCTTCTCCATCTTTTACCAGAAGCTGTTGAAAAAACCAGTGGGCTTGATGTCTATCTGATAGTGCTCGTCGGTTTCATCCTGTTTTTCCTAATAGAAAAGGTGTTGCATTGGCGACATTGCCATAAGGGCCACTGTGACGTGCATACCTTTCATTATATGAATCTTGTTGGGGATTCAATTCATAATTTCATTGACGGTCTGATTATGGCAGCAAGCTATGTTGTCTCCCTTCCTCTTGGAATTACCACAACAATAGCGATTGCTACCCATGAGATTCCCCAGGAGATTGGTGATTTTGGTGTTCTGCTGTACGGTGGTTTTTCGAAGAAAAAAGCGATACTGCTAAACTTTGTTGTTTCGTTAACCGCCGTGTTCGGCGGTATCGTCGGATTCTTCGTTTCCAGTCTTGTTGAAAACATCGTTCTTTATATCTTGCCGTTCGCGGCCGGGGGATTTATTTACATTGCTGCCACTGATCTTGTCCCAGAGATCAGAAAAGAGCTGGATATGAAAAAGTATATGGCGACGCTTCTCGTGTTCATCTGCGGTATTCTTATCATGTGGATTACCAAAGTCATTTTTGGTGGATAATTCAGGAAATGGGGGAAAAAGAGGATAACGTGTGCTTAGCGATCCCAGGCAAAATCATTGAACTTGACAAGAAGAAACAAAGCGCGACCGTTGATTACGGGAGTGGAACCAAGCGGAAAGCTAACGTGTCCCTCGTCCCGGTAAAGATCGGTGATTACGTTCTGGTTCATGCTGGCTTTGCCATCCAGGTTCTTGATGAAAAAGAGGCACAAGAGACGCTAGCGTTGTTTAAAGAGATGCTGTCTCAGGAGGATGGATAATGTTTTCCTTGCGTGATAGAAAGCTTGCTGATGACATTATCTCCCAGATTAGAAAGGCAAAGGTTGATCTCAAGTTCATGCATGTCTGTGGGACCCATCAGGATACGTTGGTCAAACATGGATTGGATGACTTATTGCATAGCTGTGGTGTTGAAATCGGGCAGGGACCGGGATGCCCTGTCTGTGTGACGACCCCGAAAGAAATCGAGGAGATACTGCTCCTTGCGAAATATGGAACGACGATTGCTACGTTTGGGGACATGGCCCGTGTCCCTGGGGTTACCTCATCTCTGCAGCAGATGAAAACGGAAGGTTGTGATATACGAACGGTATACAGTATCGAAGATGCCGTGTTGCTTGCAGAGAAATACAAAGAAATAGAAATTGTGTTTATGGCGGTTGGTTTTGAAACGACCGCACCGACCACTGCAGCGGTTCTCTTACAAGACCCGCCATTGAATTTTTCTGTTTTGTGTTGTCATCGGTTGATTCCCCCCGCGTTACAGGCAATCCTTGAGATGGGTGAAATAAAAATCGATGGGTTTATCGAACCAGGGCATGTCTCAACGATTATTGGCATAAAACCATATGAGTTTATTTCTAAATACTATCATATCCCTCAAGTAATTGCTGGTTTTGAGCCAATCGACCTTCTCATGGGAGCCTGGATGCTGGTTCGGCAGATTCAACAGGGAAAAACCGTGGTTGAAAATGAGTACATTCGTGTGGTCAAGCCGCAGGGGAACATAAAAGCACAACAGATAATAAAACAAGTTTTCGAACCGATGGATATCAAATGGAGGGGATTTCCACTAATTCCTCACTCTGGTTTGAGGCTTCGGAAGAAGTACGCAATGTATGATGCGCGGAAGAAGTACGAAGATGAGCTTGAGGAGCTTGCTGAAAAAGAGTTCGCTGACCCAGTCGGGTGTCTCTGCGGTGATGTTCTCAGAGGGTTGATTTCATCAAAAGAATGCCCCTTGTTTGGTCATCAGTGCACCCCAGGTAATCCTGTTGGTCCCTGTATGGTCAGCAGTGAAGGAAACTGTAATATACAATATCGATACCTGAAGAAATAGGTAGCAAGCAGGTGGTTATCGTATTTTTTTACGAAGTTTGAATAGAATCAGAGTCACGACAACGGCGATGAGGAATGCACTGATAGTCCCTGGAAGGATACCAACGACTGGGTAAAGAAAATGGATTCCGATGGCGTAGCTTACGACGCTGGGGCTGCCGTAGATCATCCCTTTTGCCATGGCGCCAGTGAATTGTGGTCCATGTTCTCTTAGTGAGATCAGCATCGTTGAGAGGAAAATAGCAGGAAATACCGAGAATATTCCACTCAGCGTTGTTCCAAGATTTGAGAATGTGACTGCAATGGCGATGACAATACCGGCGATGATGCTTCGGCCGAGGAGTTTGAGTGGCGTATAGTAGACCTTGATGGTGTTTTGTGAGGTTATTTTTTTCTTTTTGTCAAGGATGAGAAACGCAATGAGAAAACAGACGATGTATGCTGCAAGAGATACCACGATGAATGTGAGGTTGGAGTAATAGATTATGATGGTAAGCATTGTCCAACCGAGGAGGGATCCTGCGAGTGCAACAAAAATTCTCTTCTGTGACAGGAGTGCGAAGAGAAGAAGGAAGATGAGATTGATTCCCATTTCTACGGGAACTACCGCAACAGAATCTGATGCGAACTGGACTCCTTTGTCCAGGGCGATGAAGAGGAACGCTATGATGATGGTTGAGGGAAGTGTACCAAGTACTCCTCCTGTTTTTGTCCCGTATTTTTCTGCGATGATGGTGACGAGGATGACGACCAGTGCGGACAATGTGAAGGGGATGATGGTGTGGTAGAGCAGGGAGTATTCCATGCGTCTTTGGGATGTGTTCTTCTTCTTAAACGTTTCTTTTTTTTACTGGTTGAGAAAAGTATATATACCAATTTTGTATAACATACTAAATTGTAATAATTACAAAATAGAATATATTACAACCTGAACTCTATGTATGAAAAATACGTAAAACTCCTCAAAGACCATTCACTGAAAATTACCTCACCACGACTGGAGATCCTAAAATACCTTGACGAACACCATACCCATCCAAATGTCGAAGAAATCTATTCAACTCTTAAAAAGAAACACCCCTCGCTTTCCAGAACAACCGTCTATAACTCCTTAGAGATACTGAAAAAAAACAGGATTGTACGGTCTCTTACCATCTCCGGAACTGAACTTAGATACGATATCAACCAAGACCTCCACCATCATTTCATCTGCACATACTGCGGTGCGATATTTGATATCGCCATCGCATGCCCGAACATGGACCGAACGCTACAGGGAGGTCACCACGTCGAAGAAGTACAAGGGTGCTTCAAAGGAATCTGCAAGAAATGCCAAACCAAGGAAAAAGGACGGAGCAACAATGGATAAAAAACCGTTTCATAAAATTTCCTACGGCATCTACGTCGTCTGCTCAAAAAACGGAGAAAAAACAAATGGTCAAATCGCAAACGCCCTCTTTCAAGTCACCTCAGAACCACCCACCATCGCAGTCAGCATCAACAAACAAAATCTCACCCACGAATACATCACGGAAAGTAAGGTGTTTACCATCTCCATCCTTGATAAAAAAACTCCTCTGCCTCTTATTGGGACCTTCGGGTTCAAATCAGGCAGAGACATCGACAAGTTCAAAAACGTACATTTCAAACTTGGAACAACACAATCCCCGATAGTCCTGGACAACACCATCGCCTATCTTGAGGCGCACGTTATTAACAAAATCGATGTTGGCACGCATACCATCTTCATCGGCAAGATAACCGATGCAGCCTTACTCAGCCAAGAATCAGTCATGACCTATGAGTATTACCATGAAGTAAAAGGAGGGTATTCACCGAAAAGCGCACCCACCTATGATAGCGATATTGATAAAAAAACAGAGAAAAAAAAGGAGGACGTAAAAATGGACAAGTATGTATGCACGGTCTGTGGATATGTCTACGACCCAGCAAAAGGCGACCCTGAAACCGGTATTGCCGCAGGAACATCATTTGAGGATCTCCCCGATGATTGGGTCTGCCCTATCTGCGGAGCAGGAAAAGAAGCATTTGAAAAACAATAAGATTAAAAAAACTGAAAAAGTATATAAAGAAATGAAATCTGTAACATGAAACGGAGGAATAATGAGTATGTGTAAAAACTGTGGCTGTGAGGATTCAAACCTTAAGATCCAATACCGGTGTGACTGCAAAGACAACGATTGCACCTGCGACTCAGTCATCGAATTTGAAAAAGAACCAACAGCAGTCCCCTATTGTTGTGGTGCGCCTATGAAGCGCATTAAATAAAAAAATGATGTAATAAAGGAGGTAAATAGAATGATATTAAGCAAAAAAATTGAAAACGCCATCAATAAGCAAATCAACGCAGAACTCTGGTCAGCGTACCTGTATCTGTCCATGTCCGCCCATTTCGAATCCGTTAACCTTGGCGGGTTTGCGAACTGGATGAAAGTCCAAGCCCAAGAAGAAGTCGGCCATGCGATGAAATTCTACAACCATGTCATAGAGCGAAGAGGGCGTGTCACTGTTACTGCGATAGCAGCCCCACCAGTGAACTGGAAATCACCGTTGAACGCCTTCGAAGATGCATTCAAACACGAACAAAAGGTCACTGCAATGATCAATGACATCGCAAACATGGCAGTAGCAGAAAAAGATCATGCGACCAGCAACATGCTTAAGTGGTTCATCGATGAGCAAATCGAAGAGGAACTCTCGACCGATGCCATCGTCCAGAAATTAAAAATGATCGGAACCAACACCGGCGGACTGTACATGCTCGACCGGGAGCTCTCCCAACGGAAAGTAAAATAACCAACGACAACCAAAAAAGGGAAAGGGTGAAAGAAGTGGATCTGAAAAAATATTCACTCGAAGACCTTCTGCTCGCCGCAATGAAAAGCGAAATCGAAAGCCATTCCGTGTACACAACCATAGCCAACAAAGTAAAAAACGGATTGCTCAAAGACAAATTCAAATACCTAGCAGCAGAAGAAGAAAAACACCGAAGTTTCATCGAGAAGGTGTACCAGGCAAAGTATCCGAAGAAAAAAATCGCCATCCCAAAAACAACACCCGTGCCACTACCTCAGCTCACCATCCCTGACGAAGACGCCCCCCTGGGTACGATCCTGAAGAACGCCATGATTGCTGAGCAGGCAGCCCATGAGTTTTACCAGTCGCTCTCCAAACAATTCACAAAAAACGATTCTACGATACGCAACACCCTTTCCTACTTCGCAGACATGGAGCTGCAGCATTTCAAAATCCTTGAGATTGAAAAGGAAAGCATGGATCGATTCGAAGAAGCCGATGTCTATTGGGATATGGTTCATGCAGGGCCCTAACAAGCAGTAAAAAAAGTTATATAACCTGATTGGAAAAATGGAGATGAAAATAATGAAAAGTCTAAAAGGAACACAAACCGAAAAAAACCTCCTCGCAGCGTTTGCAGGAGAATCACAGGCAAGAAACCGCTACTCTTACTTTGCATCGGAGGCAAAAAAGCAGGATTTGAGCAGATCGCCGCGATCTTTCTTGAGACTGCAGAAAACGAAAAGGAACACGCGAAAGTCTACTTCAAACATCTGCAGGGGGGAATGGTCGAGATTACCGCGATGTACCCCGCAGGTGTCATTGGAACCACAGAAGAGAATCTCAAAGAAGCAGCGGATGGAGAGAAAGCAGAATGGGGAACGATTTACCCTGAGTTTGCCAAGATAGCTGAAAAAGAAGGATTCCCTGAGGTCGCCTGCAGCTTCAAATTTATTGGTCAGGTTGAAGCACATCATGAGAAACGATACCGGACACTACTTGCTAACCTTGAGAAGAAACAGGTCTTTAAGAAAGATAAAGTCGTTAAATGGAAATGTAGAAACTGCGGGTATGTCCACGAAGGCAAGGACGCCCCCAACAAATGCCCCGCCTGTCAACATCCACAGGCATACTATGAGATTGCTGAAGAAAACTACTGATGGACACGCATCGCAACACCTGAAGAGATGAGATGGTGGCAAACCAAATCGATATCGTCCCTGATGCGGAAGTTGACTGTGTCGGATTGTACTGTCCGATGCCTATTGCGATGACCAAGGAGGAAATCGAAAAAATCCAAATTGGTCAGATACTCAAGGTAGAGGTAGACGACCCTGCCGCAGAAGAAGACATCAAACGGTGGGCGAAACGAACAGGACATGAAATACTAAGGTTTCAGAAAGAAGGATCCCTGATGACCTTCCATATTCGACGAATGAAATGAGGTAGTTATATGAAAGATGAAAATTCGATTCTGTATGTGCAAACCACAGATCAACCGGAGAAACAATATTCTCCCCTTGTGCTCGCACAGACCGCTAAAATGATGGATCTGACCCCTCGCGTTTACTATTTGGGCACAGGACTACGAATCCTTATGCCTGGTATCGCGGAGAATATTAAAATGGGCAGCTTCCCCAGTGTAGCAGAGATGCTTAAAAAAACCATGGACATGGGCATTGAGGTTTACGCCTGCGAAGCGTCAAAACAGATGCTGGGACTGGAAAAAGTCAAGCTCATACCTGGGGTAAAGATCGTCGGTGCTGGCACGTTAAATGATCTTGCCTTGGACGCGGGAGCCACCATGTGGTTCTAGCGGAGGAATACATGGGAAGAATTTACCTGGATCACGCATCATCTATGCCGGTCGACGCCAGGGTATTTGAGTTTGCAAAACCGTACCTCACGACGTCCCATGGGAACCCGTCATCGCTTCATTCTGTTGGATTGGAAGCAAAAAGAGCGGTGGAAGACTCTCGAAGGAAAATCGCAGAGTTCATCCATGCGGAAAACGAAAGCACGATCATTTTCACAGGCAGTGCGACCGAGGCAAACAACCTTGCAGTGAAAGGCACTGCACTACGCAACATCACACAAGGAAAAGCTGTTGTTGCTTCTGCTATTGAGCATATGTCCGTGCTCAATCCGATGAAGGAGCTACAGAAAAACGGTTTTTCATTCACGACCCTTCCTGTTGATTCTACAGGGCTTGTTGATCTCAAAAAACTTGAGACTATTCTTACAAAGACGACGATTCTGACCTCAGTTATGTATGCAAACAATGAGATCGGGACGATCGAACCGATCCGAGAGGTCAGCAAGATTGTCCATGAGAAAGGAATGTACCTTCATGTTGACGCGGTCGCCGCTGCAGGGAAAATCCCCATTGACGTCCAGGAAGATGGTATTGATGTATTGACGCTATCATCGAATGATTTGTACGGTCCTCAGGGCGCTGGTGCCCTGTACGTGAAACCAGGGGTGAAACTCCTATCTGTTCAACTTGGTGGTGGACAAGAGCGAGGTCTCCGTTCAGGTACCGAAAATGTATTTGCGATTGTTGGGATGGGCGAAGCAGCGCGTATCGCCCAAGAGGAGATGAGACAAGAAAGCGATCGGCTTATTCCTATCAGAGATAATCTTATCAAGGAAATTCTGAAAATTGAGCACTCATATCTGACAGGACATCCTCAACAGCGCCTACCACATCATGCGAGCTTCCGGTTCAGTTCTATAGAAGGGGAAAGCATTCTCCTTAATATGGACATGTATGACATCCAGGTGTCGACTGGTTCAGCCTGTTCTTCAAAAACCCTTGAGCCATCGCATGTTCTCCTCGCGATTGGGTTGAAACATGAGGAGGCACATGGGTCTATGGTGCTGACGCTTGGGCGTTCCACCACCATGGATGATGTTGAACCGGTAGGCAAAGCAACATTTGAGACGGTGCAACGTTTACGGAAACTCTCCCCCCTGTCTCAAGAATGGAGGAAATAAGAATGGCAAACGTAGGATATAGTAAGAAAGTCATGGAGCATTTTATGAATCCGCACAATGTCGGTGTGATAGAAAACCCAGATGGGTATGGGAAAGTAGGAAACCCTGTCTGTGGCGATGTCATGGAGATTTTCATCAAAGTAAAAGATGACAAAATCACTGATATCAAGTTCCGGACATTTGGATGCGGCTCTGCTATCGCGACCAGTAGTATGGTCACGGAGCTTGCAAAAGGAAAACATATTGATGAAGCAGTGAAGATCACCCGGGGTGATGTCGCCAGTGAACTTGACGGTCTCCCACCCCAAAAAATGCATTGTTCCAACCTTGCTGCCGATGCGTTGCACGAGGCAATCAAGGACTATAAGAATAAAAAACTACAGAAATAGAATGGAGGTATGAAAAATGGTAGAATTAAAAGAAATCTACAAATGTAACGCCTGTGGAAATATCGTGGAAGTGGTCCACGCTGGTGGCGGTGAACTCGTCTGTTGTGGACAACCGATGCAGTTGATGACAGAAAAACTCCAGGATGCGGGAAACGAAAAACATGTGCCCGTGATCGAAAAGACAGCTTATGGTGTCAAGGTGAAGGTCGGTTCGATCCCCCACCCTAT
>JADDYB010000349.1_pt1 | contig 14401 bp, 26 predicted proteins | sample 8641941 | NCBI WGS metagenome assembly JADDYB01 (sample SAMN16275377, study PRJNA637457) | freshwater sediment metagenome | isolation source: Lake Kineret sediment | place: Israel: Lake Kineret | collected 2013
TTAATCAACTTGCTCTTAATGGTGCTAAACTAACTCCAGAAAAAGCAGGCCAGTTAATTAACAGGCTTTCAACTAAGTATGGTAAATCTCATGCAGAGATTTTTAGTGCTATTAAACAAACTATGGCTAAAGCATCAGTTTCTTATGAACAAATGCCGTTTGGTAAGACTTTGACACTGCCATCACAACAAGAACTTAATGTCCAAGGCCGTTATCCGGGCCAAGGGTTTGATATAGAAGGAGAGCAATAACTATGGCTTATACAGTAAAGCGGGGTGATACCTTATGGGATTTGTCTCGAGCATACGGAGTTCCTTTACAGGAACTTCTTCGTCAAGTTCCAGAGAGTGTTCGTAAGGATCCTCGTAAACTTATGCCCGGAATGCAACTTAATATTCCGGGGGCGCAAAGTCCACAAGCACAGAGCAGACAGCCCAGAGCACAAACTTATCACAGGGAAGTTCCCACATTACCAGAGGAAGGTGGGCGACAAACACCTCCGTCTCGATGGGAGACCTTTAAACGAGAAGCCCCCGATGAGGCTATGAAGATGTTAGCTGGTTTGCCGCCATCCGCAGCAGCTAGTGGGGCAGGTCGAGGGCTTTCTTATCTTCATGGAACCGCAGCTCGTAATAAACATCCACTAGAAGCTATTGGTGCTGGTGTACAAGATGCATACTACGGTGCTAAGAACTACTTGGGCAATCTTTATGACAAGACTAGCGGATTTATGGAAGCTGTTCGTGGCCATCCTACTGCCGCTGAACGGCGTATGGTTGACGACATGTTCGGAACTCCTAATCCTGTACCAACTGCAGCTGAAACAGCCCAGGCTAATGCAGCCGGAAGACAACTTTTGCGTGATGCGGATCAAGCAGAGATGGATCTTTATCGTAGCCGTGGTCCTTCTGATCGTATTCGTAATCCAGCTAATATGCGAGATCCGAATATTGATTGGGCTCAAACGATTCGAGAGATTCCTACTCTAGAAGAACTCTATTCTGCTCATGGTATGGGTGGTAGTACTGTTCGTCCTTCTCCATACCGTGTAACCCCTAAGAATCCTTATCCATCGCTACCCCCTAGAGACTATCCTCCATATGATATTCCCCAAACTCTTTCCCTGAGAAATGGATTAGATCGTGGACAAATGAGGCGATAAGCACAAAAAAAACCCAGCTTTCGCTGGGCCCTTAATAGAGGCGACCCCTAACGGGGTCGCTTTTTTTATGTATTAGTTGTTGTAAAGGTAATCCTAATTGTTACTCCCGGTAATTCTAAGTACTGGAAGGTAACACCTACCTTATCTGTGTCTTCTGCAATACTTTCTGACAAGGTAGTGTATAGTTCTAATAGGGCTTCTTTAAATTCCAATTATAGTCCTCCTTGTGTGATGTAGTTATCAATCATATTCCAGTAGGTAACGAAGTCGTAGTACTCATTAATATCAAAATCAAAATCAAATTCCATATCTTTTCTCCTTTAATTAAATTTCACAAGAGCCAGCAGTACATGCAAGCTGTTGTGCGCCTTCGGTATTATCTTCTGTTTCTACAAAGTCATCCCAAGTAATATCATGGTTTAAGTGATTATTCATATTACTTAAAGCTAGATATTGTAAATCAGTAATGTCTTCATAAGGTGCTTGTTGATAAGTATGGTCGCTGAATGGCAGGAAAGATACTCCACTCATTTCATCGAAATGTTTATATACCCAAGCACCTACCTCTACCCATTCGCTATCTTTTACAGAGATAGTAACTGATGGTTTATGCTCACACCAATGGCGTTGGTATGTTAACCACAACTCTAGCTGTTCTAGTGCAGTCATATCTGTTCGACATACCGCACCGTCAGGGGCTTTCATAGCAAAGCTAAATACTGCTGTGCTTTCTGGACGAAAGGCCTCGTCTTCACACGGAACTCCTTTATCTTTTAAGTACGCATACAACGGATCTTTTTTATCCATTCGAATACGACGAATATAATAAGGATTATGACGAGCATGGATGCCTGAAGCACTGTCAACTAGTTGAGATACTGTGCCACTTGGCTTAACACAAGTAATGGAAGCTGAAGATGGGATACCTAATTCAGCAGCCCAATATTCATTTACAACACGGGCACGATCTCGCAACTGTTGAAGAGTTTCATCTAGCTTAGGAAACCCAAATAGAGTTTCATCGGTGGTACCATTTAATACTGGATGGTCCATAATACCAGTAAGGCTTACACCCAGTAAACGTTCGGCTTCTGTGTTCTTTTTCCAGTCTTCGCTAAGAAATTGAAAATCAGTAAACATAGACTGAACTGTACCTAAGATGGTAGCTAACTCTACTTTTTGTAGAAGATCTTCAAAGGTATCATTAGACCTAACAACTACTTCTGTAAGATTACAAAATTGTTTGTCTTGTAGAATAATCTCACTACAAGGATTGGTGCCATAGTTAGCTGTTTTACTACGACGGCCCCAACGAAAGGCTTGTTTTTGACTTGCTTCTCGGTTGAAGATACCGCGCTCTCCACTCTTGCTCTTAACTAAAGATAACCACTCTTCCATAAATGTTTCAGAGTCGGGTTTCTCTGTATATACGGCAGAGTTATTAGCTAGGCTACGCCACGGAGCTTCGTTCCACCAAGCACCAGACTTACACTCACGCATACGGCGGTCAGATAAATTGGATAGGGAAATGAGGGCACTACGTCGTACACCACCTACCACAACAATCTCACCAATCATACACATAATATCATGTACCTCTAAGCTATGTAGTTTTCGTCCTGCTGCTCCTTTGAGGATGTTAATAGTAAAGTCGAACAGTTTACGCAAAGGTTCAGGACCAGAGGCTCTTCCACCAAAAGTTTTAAGTCGTGCCCCCGCTGGCCGTATACGCGAGTAATCAATCTGAGGGATGTCTCCATCATACAATGAGGACATAAGTTTTTTGAAAGCTTTTGCCCAGCCAAGTTTGCTATCTCCTACTACAATGGTGTCATCTACATTCTTCATTTGTTCTGGAATCGTAGGTAGGTTGGCAACCTCTTGTCGCTCACAACTAAACCCTACACCAGTACCGCATAGCAGAATGTACAAAGCTTCACTAAATGCACGCTTATTATTTACAGCAAGATAACTACAATTATAAGCAGCAATATTATCCCTATCACAAGCCTCCCCTGCGGTCATCATAGCCCGCATAGACGGCATAATAGCTAATCCAAGTATTGCTGGCTTTACTTTAGTTTCTAATACTTCACTTGCTTGTGGTGCTTTCTTTTTATAATACTCAATTAATCGAGTGACTGTTTCATTCCAGTTTTCACGACGGTTTTCTTTTGGAAGGAGTCGTGCGTAACGACTGCGATGAATAATGTTTTGATAAAGAGTTGGTAAACTTTCTAAGTTCATCATTTGCTTCCTTTTCCTGCTGTAGTAATATGTTAAATCGTTTCTTAGATGTCTTTGAAGTCTCATCTACTGTATTAGTAATAGGTTTCTTCTTCTTCATTGTCACCATCAAACTCGTCATACTCTTCAATAAGGTAATCAAGTCTATTAGATATAAAGTCTTCAAAACGATTTACAATATCTTCCGACCGTATTTCTAGCACTTCAACTAGAAGAGTTTCTTCTTCTTGTTTTAGTCTATCAAGTAACTCATTATACGTTATTGCCATAGGTATTATGCTTCATAGATGTAAGGCCGTTCAAAGGCTTCTTTAAGTTGTTGTCCTAATGGCTTCCCTTGTCGCTTTAAAATTAGAGTTTTAAGATATACGGCCAGATCAAGAGCTTCTTCATAAGCATGTTGTAGCATGTCTTCATCTGTGTTTTGATCTAAATATTTATTGTACTTATTAGCACCAAATTCATTACGATCTAGCATATCCTTTACTACTTCATTCCAACTAGACATTATTTGTCTCCATCACTATATTTCTTTCGTAAATACTTTAGGCTAACAGCCATGTGGTCAAACTCTCCATTATTTACTTCATGCAGCATATGGATACCACGAAAATGATTGTTGCCTTGTGGCCCAAGGTAATCTTCTTGATGCTCATAACAGCATCCAGCAAACATACCTGTTACACGACTACCATCTCCACGATACTCTGTGTGTACCTCAAAGTTTTGTACATGCCCCATAACACAGGACATATGTTTCTTTTGTACTAAAACACGAGCAGAAGTAACGGGACGGCCAAGAACGCCAGAAGTAAAGAAATGGCTATAAGCAATCCCATCGACAATGACTGGTTCAAGATAGGGATATACTTCCCAACCAAAATCTTCATACTGTAAGTCATAAACAGAAATTGTTCCGTCAAGTTTTGCGTCAGTTTCGATAACACGATTGATACGATTTTCATGGTTTCCTAATGTAAGAATTAATCGAGGGAGATACCTTTTTTTCTTTTGCATAAGAGCGTTCTTGTTAAAACTAACAAGTGGCTGTAGTAAAGTAGCCATAGCTTCACGAGATGCTAGAATATCACTTTTGTATCGTCGTCCTTCAAAAGACTTTTTTCCAACATCATATGAGGACAGTGATGGCATATCGGCAAAGTCTCCAATACAAATCACAGTATCTGGTTTCTTTTCTACAATATACTCACCAACATGTCGAAGGAAAGCAAAATCCTGTCCCGGCTTAACTTGTACGTCTGGGATTACTAAATGTTTTGCCATGATATAAATATATTAGGTGGATATTATATAGGTTAATGGGTGGCAGATGAAGCAGCCAAAGAGAGAATTCTTTTTGTTGGTTTTTTTGTTTTCCAACAGAACCATTTGATACCTTGTTTGTCGCACCAATCTCCATAGGTAGTTTTACTTTTTTTTGTTAGTTTAACTTGTGAGTTTTGAAAATACATAATAAACGTACTATTAGGGTGTTGTTTTTTTACCTCTAACATTTTACGTCTATCGCTTGGTTTAAAAAACCCTTTGCATTCTAAAAAAACATTGTCTGCTAACTTAAAGTCTGGGGTGTAACCATTTGTAAGGGTATAAGGGATTTTCTCTACTTCATACACATCTTTCAAGTGGTATAATTGTGCGACTTCTTCTTCAAATTTAGATTTAAATGTCATAATTATTATTAATTAAATCTAAAGTAGATGCTATCTGTTTTCCATTTAAACTTGGAAGAAAGTATCCAGACAAAGTCCATTGACATGGAATCCACCTATCTGTTGTTTCATCATGCCAAGCACCATTCATATAGTCTTTATACACATGATAAATGTGTACATCACTACGAAGTGTTGTTGTCACAGGCTTTGTATAGTCTAAGGTAGTTGCCATATGTCATTCTCTTTACGCCAAATCCACAGACACTGTCCGTTAGTCAATAGCCGTTCATCAGAATCATATAGATCTTTTACAGTAGAAAGCATTTCTGTTTCGTCATTAAGGTGGTCAATTAATTTACTGGCCTTGACTTTACCAATACCATCTACTCCAAAGATATTGTCTGATCTATCACCAATCAAAAGTTGCTTGTAGAAATGTCTGAGTCCATCTAACTCCAGCACATCATAAAACTCTTGTTTGACAAAGTTGTAGTGCTTACCTGCGATTTGGTCTAAGTCTTTATCAATAGTACAGATAATGGTATTTTCTGTTTGATACATACCTAAAGCATCGTCAGCTTCGTATCCTTCACAAACTTCTGCATTCCATTCTTTAATTAAATACTCTTTACAAGAGGCCAACCAAAGCGGAAGTGGTTTGTCTTTACGATTAGCTTTATACTCTAAGTTAATCTGTTTGCGAAAGTTACCAGATCCAGTAAGAAAACATCGATACTCTGCTGAACCTGTTACATACAAAATGTCTTGCATTAACTTATCTGTGCGGAGAATGGCAATCTCTTCACCATCCTCTACATCGTTACTTGCAGCACATCTATACGCAACAATGTCAGCATCAATCAAAGCTATGGCTGTCACAGCGGAACATCTTCATCTAGATCAGCAAACGGATCGTTAGATTTGCCAAGTACAAAGTTTTCAAACTGTTTGGCAACAGCTAAGACTTCCTCGGTAGTTGGAGTATGTTTCTCGGTTTTAAGTAGAGCAACAGCATTAGAAATGCTAGACTGACGCACAATCATTACTTGTCGAGCAGCTCGTTCGTCTGCAGTTTCATAGTTACTTTTTGGTGATGCGTTAGTCATGCCTCCAGTTGTTTGGGAGGTCCCAGCGGCTGGTGCCGCTGCTCCCGGATTAGATCCTGCAGTTACTGTCTGCCATTTCCAATATCCTTTATCGTCTTTGGCTCGTGCTACTGTAAAAATACTGCCCATAGAAGCGTTTGAGAGGGCTGTGAAGGCTTCCTTTTCTGCAAAGGACATAATCTTCTTACCTTCTACTTTATCCTGAAATGATTTGTTTTTGAAGGCAAGTTCACATACTTGGTAGCTCCCCTTAGCAGTAGGGACTGTAGTTACTGTACTGCTTAGTACTTCAATAATTAGATTACTCATATATTACTGTCCTTTAATGACAAGTTTAGCACTGACACCACGAGCATTGAGAATATCTACAGCAGCTTTAACCCAACCAACAATACGATCTGAGCTTGATTTTTTGAACTTTTCAATCATGGTTTTAAATCTCCGTTAAATCTTTAAGGTTTGGTCCAACACTAATTTCATTAGTAAGAGGTAAGTTATACTCTACACCAAAGAGTTTTTGGAAGTTTTTTGGTACATCCATATATATATTATAGAACAAATCTGTGATTGTGTCAACTTCTTTTTTAGGACAATCTACAACTATTGAATCATGTACTGTGTTAATTATTTTTGCTTGTAAGTTTAAGCCAAGCAGTCGATTATAGAAATCAACACGGACAATGGTCATAATGTCTGCACCAAGGCCCTGTACTGGATAGTTTAGGATAGTTGTCCTAGGCCATGTTCGCTCTCCTCTGTGATTAAGGTATGGTTCATATTTATAGACCCTGCCAGTAGGCATAACTAATTTACCGTACTGAATTACATCTTGCACAATTTTTGTGTGCCAAGCATATAATCCTTTGTACTTTTCATAGAACTTGTCAATAATATCTTGCCATTTTTTTTGGCTAAATCCACATAGTGCAAAATCTGCATCAACTGAAAAGGCATAAGCAGAGCCACCGTAAATCAAACGAAATACAAACACTTTAGCAATTAGTCTTGATGGTAGTCCAAGTATTTGTTGGTTACTGCTATGCATATCAAAACCATTACGCACTTCTTCTAAAAGAACTGGATCTTGGCTAAGATATGCAGCACAATTCACTTCTAGGGCTTTTGCATCACTATTAACTATCATATCTACTTATACATAATTGTTTTGCTAGTGGATCAAGGTTTTGTAGATTAGGTTTACTGCTAGAAAGTCTACCTGTCCGAGCTACACATTGGTTAAATTGTCCATGGATATATCCATTAGCCCAATGCATTTTGCTCATCAAGGCGGGTATTCCTAAGAAATAAGTATCAACCAACTTCTCAGTCTTGCTTAGTTCTAATATTGCTGAGACTAGTCGTTTGAGTTCTTTTGTCTTAGGTTTAAGACTCTTTAAAGTTTGTTCATCTGTGCTAAAATATCCTTCTTTTTTAAGTTCAGAGTTTTTAATTGGTTCAATTAGTCTTGGGTGTTTATATTCTGTTGTCAGGATTTTATATCTAGTTTGTCCTATTTTTTTACCGCTTTTAAACTCACCAACAGGATACCGAGTATCATCACTAATGGTGCCACCATAAAGGATACAACTAATATGATCTCCACTAGCAGGGTTAATATTAGGACAGTCGGAATAAGAACGAATAGTATTTCTATAAGAGATAATTTCTCCCGTATAGGTTCCGGCAAGTGTTTTTGATTTTTCATGTTCATATAGTATACCATTATATTCAGTTTCTTGCAAGACTTTTAAGTCGGCACATTGTAATTTATATAGATTCCATTTGTTTGTGTCTTTAAGAATCTTTTCTTGCAGTTGATATACTTTGCGAGTAAGTTCTACATCCATATATAGATATTCTTCTAAAAGATCAGGAGGAATATCCCAAGTTTCAATTCCTTTTTCCCAGTAGTCTTTTTTAATAATATCTAGTTTGTGTTCATTTAAGTATTGACTAGCACAGTTTTCTAGGGAAGGAAGAACTGACTGCTGGTTGCTGATGAGGAACTCAGCAAGTTGAGCATCCCGCAATATAGCCTTGGTAGTAATACATACATTGCGTAGCCAATGAAGATCAAACTTAAAATTAAAACCCAATAAGATTGTGGCTTTTTTAAGATCATTTGCTAATTCATTTACATCGTAGTAATGTTTATAGCTAACTTGATTCCAATTATCGTCACAGAACATGAGTCCAACAACTACCAGACAATTGCGTTTGTCAAATGGATTGCCTTCGTTATATGTTGTGGTCTCTACGTCTAAGACTGCTTTCATTGTTTATTGCTCTTCCATTGGAATAAATTCTAATAGTTCCCATTCTTCAAAACCATAGTCTTGTCCACAATGGGCTTTACTGTATCGAAGAAAATCAAATAGAGCCGCAACAGCGGCTTCTTCTGTTTGGGCTTCCATACAAACACTAAGCTGAATATCAAACTTCATTTGGATTAATTTCCTCTCGCCAAGTACGATAAAAGAAGTGTGCGCCATAATTATCCATGACTGTTTTTGGATAACCTTGTTCTAACAGCCAAGACTTAATGCTACCAATCCCTTGCATAATGTCATCTGGAATGGCTTTTGGAAAGCCGTGTCTCCATCCTTCAGGTGGGTCAATATAGGTTACAAGCATATATTTATTTACCAATGATGTATTGCGTTAATAATAAGAACTAGATCAGCAATCACTGCTAGTATTACATAGAGCTGGCCAACTGTGGGGGAATAACTTTTCACAGATTTCTCCAATTGCATGACCGACCTCAGCACTTTCTACTTGCGCGTGTGCGTCTGTTCGCTGACTATAGACCCTATGAAAAAACGCTAGAGATCCAGTCCAATACCAAGATGTCATTGCGTTTTGTGGCAACACCATTCTTGCTTGCTCAGGGGCAACTCCGTTGCCCAACAGTGTGTTGTATGCGTCTAACGCATATTGCGTAGCCATCATGGATATTTCTGTTTGACTTCCTTGATCTACTACGATACCGTCGCTACCTTGTTTTGCATTGATTGGTTTGCCTCGCCATCCGATAGGAAAATAAAACTCTGGCTCATAGTTTACATATCGACGCGACACTTCGTTCCACACACCTCCTACCTGATGCTTGACCAACTGGCGTGCTACAAAGATTGGGGCAGTAACTCGTACTTGAATTGCGGTATGTGCAAAAGGGGACCAATGATTATATTTTGCTAAGTAATTAATAAGCTTTGCATCCCGTTCATATAGCTCTCCTTCGTTATATTCTTTCCAACAACTTTCTTTATCAAAACTAACCTTGGCAGCATTAACAATAGTAAGATCATCTCCCATATGGTTAATCAGTTCTACTGTACTTTTGTAGGTTGTTTTCATTTGTTTCCTTTACTTGTAATCTCTCCCATGGATCTGTCGCAACCAATACATTTGTTGGTAGTAGTATTTAGTTGACATTTCTTTTGACATTTTTTATTAAAGATTGTGTCCCAGTTATTGTCAAACATTTGTTTGGTTACTGTTGTTGGTCTTTGTTTTGATCCCTTGCCTCCACTACCCATGTGTTTCCTCGTCAAATAAAAAATACTCACTCACTTCAAATGTCACTGCCAGAAGTATCTCGTCTTTAATTGTATTTGGGCTAGGCATGTCTGTATGTTTGTGTGCCCTAGTATATCCTAGATTAATACCTCTTTCTACACACTCTTCAAAGATAGTATACTCACTTTTAATTTTCATTTTGTAGTTTTTCTAGTGGATTAGGACCAGCGCCAGATAATTCACGCATTTTATTTAGTAGATCACCCAATGGTTGTAGCATCATTACCCTGCAACAACCTATGGTAATAGGATTAAACGGCCTGTCAGAGTCGCTATACTCTACTCTATTAAGGTATTTAGTAAAGAACTCATAAACAGCTTCTTTTAGTGGGTCCTTAGGCTCCTTAGCATTGACACATTCCTGAACAATCAACTCGGCGAACTTTTCTTGATCGAAATGAGGCCCGTCTAATCGCTGGTCCCAGCATGTTTGTGCAAGTTCTTTAATTCGGTTCATATATTTTCCCATGAATTGGACAGTCATTATTAAAGGTATAATAACCAAATGGGTAAGTATCATCATTGTCTATCTTGGGACAAGAGCAGTGTGGATAGTTCCATATCTTAATATATGTAGCATCTTCATCAAAGCCCCACAGACGCTGCAGGGCTGCCTCTAATGCAAGCCATGCTGGGTAGATAGCCTTTGCATTATCAATAGTAGTCTCGGCTGCTGTAAACATGATTTCCCGTGCATCGTGCAGCAGGTTGATTGCGTATACTTGCTCATTATTTAAGTCTTTAAACTTTGAACATTTCTCGTTAATCATTCTATTTCCACTCCTTTAATCTTTGTTAAAGCCAACAGTTTTTCTTTGCAGTCTGCTTCTAATAAAGCCAAAGCTCTTGCTCTTGCAGGTGGTAGTGTGTTAAATACCTCTGCAGTAGCGATTGTTTCATCATCGTCTACATAATGAGAGATAGAGCCATCTGAAAAGACTGTATATTTATACTTGCCAGTCATATATCAAGGTATCTCCCAATGTTAGGTTGAATAAGAACTTCTAATTTTCCATGTCGCAATGATGGATCACTATCCACATCACCATGTAGTTTATTTTTTGAGATGTTTAAGAAGCGTACATTCTCTAATCCCGGATCGTGTGTTTTGCCAATGCCAACAATGAAGTCTGCTTCTGCTTGTTTAGCCGTCTTACTATCCGCCACATTATCCATCGTAAGCCATTTCTTACCCTCACCAGTGCCATCCGATTGACATACTCCGATAATGGGGCAGTGTTGTTTTGCTAATTCTCGTGCCCATTGATAGATGGCTCCCAGTCGTAAATCATTTCTGTCTGCTTCAAAGCCTTTGATCTTGTCAATCTGATCAAAGATAATTAAAGCTGGTTTGTATTCTTTAACAAGATGTTGAATGTAAGATTTGTGCAGACTAGCACTGTCGATAATTTTTAGGTTGTCTTTGGTTGTGTTGATGTAGTTTTCATGGTTTTTAGATACATCGTTTTCAATCTGTTGTAAGGTTAATCCCAAGGCGGCTTGCTCACATCGGAGCATGACTTTTTCCCCTTGTTCTTCATTATTGAACCATAAGATAGGAGAATCTGTCTGATGTGCGAAAAATGTCGCCTCACTTGCGAGGAATGTAGTTTTTCCGGTTTCTGGTCGTGCGAAAATAAACCCAAAATCTCCAGCTCGTAGACTCCCAAGGCTACGATTAAGTCCAGCAAGTCTCCATCTAAGTCCTTTGCTGTGAGTTGTTCGTTCAAGAAGTTCATGTAGGTTTGTGGTGACGAATGGATCTTTTCGGGTATCATGGTTTTTGTTTTCTTGGGTGCTGTCCACAAAATCTAAAATGTCTTCGAAGGTCTTACGACCTTCTGACACTTCAATAGCGAGGTGAGCTAGGTCGTAGGCATTACTTCGATCACGAATAGTTTGTAGGGTATCTTCGATAAGCTCATCGTTAATAGAACCCTCTTCAATAATTTTAAGGTAAGAGGCATACTCATTACCCAAAGTAGTAAGAACTGTTAAGTTATAATCATCAATACTAAGAGTAGTATTATATTTTTCTATTAGTTTATCTAATGTTTTATATAGAAGATATACCTCTTTATCTGTTTCTTTATTTACTTTAATATACCTTCTATACTTAGTATAGTTAGTAATATTTAGTAAGTATTTAATTAAGTATAATAGATTCATAACTAATAGTATATCCTATATTTAGGATTTTGTCAATAGATTTGTTCTCGAATATAGTCCATTGTGTGTTCTTTAGGATCAGCATTGCTTAACATTACTTTCATATGCAAACCTAGTTTAAAGGCTTTGTGAGCCTCTAGGACCGTTTCTTTTCTCTTGTCGGGGTCTAGCCATAGGGAGACCAGTTTAAACCGTGCTATGAGCTTCTGAGAGCGTTTTAGGCCTATTGTACACCCGAACAAAGGTATTGCAGTTCCACCTGCTTGTTTAATCTTTATGGCTGACACAATATCTTCAACAAGAATTGGTGGCGTTGTTTGGTCTCCTAGAATATAAAGAGTGTCCGCAACTGGCCCAAAGGTAAGCCACTTTGGGCCGTGCCCAGTAAGACTTCGTGCTTGCCAAGCAAATAGAACTCCCTTTTTCATATAGGGAAAGATCAACCATTGTTGACTGCTGCTCCATAACAAATTGTTAGGTATTAAATCTAGGTATTGTTTAAGCCAATGCCAGCCAGCATGTTTAGCTGTTAATGGTTCAATGTCTTCTGGCATTGGGCGAACAGTATCTATTACTTCTGTGGTGGGTTCTTTAGTTCGTCTATAAAATGTTTTACTTCCGTTACTATGAAAACCACAAGCAAAGCAATAAGTGCCCCCATCAGAATATTTAATGAGATTGTCTCCACGAGTATCAGCTCCTTTTTTAGCGCAATTCGGGCAGCGTGTCTTCCCAATTACTTTCGTCGTCATTTCCAAGATCCCCCCGTTCAAGCACTGGTGTATGATCCATATACATTTGTGAATCGTGCCAACATTTATTACATAGATCTACATAAGACTTATCAAGGTATTTTCGTGTTGCTTCAAAGTCAGATAGAATTACATTGCAAGAATAACATCGCATGTTACAGGCTTTCTAAATAGCGACCATGTTTTTGATATGTAGGATGATTACACACTGCTACAAACCCCGCATAGTTGTGGATCTTGTGGTCTGGTTCAAGTACTTCTACACCACTAACTGTGGTTTTGTAAGCCAAAACTTTTCTAAAGTTTTTAATTAGTTTGTCAAAGTTTGAACCACAAGAAGTATAATAGTTAGCTTCGTTGCCCGTCAAGTCTTCAAAGTTTGATGCAAGAGCAAAGGCTTTTAATAGGAAGGTATAAAAACTAATAGCAAAACCTTTTTTCAGATAAAAACGGCTTCCAATAATGATAGCAGTTTTTTTGTTTACTGTCAAGATTTTTGTTTTACGTAGTTTCCAATAGACTTCTAAGTCATGTAGTTTGTACAGGTTTTTTTTCAGTTCTTGTAGCTGTTGATCCGTTTGAAAGGTCATTACTAACTTAGTGGCATCACGATCAATCAAATCTACCTTAGGGTTCCAAGTAAACTTATAGATACTAAACCGTTGGTTCATGTATTCTGCATGGAGTACATCAGCCAAGAAATCACGGCAGTTGACATTGCTGTGTTGTTGGATATATTCTGTTGCTGTTTCTTTTACAAACGCAAATTTAATTACGTTGCTTTGGAAGATTTCAGCAAAAGAAGTGTCAGGATATTTAATGAATTGTTTTTTCATTTGTTAAAGTCCTTTGAAAAAGCTTGTGCATATTTAATAAGCGTTGTGCCAACCAGTCCTGGCGCTGTGTTTACTTCTAACACATAGCACTTATTTTCTTTTTCGTTCCAGATAATATCTACTGCGCCGTGTGTAAGCCCTAAAGCTTTAACAGCTTTTAAGGCAAGGTCGTTAAGATCATCAGGAATATGAATATCAGATCTACAATATACCCATCCATTGTGGTGATTCCTTACTTTAGTGTTTAATGTAGGTGCTCCAACTTTCTTTTTCTTTTGAGTGATGTCAATCACTTTGTCTTTAAATACATGTACTCGATACTCATTCTTTTTCTTTTTATATTTAGTGTAGAGTTGACAATTTTCATGGGGTTTTGTTTCTTCAAAAATAACAATACCTGTACCACCAAACCCAGTCAAAGTCTCCCGGCCAATGACTACATTACCATCTTCCCACCAAGCTGCAGCAACCATAGGATCGTCAGTCCATTCAACTGTTTGAACCTGCATGTTTCTAAGGATCTTAAATGTAGTTAGTTTATTAACAGCATTTGAAATGCCCCAATATCCATTAGCAGCCTTTATATATACATAATTAGTACGTTTGCTGTAACCCCAATTAACTACATAATCAGCCCATCGTGCTTGGTATGTTGTGCTTTTTGGACTTACTAAAATAATTTGTGCATTTATATATTTTTGTAGTTCCTCTTTAAGAGAACGAGCTGATTTGCTCATACTCTTTGGAGTAATGATTACAAATCGGTTATATTGTTCCATATTTGTTAATATCTCCAGAAAGATTTAGTTTGTTGCATGTAGGACATAGGAACTCATGTTCTTGTGTTTTTACATTAAAATAAATATGCGCGTTG
>JADDYB010000350.1_pt1 | contig 14399 bp, 12 predicted proteins | sample 8641941 | NCBI WGS metagenome assembly JADDYB01 (sample SAMN16275377, study PRJNA637457) | freshwater sediment metagenome | isolation source: Lake Kineret sediment | place: Israel: Lake Kineret | collected 2013
TGTTGACATTGTTTTGGGCGGGGCAATGCCCGACCGGCCGGAGGGGGTCTCAAATGAAAAATTCAGAACAACGGGGGCCTACAAAAAATGGGAAGAAGCCCATAAAAAAGTTGTTCAGGCCGGAGGACTTCATGTCTTGGGTACCGAGAGGCACGAATCGCGAAGAATCGACAACCAGCTGCGGGGCAGGTCCGGAAGACAGGGAGACCCCGGCTCTTCGAGGTTTTTCCTTTCTTTGGAGGATGACTTGATGCGGATTTTCGGAGGGGAGGCCATAGGAGGAATCATGAACAGACTTAATCTGCCCGAGGAGCAGCCAATCGAGAATGCCCTCGTCTCCCGGGCCATCGAGCAGGCCCAGGTAAAAGTTGAGGGATTCCATTTCGACATCAGAAAGCGGTTGGTGGAATTTGACGACGTTGCCAACCAGCAGAGGGATATCGTCTACAAACTCAGGCGAAGAATCCTGGAATCCAAAGACATCAAGGAAGAAGTGGTGGAGAAGCTTACCCAGCAGATAGACAGAATCCTGCTTATCTCCTGGGGCGAGCTGGAGCAGACTCCCGACTACGAAAAAATGCTGGTTTCTTTTTTGGATATCGTTCCCTTTGACGAGGCCTCGATAAAAAGAGTCAAGGAGGAGCTTGCGAAAAGAAAGAGTCGAGAGGAAATCAAAGAACTTCTGGTTAAAGTTCTAAACGATGTCCACTTAAGTCGGGAGAAGCAGTTGGGTTCGGAGGTCATGAGACAGGTGGAAAAATACGCCTACCTGGGGGCAATCGACCACCTTTGGATAGACCACATCGACCACATCGACGACTTAAGGGAAGGAATCGGGCTTAGGGCCTATGGCCAGAGAGATCCTTTGGTTGAATTCAAAGCCGAGGCTTACAGCATGTTTGAGGGGCTAATAGACAAAATTGACGAAGAGCTGTCCCACCGAATCTTTAGGATCGGAGTGGCCGTACCCCAGCCCGAGATTCCTTTGGCCCAGGCAAGGGAAAATATCGACCGGACTGATACCACCGGATTGTCAGGAAATGCCCAGGAGACCGCGGAGGGCGGACCGAAAGCTTTCAGCCAGTCGTCAAAAAAGATAGGTCGCAATGATCCGTGCTGGTGTGGGAGCGGAAAAAAATGGAAGAAGTGTCACTATCCAGACCCTGGAGCCTCTTAGCGTATTAAGCCCTCAACACAGACTTTATTATTGGCAGTTTTCAATAGGGGTTGACAAAATTAATTTAAGCAAGTAAACTGGCGCGCACATGGACGAGAATACGGAAACAAGTCAAATGCCCGAGCCGATAGCCGAAGAAAAAACTCCTGAAGTCGGTTTCCCCATGGCCCAGCCCAAACCCAAAGGGAAGATAAACAAGTTGGTCATTTTCGCCTTAGTCCTTCTGTTTCTTGTCGGTGGGGGAATATTTTTATTCAGCCGGGGTTCCAAAGAGGATACAGGCGAAATTTCGCCCACGCCCACGGTTGAAGGCTTTTCCGACGTAACCTCCACCCCGACCGCAACCGCCACCCCGGTTGACAAAAGCGACGTTTCCATTGAAATCCAAAACGGAACCGGGATAACCGGTGAAGCGGCTTATCTTCAAGGAATTCTTAAAAGTATGGGCTTTAGCGATATTAAGGTGGGAAACGCCGGCGATACTAATCACGAAACCACCACCGTCACTTTCGCCAAATCCCTCTCCTCGGCAATTGTGGATGAGATAACCAAGAAACTGGAGAGCACCTACAAAGACGTGGAGACCAAAACATCAAGCACCCAAAAGACAGACGTTCTTATCGTTACCGGACTTAAAAAGGGAGCAACGCCTAAGCCGACCACCACCTCCACTCCCACGCCAACAAAGACGACAACTCCGACGGCAACCACAACCGCAACCCCAACCACAACGGCAACTCCCGCTCCCTAGCAACTAAAAGAGGTATAATTAATCAGGTATGGATGCTGTCGTCCGTCTATTGAGTCAAACTTTTGATTTACCTGTAGGCAAGCTGACTTTTTCTCCTTCTGTGCTTCAGGCGGGGGCGATAATTTTTCTTCTTTTTCTTCTTATCTTGAGTATGGCCCAGTTCAGAAGACACCTAATGGGTTGGTCTCTAAAGGGTGGAATATTTGGTTTGTTTTTGGGCTTTTTGTTGGCCTTGATTTTCGAGGGCTTTTTGATTATCGGAGGTAAAACAGCCGTTACCGAGATAATCGGCTGGAAGAATGCCCCCAAACCCATTTTGGTAGCCCTTGAGGCCGGCAGGAACAAACTGGTAGGCGTATTGGGGGTCAACGATGAAATTCCAATCTCGAATGCAGAAACAGTTGCCAAAAAAGACGAGATAATCACCAGTTTCCAAAGTCTTCCCCCGGATGAAGCCCAGAGCATTCGGGAGATGATTTGTGCTCCCTAGAGGCTTGGATGTTATACTTCAGAGACGATGCAAGATCTTAAACAGAGGGCGCTTGCCCTTCAAGAAAAATTTCAGGCATTTCTTGCTTCCATCAGTCTGACGGAGAAAAAACTGCAGCTTAATGCCCTTGAGGCCAAAACAACCGACCCCGACCTTTGGCATAATCAGAAAGAGGCCAAAAGAACCCTCCAGGAATTTTCCGAACTTAAGGGGGAAATTGCCGAGATAGAAGCTTTGCAGGGAGAGATTCAAATTTTGGTGGAGCTTGCCTCCCACGAAGAGGAAGGTCTGGAAAAAGAGATTGAAAAAGCGGAAAGAACTCTGGGGAAGCTGATCCTTAAATCCTTTCTTTCGGGCAAATACGACAAAAAGGCGGCCCTGGTTTCTATTCATGCCGGCCAGGGCGGAACCGAGGCCATGGACTGGGTCAGCATGCTCTTGAGGCTGTATTTGAGATTTTGCGAGAGACGGGGCTGGGAAACGGCTTTTGTGGACAGAAATGCGGGGGAGGAGGCCGGGATAAAAAGTGTTACTTTCAAAGTCAACGGGCCCCATGCTTACGGATACTTAAAAGGGGAATCCGGAACCCACAGACTGGTTAGACAATCTCCTTTTAATGCCGATAAACTTAGGCAAACATCATTTGCCCTGGTTGAGGTTCTTCCCGAACTGGAGGAGAAAGACTTGCCCGACATCGAAATCAAGGAAGATGAGTTGGATTGGCAGTTTTTCCGGGCCAGCTCTCAAGGAGGCCAAAATGTTCAAAAGGTCTCTTCCGCCGTCAGGCTTATCCACAAGCCCACCGGCATTGTCGTTACGGCCCAGTCAGAGCGCTTTCAGGAACAAAATCGAAAAAACGCTTTAGACCTTTTAAGAGCCAAGCTTTGGCTTTTGGAGGAGGCCAAGACATCCGATACCAAGAAAGAACTTAAGGGGGAATATCGGCCGGCCTCTTGGGGAAACCAGATTCGCTCCTATGTTCTGCATCCGTATAAAATGGTTAAAGACTTAAGAACAAATGTGGAAACGTCAAATACCGAAAGCGTCCTGGATGGAGAGATAGACGAGTTTATCGAAGCGGAATTGAAATTAGACAAAAAGTAATGTTACTGCTATATTAGATTCATGGAAAACAAAATGCCGGCAACACCCGCTCCCCAGACTCATGCACCGGTAGCGCCCCCTATCACCAGCGTGGTCAAAAAGTTTCCCAAGTTTAACCTTAAAGGCTCGGGAATTTTAATTGGGGGTGTTGTCCTGGTGATTTTGCTGGGGGTGGGCACTGGCTGGCTTCTTTCGGGAGCAAGAGTGGCGGGTACGTCCACCCAGACTGTTCCAGGCGCGGAGACCGGGCCAAAAGAGGCTGGACTTGCGGATGAAAAAACTTTCAGAGACAATGCCGAGGGAAAGCTTGAAGAAGGAGGAATAGCGGGTGAGGGAACTCATCATTTGGTAAGAGATGGCGGACCCAGCCAAAATGTTTACCTGACCTCGACCGTAATTGACCTTCAAAGTTTCGTGGGTAAGAAAGTTCAAGTATGGGGAGAAACAATATCTGCCAGAAAAGCGGGTTGGCTGATGGACGTGGGAAAGATTAAGGTCGTACAATAATACCTTCGGAAGTTCTTCCTCCCAAAAATCCGTCGTTAAAGAAGTGGAAATTTTCGTACCGTTGCTTCAAATTATGCAATAACTCTTGTTCCGCCGCGTAATCCGGAGGGGTCTTTTTAAGAGAAATTGTAAATGTCAGCCTTGCATCCGAAGGCCAGCTGCGGTGTCTTGCAGGAGAATTGGGATTTGTGGGTTCATCATTTAGCACCAAATGTGCCGAAAAAGAGAAGTATAAAGGAGGGCACCCCGGCAGAAGACGGAATCTGTAATCATAGTGGTTTGGGTACCATTCAACGGTGGCATCGGAATTTTCCTTGGTTATTGCCCTGTCCAAAGGATTTTCCCCATATTGCAGATGGGGACTGTGGGTATGTCTGGCGACTTCCTCGGTCAACCCCAAAGCGCTTGAAAGAAATACGCATTTGGACATCGTAGTTACGCTTGCGCATATTCCTCCTGCATCAATATATCCTCCAATCAGAAATCTCTCCGCATTTCGATGAATTACGCCAGACATCTCAAGGTAGGAATATGTATTCCCTTCGGTTAAAGGACCATTTTCCTGTTGCCATTCGGAGATACAGTCAAGAACCGTAAGGATGTTGTAAATTTTGCTCGGATAGATTCTGGTTCTGTCGGAGAAAGCAAAGGTGGCAACAATGTCTTCGTTTTTGCCTCTTAGGCTTCCTGTGACTGTCTCCATTTTCAATTCATCCCGGCTAAATCCGACAACAACGTGCATAAGGGGGGGGTATATTCCGGTTGCGTGGGGGACATCTGCAACCCAAGCAACAGGACCAAGCGCTGCCGGCACCTCAAGCGTTCTATCCGGTCTGATGGGAGTAATAATATCAAGGGGCATGTTGTCAAACCTTACCCACTCTGGAGCATAAAGGAAGTTTTCCGGTAAGGTCGTATCTATTGCGTATCCACCTCTGGTTAAAGTTTCTATATAAACCGGAGTATTGTTGGTAATAAACTTGGGCAAATCCATAAGCGGTTCACGGACCTCAAATTCTTTGCTTGAGGGTACGCCCAAAGAAAGAGCCGCGGCCCCCGCAACTTTCAAGAAATCTCTTCGACTAAGTTTTTCCTTTTCCATTTATTCAGAAAGAAGATGCGAGTTTTTTTGCCTTCTCAAGTAGGTATCAATAATTTCAACAGGGTCCAGGAAATATCTCTGGATATTATTAATAGTAGCCCGGTGCGGATACCACCAGGGGTCCTCCATATACCTTATCTCGAAGGCTCTTCTGTTGGCAATGTCCAAGTGCAGGTGGGCAAACCCGTTTTCCCATCCGGATTTACCCATGCTTGCGATGATTTCTCCTACGCTGTAATTTCTTCCTGGTTCAGCCGTGAGGTTATTGAGGTGGGCATAACGCGAATAAACTAAGGATTCGTCAGGCAATCTGTGGCAAAAGATGGCTATTTTCCCCAAATCCCGATATCTTGTTTCGGCAGTTAAGACACAAACGCCGTTCATGATCAAAGCCAAAGGGGTTCCCAGGTCGTCATCGAAGTCTCCCCAATTAAAATCGACTCCGATATGATGACCTCCATCGGGGGTATAATCTACATTTACCGTTTCCTGAAGATGTCGGTAGCCCAGGGCTGGATATACTCCGTCGCCAATTATGCTTTCGAGATTGTCTCCAAAAGGAGGAACGGAGTAAGTAACCGTTCTTTCGGGAAGAACATCAAGAGGGGAAATGCCTTCGCCCTCTTTGTTGGGAGCAAAGAGTCCGACGCCACCCAAGGCGCAGACTTTTAAAAAGCCCCGACGATTTAATTCTTTTGACATAATTATTATAAGGGAGGCAGGGAGAGATATTTAATCATATTTTTAACTGGAATGCAATTTATATAGGATATTATTATTGACCGGATGTTGAAATGTACTGATAGAATTAAGGCAGGACAAGGTAATTTGATTTCTGCCCCGATTTGTCCTATAATTCGAGGACTTAACTCATGATTCCAGGGGATTGCCCCCTGTTGAACTTTCGTTGTTAAGCCGTACCTTAACAAGGCAAGAGAGAATAATCGCGGATTATCAAAGTCTCCCGACTCGGGAGGAAAGGAGCATTGACATGAACGCTTGGTCGAAGACCAAGGCCTTCCTGTCGAGACGGGAGGGCGAGCGCGGCCAGAGCATGGTTTTTCTGACTCTGGTGTTCGTGTTTGTTTTCCTGCCATTGGCGGCCCTGGCAATCGATTTGGGCAGCCTTTGGCTGACTCGTCGTGAGAGTCAAAAATGGGCGGATGCGGCCTGCTTGGCAGGAGCAATTGCCGCCCAAAACGGCGAGAACATCTACGGCGCTATCGTCGCGAACCTGACCACCAACGGGGTCGACCCAAGCCGCTATACGCCTGCAGAGGGCAGCGGCACGGGACTTACCCGGGGAATCGAAATTGCGGGAGGAGAGGTTAGGGTTGCCCTTTGGGGTCCGACCAACTCCTGGTTCTCGCAGTTCATCCCGGGTTTCGCCGGAAGGGAAATGGGCGCACGGGCGCGTTGTCAAGAGGGTCTCGGAGGGTTTCTTCCTTTGGCTCTTAAAGAATGGGAAGGGCCCGGCTCAAGAATCCTCGAGACCGAGGACCCCAACGACCAGTGGAGCGGAGCCTGTCCGGACCAGTCAATCGATCCGGCAAGCGACGTTTCCACTCGCACCCCGCCGTACTGTTGGGTTTGGGGAGACCTTCAGGTTTTGGCCGGAGACGGACATCTACCCAACGAGGGAGATGTGTCCATGAATGGGCTCATCGCTCCTGACGTCAGGTGCGAAACTCCGCCCGGGCCGACCAATCGCTGTACGAGCAAGGTCTACATCCCGCCCGCCCCTGAAGGCTCAGCTCTAAACCCGCTGAAGGATCTGACTATGGGCTATATCGCCGCGGGAGGCTACGACGGACCCCTTCCCCATGTGGGTCAGTATGAAGGCCCTCACTCGGCCCTCATTGCTCAGATGGAAGGCGTGTCCAATAACTTCCTGGTTCGGGAGATCGACCACCGTTACAATGTGGGGGATTTGATCATCGTGTTTGTGTACCGGGAAGGAACGCTTTGGGACGGGAACAAGAACTTCGACTACGTCGAGGTCATCGGCTACGCGGTGGTTAGGATCGACTACATGGATGCTAACACTGTTGCGGTCACGCCGGTTTATCCCGAGCACAACCTGGGAGACCCGTCCATCGCGGATGATCTTCCGAGGACACCTGCCGACATCACCGAAGCAGGTTTCCAGATCTACCCCATCCTGCTCCCTTGGGAGTGAAGGAGGAATAGCATGAAGAAAGGAAGCAAGGGTCAGGGGATGGTCGAATTCGCATTGATTCTACCCCTGATGCTACTGGTCATCCTGGGAATGGTGGTTTTCTCCCACCTCTTCGCGGTCTTTGAAACTGTTCAAAATGCCGCGAGCGAGGGTGGGCGCGCCGCCTCCGTCTGGAGACCAGACGAGGTCACGACCTGCGCATCTGTGGTTCAGGCGGCCATTGAAAGGACGACGCCCTGGTTTAATCCAGCCACAGACACGGTCGCGACATCAAGCAACTGTTCAGGCGACCCCTGGGACAGGATCCCTTCGGGGACCCTCATCAACGTCGCCGTGACCGTCCAATGGGAACCCGTCTTTTTCGGTACCTTAGGTCAGGACTACTGGGAGCCGCCCAGAACCCTGCCTTTGACGGCCGAAGTCACCGTACGCCACGAGTGAGCTGATGGGTGGTCCAAGTCCGCCGAGGGAGGGTGCCTGATGCACGATTGGACTTTTCAGTCCACAGGTACCCTCCCCACGCACTCTCTCTTGCCTTGTTCTACAAAATTAAGAATTCTCCGAAATGAAGACCAATGGGTCGAAGTAATACGACTCTATATATTCTCTTCTTACTGTTGCCGGAACGATAAATATCCTTCCTTCCTCGTCTTGGGTGTAAGCATCCACGGGTTGCCCTTCATACCTAAGCTGTAAATAATGATCAAGCTCCTTTTTTCTTTTGCTTGCAGCGGGAAATATCGCAAAGTGCAGATGTGAGTCAGGCTGCCCTCCGGAATTTCCCATTGTGGCAATCTGTTCGTTTATCTCCACAATTTGATCTTTATTCACTCTTATCTCGTCAAGGTGTGCATATAAGCTTAGAACCTTGGCTCCGTCGGGAAGAATATGTTCTATAACGGCCGTATTTCCAAGTCCCGGTCTTCCGGGAATTTCGCTTGTGAAGACTACCTTTCCGTTGGCGGTTGAGTGAACAGGCTCTCCCAAATCTTCGTTTATCAGCGTTCTTGTTGCCTGGATGTTTAAATCAACCCCTTCGTGGTATTCGGGCTCGGCATATCTGCTACCGTAGACAATCCGCCTATCCTCATGAGGTAAAACGGGGAGGACAAAACGGTCGGCAATTTGAGCCGGGTTTTGTTCAAACAAGGATCTATAAATTTTCCAGAATCCTGTTCGGCCTTCCCATTCATAAACCTTTTTGGGGTGGCCCCAGTTGGAAGCAACGAAATAATCCCAATGGAAATCAAAAAATCTCTTTACGGCTTCAATTGGACTTCTCGATTCCGTCATAAACGGACCGAAAAGATTCTCCTTAAGAGCAGTGTTGTTGCCCTCCAACACTTTCAGAGCCAAAAGAAGCCTGAGCTCACCCATAAAATTCTTGCCGGGGTCAGCTTTATCCATCTGGATTTCGTAGTGCCCGTTGATATTGGAAAATTTAATATCCGGGTATCTTTTGATATGTGCCAGTATTACGGCTAGGGTGTTGGCGACCAACTGAGGTTCGGGATGTCCCGTCTCGGAGTCGAAGTTTACGCCTAGGAGTTCCAGGGAAATTGTTCTTAAGTTAAGGTCTTGGCCTGAACCCCTAAGAACGTTGGGTAGATAATTATAAGTTCTGGGAAGGGAGTAATAAGGAAACAGAAGCTGCATGGTGTTAATCGGGTGTTGGGCATTTAGATATGCCTGATGTTCGCTGGTCAGATTTGATATCAAATGCGAAGAGACAGTAGGATAGCCCTCTCGGGGGGCCTGAGTTTGTAGAATGGAGACATGACTTTCGGGGTCGGAGGAGACCTCGCTCAGGGTATATGGGCCAATGGTTACATGGGCGCTGGTTCTGAATTCGCGACTTCCGTCTGTTGAACGTCTTACTTCGTTATATCCGGACATAATTCCTAGAATTCTTGCTTCTTGGGGATTGGATTGTCCGTACCAATGTACAACCAGGGCGTCTGGATTTATTGCTCTTCTATTTTCTCTTGACCAATCGGTTTCCGCAAAGGGAACTCTGGTTCTGTTGGAGAAAACGAATCCTTCGGAATCAACTACAATATTGGGAATTCTTCTCAATATTTCTTTAATTTCTCCCGGAGGGAGGTCCTCGTGGTCAAAACTGGGCCAGGAGCTCTCTGGAGAAGTTCCTTTCTCTGGAAAGTCGAGGTATTTTTTGGCTTGGCCCAAAGCAGCTGCTCCTCCCAAAACAACGGGTAATTTCAAAAAACCTCTTCTGGATAATGGTGTTTTTTCCATGTCCCTATCTTTTTTATCCATACTTAAAGATAGAAGAATGAGTTTAATAATTCAATTTAAAAAGCATTACTGGAGCAGGGAATATCCTTTTGAGGGGATTTTGTGTCCTTTGACACCCCTGCTCCAGATTGGAACAACCTTGTTTCCGAACTAGGAAGCCGGACGGTTCTTTTTCTCTACCTCGCGTCGCTTTCTTTCTTCCTCAAGCTGCTTGGCATCAATTGCCTTGTACTGAGAGGCGATAGACGCGTCGACTTCGATTTCTACCCCGAGTGCGGTTCTGATCTTGACAAGATTACCGGTGAGTTTCCTTTCAGGCTCCTGCTGATGCCTTCTCGGGGATGGGGAAGATCGTGCGTCGCCGGCAGAGGCGATTTGAGTGAGTTTCGCACTGAAACTGCTGCTCTCATCGTTATTCGCGACAACAACTCCGGCTTCCCGGTCGGCCTCGGCCAGGCGATTCGAGACCTTATACTGACGTTGCTTCAAGGGATTCTCCATCCCTCTAAGCAGGACATCTAATTCCTCGAACCGCGCTTCGGACCAGATGTCCAAGGCTTTGGTTTCGAAAGCGCTGACGGCCTTGTCCCATTCGGGTGAAACCGCCATTGGGATTCCGTAGGTCTCATTGAGTCTTTTCTCCTTGGCCCCAATGCCGGCTATTCTGGCTCGGATTGAGTCGATATCCTCGAACCATTCGGAGGCTTCTTTGAGGTAGGATTCAGCGCTCTCGAGGCCTGCCTCGATTGCCTTGAGCTGCTTGTCGAACTCGTTCCATCTGGCTTGCGACCAGAGGTTGGGAATCTCCGACTTCAGGATTTCGAGCGTTTTCTTGAAGCTGTCGGGAACAGCAAGCTCACGGCCGGCCTCTTCGGACAACGCTCTTAGGCTCCCGAGAAGTTCTCCGGCGACAAACTCCATCCGTACAACTTGCTTGGCCTTTTCCTCAAAGACCCTTTCGAGGTTGGGAATGAGAGTGCTGGAGATGTAGCCGACGATTTCGGCTGGTTCTACGCCCTTTGCCTCCATCTCGGCGACTTTCGCCATCTGCCCAGTCCAGTAGCTTTCGATCATGGCCTGGGTAAGATTGGTAGCCCCACCCGTAATGGGGGGCTCTCCAATTTCCAAGCTCTTCTTGGAATGGCGAGTCCGCATGTAGTCCATTGCCAGTTCGGCTCGTTCCCTGGCTTGCCCGATATTCGCGGCGGCCAGCTCCCTTTGCTCTTTCTCCTCTTTCTTCGCGAGCCGTGCCTTCTCTTTTGCATCGAGAAATTCGGCACTGCCTGGAAGTTTCAGAAGAAGCTTGAGGAGTTCTTGCTGGTACCCAACGAGCTTTCCCCAGTCCTCATCGAGACTCCTGAGTTTTTCCAGATTGCCGCGAGGACGAGGGAAGAGAGTGGCCAGGATCCGATCGCGGACAAAAATGTCCACTGCCTTAAATCCCAACCACAACCCGCGAAATACCCAGTCCGTCAAGTGCTGCAGACTTCCCAAGAAACCAGGATCTCTTTCTCTGACCTCATAGTGCTCTTCCTGCTTTTGGAACCACTCCGCGTCCTCGACGCTGGGAAAGGTTAGCTTCGAAAGCTTTTCAATCCCTCTGGCGATGAGGTCGGAGAGCTCTTCTGAGCGAGAAATCATCTCCGGCGGAGTGTATTGAATCCCCCTGACGACTTTCTTCAGTCGGAAGAGTGTTCTGGCTTGTTCCAGTTCTTCGTTGAGCTCACGAACTGCCTTAGCTTTCTCCCGAATGGAGCGCTTGAGTCTCTTGTAGATTGGGCGAACCTTGATCAGCCAATAGCCAGCGCCAATCAGGGCAACCGCCGCGATTCCCAACAGTGCGTAGAACAGATACTCGTTCACGATTTTCTCCTTTGGGCGATTAGCCCTGAGTTTTTCGGGACGAAAAAGAGATAACGCGGTTACCCGCGGAGATACGGTAGTTAATAAAACAAGGTTGTTGTTAATGTGCCCCCCAACGGGGTTGAAGGAATAATACTCTTTTCGGCCGTCAAAATCAAATAATATAGGATAAAGTCTTCTTCTAGCGACTAGCTTTAATTGCTTTCATTTGCTACCCTAAGAAGAGCAAAATCTGCCATGATAAGCAGAGCTTGTCACAGGTCTGCCTATGATAAAATTAAAGAACGTATCCAAATCCTTTGGAGACATTAAGGCTTTGGAAAACATCTCCTTTGAGGTCGAAAAAGGTGAATTTGTATATATCACGGGACCGGTGGGCGCGGGCAAAACTACCATTTTTCGCCTCATCTCAAGAGAGCTGAAGGCCGACTCCGGAGAGATTATCGTGGAAGGCGTGGATGTTACCAAGTTTCCTGAAGATCAGGTTCCTTTTTACCGCCAAAAAATAGGCGTCGTTTTTCAGGATTTTAAGATGCTCATGGAAAGAACGGTGAGGGAGAACGTGGAGGTAGCCCTTGCCGTCTCCGGAGTTGCCCAGGATGAGTGGCCGGGGAGAGTGAACCAGGTGCTTAAATTGGTCGGTCTTTCCGAAAGGGCGGAGCTTTTTCCCATTCAGCTTTCGGGAGGGGAGAAACAAAGGGCTTCAATTGCCAGGGCATTGGTGGTTAATCCCAAACTTATCCTGGCAGATGAACCCACGGGCAACCTCGATTGGGAAACTGCCGACTCCTTAATGGACCTTTTGGAAAAAATAAACAAAGAGGGCAAAACCATAATCATGGCAACCCACAACGAAGTGCTTGTCGAGAAATACAGAAAAAGAGTCATTAAAATTAAGGAAGGTAAGATGGTCAGCAAAGAGGCTGTCCACAAAGAAAAAGTAGAGAAAGTGGAGAAGGTGGAAAAAGAAACCAAAAAAGAAGAAAATGAAGAGAAGCCCAAACTTAAAGTTAAAGTGGAGGAGGTTTAAATGAGAAACATGCACCTAAAAACCGCATTTGATTATATTAAAAGGTCTCCGTTTCAGGCCCTTTCGGCGATAGGAGTTTTGACCCTGACTTTTTTTGTGGCGACGATGATGGCGGTAATTGCCTATTCTTCGGGAAATCTGCTTAAGTATTTTGAGACCAGGCCGCAGATTATCGCTTTTCTCAAAAACGACATTACCCCGCAGGATATATCGGCTTTTCAAAACAGACTCACCAACGACACGCGGATAAAAGAGGTGCGCTATGTTTCCAAAGAGGAAGCCCTCTCGATATATAAAAAGGCAACCACGGACAATCCTCTTCTTTCGGAACTTGTCAGTCCGGAGATTTTCCCGGCGTCTTTGGAGTTTTCCCTTTCCAATCTTTCCTTTGCCGAGGAGGTCATCAACGAAGTTAAAAAAGAATCGATTGTTGACCAGGTAGGCTTTACCGCGAGCTTAGGAGGAGAATCCACTCTCCAGGATGTGGTGAGCAGGCTTAAGACCATTACCTGGTACTTAAGGCTTGGCGGAGGAGTCTTGGTGGGAATGCTCGGGGCCGTATCTTTCCTGGTTCTAATCGTTATTATCGGGATGAGAATTGCCACCCGAAAGGGAGAGATAGAAATACTTAACCTCATCGGGGCAACCCCGGGATTTATCAGAAGCCCCATCGTGATTGAGGCTTTAATCTATTCTTTTGCGGGAGTGATAATAGGGTGGGTATTAAGCTTTCTTTTATGGCTTTATATCACTCCCAACTTAGTTGGCTATTTCGGGGACATCCCCCTTCTTCCCAAAGGAACCGTGGACTTTCTCATCCTTTTCGGAATTATTCTAGCCGTGGAGCTTTTCATCGGTTCGGCACTGGCGCTTTTGGGCAGCATGCTGGCAGTGTCTCGCGCCAGGCGAGCCAGATGAATATAGTAAAAAAAATTCTTCTTTTTACAGCGCTTCTTTTCGTAATCTTTTTTGGAGTTAAAGTAGTCAGAGTTAGTGCCCAGGCCTGCGCGGATAAAACAAATCTTAGTGAGAGAATAAACTGTTATGAGGATGAGCTTTCCAGGCTAGGTGCACAATCCAAAACTCTCTCTAACCAAATTGCCCAATTCGATGCCCAAATAAGGCTGACCACTCTGAAAATTTCCCAGACAGAAGAGAAAATTTCGTTATTGGGGGGAAGAATTGATCAACTGGAAGGCTCTTTGGATGCTCTTTCAAGTGCTTTTTCTTCTCGGGCTGTGGAGACTTACAAAATGGCAAGAGTTGGGGATCCATTCTTGATTGTGGTTTCGGCACCAGACTTGTCCGAAGCCATATCAAGATTTCACTATTTACAAAGGATTCAGGAGGCGGACAGGGATTTATTACAAAGACTTCAGGCTGCTCAGGATACTTATAAAGTAGAAAAATCCGACCAGGAAGAGTTGCAAGCGGAGTTGGAGAAACAGAAAGCGAACCTGGATAGACAAAAGAGAGAAAAAGCTGCGCTTTTGGCGGTAACCAAAAACGACGAAAGAAAATACCAGGAACTTCTTGCTGCAGCCAGGGCAGAGCTAGCGGTTACTTTAGGACAGGGAAAGGAATCTTTTCTAAGGGATGTTTCTGAGGGAGATACAATAGGAAGAGTAATTCCTTCCGCCTCGGGGTGCTCCTCCGGGCAGCACTTACACTTCGAAGTACACAATGGAAATTCTGTTCAGGATCCCAACAACTTCTTGAGACAAATCTCCTTCACCTATTCTTACAATGCTGACCAATACGGGTATTACGGAACCATCAATCCTCACGGAAGTTGGAATTGGCCGATGAATGAACCGATTGAAATAAATCAAGGCTTTGGCTCTCACGGGTTTGCTAGCACTTTCTACCCAGGAGGAGTCCATAATGGTATCGATATGGATTCAGCCTCAAGTACGACAGTCAAGGCAGCCAAAGCCGGC
>JADDYB010000351.1_pt1 | contig 14390 bp, 9 predicted proteins | sample 8641941 | NCBI WGS metagenome assembly JADDYB01 (sample SAMN16275377, study PRJNA637457) | freshwater sediment metagenome | isolation source: Lake Kineret sediment | place: Israel: Lake Kineret | collected 2013
AAGATGTTGTGGCGTGAAGCTGGCCGACGGAACTTTGCATAGGGCCGATAAGACTCTCCTGGCTCCTGGTAGGGTGGGAGCTTCGTGGATTGGAGATCTCATCAGCAGATACGGCATCAAGGCCAAGTACGGGCCGCTGGATGTGGGAGTCCGGGTGGAGGTGCCCTCGGTAATAATGGACCCGGTCACCAGGATAAACAGAGATCCCAAGTTCCACATAGTCTCTAGCCGGTACGATGACTTTGTCAGAACCTTTTGCACCAATCCGGGCGGCTTCGTTGTAAAGGAGGAGTACAAAGAGTTCATCGCCACCAACGGCCACTCCATGACTGATCAGCAATCGGAAAACACCAATTTTGCGTTTTTGGTCCGGCTGGAGCTGACAAAGCCGGTGGAGAATACTACTGATTATGGCATGTCCATAGCCAAGCTGGTCACAACTATTGGAGGAAGGAAACCTGTTATTCAGAGGTTGGGCGACCTGCATAAAGGGAGGCGGTCTACCGAAGAACGCATAGCCCGAAATCCCGTGGAGAACACGCTTAAGGATGTAACTCCTGGAGACATATCTATGGCCCTGCCTCACCGGATCGTTATGGATATAATCGAGGGCCTGGAGATCTTAAACCAGATCGTTCCTGGCGCCAATGCCGACTCCACTTTGCTGTATGCTCCGGAGATAAAGTTCTATGCAAGGGAGCTCAGCGTGGATGGCAATCTTCAGACTTCCATCGATGGCCTTTATGCTGCAGGAGATGGTGCTGGTCTTTCCAGAGGCATAGTTACAGCTGCAGCTACTGGAATACTGGCCGGGAGGGCAATTGCCTCTGCCTTGGGAAGAAGATCGTGAAGCTTGCTGGAAAAGATCGTGAGCTACTGAAAGGCCCTCAATTCCGGCATGTCATGCTTTTAGGCTCTTATCTAAGCGGTGGTTCTAGAAATTTTTCCAAGGCCTTGCCAGTTAGTATCTAAAGCTGGATTAGGCCGAGGTTATGCCAAATAGCGCAGCCTAATTCTTGCTTTAAATCGTCTATCTATTTAGGTTAACCGAAAGGCCTATATTTAGGTTGACCTTAACATCTCAGATAACATGCCCAAGGAACAGGTCGAAGAGTATATTGAGGCTATCTTTGATATCGCTGGCGAAAAGGGCCATGCTAAGACCAAAGAGGTAGCTACACATCTGGATAATGCACCTGCCAGTGTAACCGAAGTATTCCAGAATATGGCCCAGAAAGGACTTGTAAAGTACAAACCTTACAAGGGCGTCACCCTCACAGAGAAAGGCTTGTCGGCTGCAAGAAAAATAAAGCGAAAACATAGGCTTATTGAAGTTTTCTTGACCGACTTATTGCACATCAATTGCGAAAAGGTCCATGACGAAGCATGTAAGATGGAGCATACCATCTCAGACGAGGTGGGAGATGCCATCTGCAGACAGCTAAATGCACCGGCCAGGTGTCCTGGAGGCAAGCCAATATTTCCTTGCGACAAAAAAGTAGAAACATGTGATGAATGCCAGATGTATTCGGGCAGAGACAGCCATGCCAGCTCAAGAAAGATAGTGCCCATAACCGATTTGAAGCCCTGTCAGAAGGGAACTATTGCATTTCTTCGGGGGAGCAGCAAAGTCATTCAGAGGCTTTCGGACCTGGGGCTTACCCTAGGAACCGAAGTCAAGCTGATCAGGAAAACGCCGCTGGACGGCCCCATTGAACTGTCGGTCAGACGAACGTCCCTGGCAGTTGGGCATGATATCGCCGATAATATATTTGTCCAAGCTGGGAGCGAATGCTGAAATGGAACTTGGCCAAAACTGCTCCTCGTCGAAGAAGAGCTCATCAGAAGCCTCAAACCTTACGGTGGCCTTGGCTGGCAATGCAAATGTGGGAAAGAGCGCTGTCTTCAACCAACTGACGGGTGTAGATCAAATAATAGGCAACTGGCCAGGCAAGACGGTGGAACGCGCCGAAGGGATACTGCAATTCAAAGGTTTAAAGATCAAGGTTATGGACCTTCCCGGAATCTACTCCTTCTCCACCTATTCTATGGAGGAGCTGGTTTCCAGGCAGTTCATCGCTCTGGAAAAGCCGGACATCGTGATAAATGTTGTAGATGCTACAGCTTTGGAAAGAAACTTATTCTTCACCATTCAGCTTCTGGAGTTAAATGCCCCTCTGTTGATTGCATTAAACCAGATCGACCTCATGGAGAAGCGCGGCATATCCATAGACTACCAGAAGCTGGAAGAGATACTGGGCGTTATAGTGGTTCCCACTGTTGCCATAAAAGGAAAGGGCATTTCCGAGCTGACGCAGCAGCTGATAGAATTCTCCGGTCATAGGAGAACGCCTCCAAAGATCAAGTACGGAAAAGAGGTAGAGCAGCGAATAGAATTGCTGATCTCTCTGATGGACAAGATCAAAACCGGCTATCCTCTCAGGTGGCTGGCCATAAAGCTCCTGGAAAGGGACGAGGAGATCACCAGGCTAATTGGTGGGCTTGACCAGAACGTCATCCAGGCAGCAGGCATTCTGGCCGAGGAGATTGAGAGGATTCATGGGGAGCCCAGCGGGATCGTAGTCAGCGCTGAACGGTATAAAATTGCAGATGAGATCGCCAGAGCCGTCCAGATGATTCGCACCGAAGAGGAAACTCTGACGGATAAGCTGGACAAAATAGCCTTGCATCCCATCCTGGGCTACCTGGCAATAGCCGCAGTCATTGGTGGGCTTTTGGCATGGACATTTGTCATAGGGGATGGCATATCCAAAGTCATTGGAAATGTGCTTTCGCCTGCTGAGCAGTTTCAACCTTTTGGTTTTGGTCCGCTGGGAAAAGCGCTGTGGAGCGGGGCCGCCAGTGGCTTCGTAGCAGGCATAACGCTGGTCATACCCTATGTACTACCCTTTTATATCATGCTATCTGTAATCGAGAACTCCGGTTACCTCACTAGGATATCCCTAATGCTGGACCGGGGAATGCATAGGCTAGGGCTGCACGGAAAAGCCATAATTCCTCTCATTCTAGGATACGGCTGCAATGTTCCAGCTTGCTTTTCTTGCAGAATCATGGAGACATCTAAGCAAAAACTGCTGGCAGCATTTCTGGTCTCATTGGTGCCCTGCACCGCAAGGACTGTTATAATCCTGGGGCTGGTTGCATCATTCGTCAGCATTTGGTGGGCCTTGGCCCTTTATGTCTTCGATTTAATTCTGATTATCCTTCTGGGCAGATTGGCCTTTAAGTTGGTCTCAGGAGAGTCTGTGGGCCTCATCATGGAGATGTCCAGTTATCGTCGACCTTCTGCCAGCGTCGTGCTTAAGCAGACCTGGGCACGAACTAAATCGCTCCTCTGGGTGGTCTTCCCTGCATATATAGTCGGCAGTGCCGTGGTTCAGGCCTTTTATGCAGCCGGATGGCTAAATCCTATTAATAGCGCTTTGAGCTTCGTCACTGTTGGCTGGTTGGGACTGCCATCTCAAGTAGGCATTCTTTTGATATTCGGAATAGTGAGAAAGGAACTCACAATATTGATGCTTTCAGCTTTATTCCAGACCACTAACTTCGCATCTATCATGTCTCCGGTGCAGATGATTGTGCTAGCTTTAGTGAGCATGATATACATTCCCTGCCTGGCTATGATACTCAGCCTGGCCAAGGAGTTCGGATGGAAGAAAGCATTTTCCATCGCCCTCTTCGAAGTGGCATTTGCAATTCTAATCGGCGGATTGGCCTTCCGATTGTTAAGTTTGCCCATGTAATATTTCGGCTGATATCAGCATGCTCCGGCTCTTTGTCAATTGCAGAAAGTCTCTTCATAGAAGGATTTAATAAAACACAAGGCTGCGCTATAAATAGTACCTTACAACCGCAGGCATGAACAAGCTGTTCATAACAGTTATCTGGCCCTTTTCCCGAAATGTAGCAGAGCCCTTCAAAACGTTTATGTGGTTGTAGCTGGTTGTCCCTCTCGATGAAGAAGAGAGCCGACGATATTAAAAAGAGATCCAACTATAAAAATAAAGATTCAGTAGCTGCAAAGAAAACAGATAAAGAAAAGCCTGCTGCCCAAAAACAAGAAGCGTCTGGCAGCAAAGAGGCATTACAGATACCGGCCTACTTTTGGTACCTTGGACTCCTGGCTATTATGCTGTTTTCCATATATCTGCGCGCCATATTGCCGTGGAATGCCGTATTTACGGGGAACAATACAGTGATGTTCTCTAGCGAGAGCGATGCATGGTATCATATGATGCTGGCCAAGAGCACTGTAATGCACTTGGAGCGCACCTTCTACGATCCTCTCACCAACTTTCCCAATGGGACTAGCATCCACTTTGGTCCCTTCATAAGCTGGGGCATTGCCATCTTATCGTATATAGCCGGACTGGGGCGCCCAAGCATGCATACGGTAGACGTGGTAGGCGCATTTTGGCCTCCCATAATGGGAACTCTTCTGATATTGCCGGCTTACTTCATCGGAAAAGAGCTGGGAGGAAAAGCTTGCGGCTTCATTACAGCTCTCTTGACGGTGGTCCTTCCCGGACAGCTAATATCGCGAACCACTCTGGGCTTTACAGACCACCACTCCTCGGAAATTTTGCTTAGCGCCCTGGCCATGCTCTTCTTCCTCCTGGCTCTTGGCAATGGACGCAATCTGTCCTTGAACACCATACTAAAAGGAGATCTAAAGGCACTGAAATATCCCCTGCTTTACACAGTCCTGGCAGGAATTGCCATGGGCTTATACATAGACGCCTGGGCGCTGGGAACCATGTTTGAGGGGATATTGCTGATTGCTGTTGTCATTCAAAGCATTGTGGACCACATGCGCGGGAGGCAGACCGAGTATCTGGGTATAATCGCTGGAGGCGCGCTCTTCATTGCCATGCTCATGGTCCTGCCCTTCGCCAATCCATCCAATGGGTTTGGCCTGGTTCAATATTCCTTATTCCAGCCGCTCATTTTATTGTTGGGAGTCGTCTTTGCACTAGCTATAGCTGTCTTATCCAGGATGTTAAAACAGATGGGCCTGAGCAGATATTACTTCCCGGGATCAATCCTGGCGATAATAATTATCGGTTTCTTAATCCTAAATATTGCCGCGCCCCAGTTTATCGGCTCGCTAATCGCTGCACTTTTCAGCTATCTATTGCCAAGAACTGGCGGAGCAGCCACAGTTGCCGAGTTGTCTCCCATATATGCAAACAATGGAATACAAGCCAATTTCCCTGGATTAGTCAATCTACTGTCGCCCTTCTACCTGGCAGTAGTAGGACTAGCCTTCTTAGCATACCGCTACTTCAAGAAAGAGAGCCCCGCAGATCTTCTAGTGGCAATTTGGAGCCTATTTATCCTAATCACAACGCTGGCCTCAAACAGATCCGCCTATTACTTTGCTGTAAATGTGGCCATTCTTTGCGCTTTTCTGTGCATAGAGTTAGTTAGGCTGGCAAAGCTGAACGATGAGCTGAGCATCGAGCATGTCTTGATAGGAATGCTTTTGCCATCAATATTGCTGGTAATTTTGCTGATCATGTTCGGCTCTCCAAGTGCGCCGCTCTTGATCCTGGCAACAATCGTGTTGCCAGTGGCCTTGATGCTAGCTTTATTTGATTGGCTCAAGAAACCTCTAATGAAAAACGCAGAGGTATCGCTGATAGTAGTATTCTTCTTCGTATTACTAGTATTCTCCAGCACAATCCTCTCCTTTGCAGAGACAAAATATACGAGCGGCCCCACATCAGATTGGTATACTTCTTGTATCTGGCTCAATAGCAGTACTCCGAACCCCGGCATGAACATCTATACCATTTACCAAAGGCCTGCTCAAGGGCAGTATCCTTATCCAGATACAGCTTATGGAGTAATGTCGTGGTGGGATTATGGCCATCTAATGGAAACCATTGGCCATCGCATGCCCAATGCCAATCCATTCCAGCAGGGAATTGGCAATGCGACAGCTGGAATCCCTGGATCATCGCCTTATTTCCTAGCCGAGAGCGAGGAGGACGCCGAGAGAGTCCTAGCCAACCTGGACAAGAACAGGTCACTTTATATGACTGCAAAGTATATCATGCCCGATGGCGAGATGGCTTTCGGCAAGTTCTATGCAATGACTGCATGGAGCAAGATTCCATTCTCCAGGTATGCTGCCGCTATATACCAACCGCAAGGAGAACAGCTAGTTCCCATCCAAATCTATCGTCAGTCTTACTTCAAGACAATGGTAGCCAGGCTCCAGCTCTTCGATGGCAGTGAAACGCCCATAGGAGACGCAGTGGGAATAGCCTATAACTATATGAAGCTGCAAGATGGCTCCAGCGTTCCGGTGATCACTGAGGCTCCCAAATTTTCTAAGAATTATACCGAGCTGCAAGAGTACGTCAACCAAAGCCTTGAGAAAGGTGACCGTGCGGAGATTGCCAGCAGAGACCAGATCACGCCTTGTGTTCCCCTGGAAGCCCTAAAACATTACCGACTAGTTCACGAATCTGAGCACGACTATTATGTTCAAGGCTTGAAATGGGTCAAGACCTTCGAGCATGTGCCGGGAGCAGTGATTACAGGTGTGGCTCCGGCCGGAACCAAGGCGACCATTGCAGTGCCAGTTATGACCAATAGCAAGAGAGTCTTCTTCTACCGGCAATCCAATGTTTCCAACGGCCAATTCATATTAGTGGTTCCCTACTCAACGGAAGGGCCTATGGAAAGCGGCACTAACTTCGATACTAAGCCGATAGGAGCGTATCAGCTGCAAATCGGGGACAATGCCTACGAGGTCAGGGTCCCGGAGGAGATGGTAATGAGCGGGGGAGTCATCAAAGTATGAAGCTCTTGGATGAGATGAGCTGGCCTGAGATAGAAGCCGGGCTTAAGCAAACCCAAACCATCATCCTGCCAGTGGGAGCCACCGAGGAGCACGGACCCCACCTGCCGGTCTTCACCGACACTATTCAGGCGGTTGACGTGGCCAAAGAGGCGGCGCGTCTGCGCAGCATATTCGTTGCTCCTCCGGTTCATTATGGAGTTTGCCGGAGCACCAGGGGCTTTCCCGGGACCATAACCGTGAGCCACGATTCGCTGCGGTCGTACGTTTACGACATTCTCCTTTCATTTTATGATAGCGGATTTCGTAGAGTAATGATACTAACCGGCCATGCCGGTGGCCAGCATATCTCTGCCTTGGAGGAAGCCTGTCAGCTGGCTGCAGCTGCTAAGGACTTCTTGTTGAGCATGGTATCTCTCTTCGATCTGATCGATAGTGGGGCTGTTGAAGCCAAGGGGGACGGCCATGCCGGAGAGATTGAAACGTCGATGATGATGCTCATTCGAAGAGACTTGGTGAAGGGAAGGCCGGCGGCATATTTCCCGCCCCGGCCCAGGTTTCTGGTGCTGAAGGATATCCGTCACCTCATGGGGGGCGGCATCATGGGAGATCCCAGCCGGGCGTCACCGGAAAAGGGAAAGCTTTTCTTTGACATGATGGTCCAGGGCGTATTGGGGGCACTAGAAGAGCTGGAATCTTATCGAGCAGGAAAGTGAAGTGAAGCAATAGCTTTCACCGGCTTTTTGAAAGCCGCTTTTCCCCTATCATTGCGGTCAGATCTACAGAGCAGTTGGTCTTTATTTTGGGACATATTCGACAGGTTTATAAGCCATCAATCTAACCGACAAAACGTGTCTGAGAAGATTGCTCGAGCATCATTTGTGAAGCACTCGATCAAGCTCCAAAAGCCGTGGAGGTTAGCTTCGGGCATTTTCGGTCACCTTGTCTTTTCTTTCTTTTAATTGCCGGGCGAAGGAAAACAACAGCCGTCTAAAATTCGCTTCGTCTGGCTGCGGGATGATACTATGTTATCGGAAACTGATACCAAAGTTCTGAGAGCGATATCTGAAGGACATTCTGATCCTCAATCAATTGCCAAAAATCTTGGAATTAAGGTGGAGGCGGTGCGGGCCTCTGCTGATGCCTTAGCCGAGAAAGGATTGATCAAGGTCATCAAGTCAGTGGATGAGTTGTTCTCCCTCACCGAGGAGGGCACAGAATATGCCAGATCGGGCCTGCCTGAGAGGAGGCTTTTGCAGATTATTGGATCGGGCAAGCCTATGTCCGAGCTCAAAGATCCCGGTTTTAAGATCGGCCTGGGCTGGCTTCGAAAAAAAAGGTGGGCTGTTATTCAAGCAGGCGAGATCAAGCCCGTAGGTTCTGCAGCCAAAGGCAAAGATGAAGAGATTCTGGAGGATTTGCTAGTAGGGCCGAAAGCTGGCACTGAGCTGGATGGCAATGCTCTATCCGCCCTTAAGAGCCGCGGATTAGTTTCTGCAAGCAAGAGCAAGTCCTGGCGATATGAGATAACAGATGACGGCAGGAAAGCCACTTCTGAGAAGAATGCAACTTTTACAATAGATACAATTATTGTCAAGCCTGAAATAATTAACCAAGTTACATCGGATTTGATTAAGAGAGGAGACTGGTCTGATAATAATGTTCATCTAGATGGCAAATATTATAAAGTCCGCCCTTATGACGTCACTTTAGCAGCAGATAAGATTTACCCTGGAAAGAAGCACCCCTACCAGCGGCTGATCGACAAGATGAGAGCGATCATGCTGGAGATGGGATTCACCGAGATAAAGGGAGAGATAATCCAGTCCAGCTTCTGGAACTTCGATGCATTGTTCCAGCCGCAAGACCATCCGGCCAGGGAGATGCAGGATACTTTTTATCTGGATACTAAGGCATCCATTCCAGACTATACATTGGTCAAGGAGATGCACGAGTGCGGAGACGGGGCTGGCTCCACCGGATGGGGCGGTTGCTGGAGCCCTGAAGTAGCCCAGCAGGAGGTCCTCAGAACACATACAACCGCGGTGACTATAAAATATCTGGCTGATCATCCCCAGCCGCCGGTCAAAGCTTTTGGCATTGACAGGGTGTACCGTAGGGAATCCATTGATGCCACTCACACGCCGGAGTTCGAGCAGTTAGAAGGGATAATCATGGACCGGGGAGTGACATTTTCCCATCTTCTTGGCGTCTTAAAGGAGTTCTACGCCAAGATGGGCTTTGAGGAAGTGCGTTTCCGGCCGGGCTATTTCCCCTACACTGAGCCCAGCGTTGAGCCGGAGGTGTTCATAGACGGCCTAGGCTGGGTGGAGCTGGGCGGTGCAGGAGTCTTTAGAAAAGAGGTAACAGCTCCGTTTGGGATAGAGCATCCCGTTTTGGCTTGGGGCTTGGGCGTCAGCCGGGTGGCCATGCTCAAGCTGGGACTGAAAGATCTGCGGCTGCTTTACCAATCGGATATCCAGTGGCTCAGGGATACTCCAGTTTCCATAAAGATGTGAGGTTCATAGATGCCAGTAGTCAGACTTTATTATCAGGATATGGAGGAGCTGGTGGGAGCCTCCAGAGAGGTCATCATGTCCAGGCTGGCCATGATGGGTGCGGACATAGGCAAGAAGGCCGAAGAGGACCATGTAGACGTGGAGTTCTTCCCGGACCGCCCAGACCTTTATTGCTCCGAAGGCGTGGCCAGGGCAATGAGAGGTTTTTTGGGCATTCATACCGGGTTGCCGCAGTATCAGGTCGAGCCGGGAAAGATTGTGCTTGAGGTAGATGAATCTGTAAAGAGCGTGCGGCCGGTCATAGGATGCGCCGTGATCAGAGATCTGCAGTTCAACGATGCGGCCATCGAGTCTCTGATGAATCTGCAGGAGGATCTTCACTGGGGCCTGGGCAGAAATAGGCGCAAGGTGGCCATAGGAGTGCATGACATTTCCCGGGTCTCGCCGCCATTCAGATACCTGGGAGCCGATCCCAAGCGCAGATTTGTGCCTCTGGATTTTACAGAAAGCCTATCAATGCAAGAGATCCTGGTGAAGCACCCCAAGGGCAAGAGCTTTGGTCATATTTTGCATGGTTTTGATCGCTATCCATTGATAGTAGACGCCAAAGACGATGTTCTCTCCTTCCCTCCGGTCATAAATGGAGAGCTGACCAGGGTGAAGGATGATACCCATGATCTGTTCATAGACGTCACCGGGACCGATCCGGTGGTATATAAGGCACTAAATATAGTTGTGACGGCTCTGGCGGAACGCGGCGGAAAGATTGAGAGCGTTTTGATCAAAGACACCGATGGAGACCGTATCTCTCCTGACTTGCAGCCTTCTCGCTGGTCAGTCAAAGTAGACGAGGCCAATCAACTGATTGGATTTGATTTGTCGCCTCAAGAACTGGCATCATGCCTTGAAAAAATGAGATTGGGAGCAAAGGCTAATGGGGAATTGGTAGATGTGCTGGTTCCGGCATACCGCGCTGACATAATGCACTCCTGGGATATCTTCGAAGATGCTGCCAAAGCATACGGCTATGGTAATCTGGCCGCAGAGCTGCCCAAAACAGTGACAGTGGGACGACCTCATCTGGCTGAAGTTCGAAAGTCAGAGGTCAGGGAGATTTTAGCAGGACTGGGGTACCTGGAGACCATGCCGTTTACTCTGACTAACGAGCAGGTTCATTTCCAGAATATGCGCCGGCCTTCTGGAGGAGCCACCCAGGTCATGCATCCCATAAGCGAGCTTCATACCATCTTGCGGACATCTATCCTTTCTGGCTTGCTGGAGATACTCTCCCTAAACCAGCATCATCCCCTCCCTCAGAGGATATTTGCCGTAAACGAAGTGGTCCAAGATAAGAAAGCTAAGATCAGCCTGGCAGTTGCATCTATTCACAACGCGGCCAGTTTCTCTGAGGTCAGATCTCTGGTTGACAACGTGCTGCGAGAGCTCTTGATTGATGGCGGTTGCCAGATCAAAGATTCTGAAGATGGGGCCTTTATGCCGGGGCGGAGGGCAGACTTGATCAGAGAGGGCCAAAAAATCGGATGCTTTGGAGAGGTCCACCCCCAGGTCATTCGCTCATTCGGGCTAGAGCAGCCGGTAGTGGCCATGGAGCTGATGCTAGGCAGCATAGAAGATAATTGAGATCGACGGCAATGTCCAGGGGGCAGTTCTTAAGCTCTTCAGATAGAGCACATCTGCTATTGGCCAATAAGAATATTAGAAAGATCAACTAATAGTGTATTGCATGAGAGTCAGGGACCTGATGAGCTACCCCATAAATACAGTGCGGCCAGATGCGACTGTCATCGATGCCATAAGTGCGATGGTCGATGGCAAAAAGGGAAGCGTTATAGTGGCTGGGGAGGGCCTACATAAAGAGTGTCAGGGCATTGTTACTACTACAGAGATCTTCAGAAAGGTTTTAGCGTTGGGAATCGATCCAAAGAGCATAAAGGTCCGGGATATAATGACCCCTGCCCCGCTGATAACCATAGGACCTAATGCTTCCATCAAGGAGGCCGCAGACCTTATGATCAAGCATAATATAAGGCGGCTGCCTGTAATCGAGAACAACACTCTAGTGGGGATAATTACCAGCAAAGACTTGCTTTATTGCGTGGTCTGACCAAAAAGCTCCATCCGCGAAGGAGATAAGTCGTTGGTACGGCTCTTTCTAAAAAGCAGATTTGCGGCGGATCTTTGCATTAGGATTATAGTTTTTGGCTTGCAGTTGTGATTCTTCAAGGCAATTCTCCTTATAACGCAGACTTTAAATATCGAAAAACCAACTTCAATTGCCCTAGAGTCGAGGTAGCCTAGCCTGGTAGGGCGCAGGTTTGCTAAACCTGTTCTCCTTCGGAGATCGTGGGTTCGAATCCCACCCTCGGCGCTTGCTATTGTTTTTTGGTTGATTTTCTGAGTTGCCATCTTGTGTAGTACACAAGTTTGTAGCAACTCACCGCTTTATGGGGGTATTACTATAAAAAAGCGGGTGAAGCTAGATTGGAGCCTTCCTGTTGAGCAGAGCAATTTCAAACCGAATATAGCTCAATTCCAGCATTATTTAGTTGATAACGGCTTCATGAAGAGTACAATAGATTCCTATTTGATATGTGCTGAGAAGTACTTGGAGTTTGCCAAAACAGGCAGTCCATCAAAGGGTATGGCCGAGAATTTCAGGGCTACACTCCATGTAAGGAAACTTTCGCGAAGTTCAATCAACAATTATTGCAGTGCGATCAAGAACTATCATGCGATGCTAGGAGAGCAGATTTCATTTCCATATCTAAGGTTGAAAGAGACGATACCCTATTACTTCAGCCAAGATGATGTTCTCAGAATATTCGGCGTAATAAATAATTTCAAGCATTATGCTATGCTTAGTACACTCTTCTATGGATGCTTGAGAGCATCGGAATTTTGCGCCTTGAACATTGAGGATATAGATCTCAATGCTTTAGCTATACGTGTGAGAGCTGGAAAAGGTGGCAGAGAAGGCATTGCGATCATCAATGATCAATGTGCGGTCACTTTAAAGAAGTATTTTGAGATTAGACCAAAGATGGAGATAAAAAACGAAAGCCCTCTGTTTTTCACTGATTACGGCAACAGGTGGGACCGGAAGATTGTATACCATATATTCGAGCACTACAAGAAGAAGGCCGGAATTCATAAGCGCGGTGGACTGCATGTATTTTCTCGGCATACTCCAGCAACGCTAATGATCGCTAATGGCTGCGATATCCGAATAGTGAAAGAGGTCTTGAGGCATCGCGATATCAGAACTACCTTAAGGTATGCTCACGTTTCAGATAAGACTAAGCGGGAAAAGTATGAGAAGTATTTGACACTATAGACCCAGCCAAATTTTGCCAATTATCAAGATTGAGTTTGATTAACTGTAAATCATTTAAATAAATATAGCATTGACCACTTTTATGTTGGTGAGATTAAGATAAATGGGCTTTAGGGATATTCAATCCTTTGTATCATAGGCCATATGGCCTATTATTAGCATTAATCTAATAAATTTCTATCCTTTAAATACGCATCAGATAGAAAAATAGATCATATGACCAATATATCTGCATTAACTTGTTCTGCTCAAATATCTGCAGTCGCCTGAGAAACACTGGCACTGCATTAAGCGTTTCAATTCTTTCAGCATATTCTCTCTTTCCTGGACCAATCGCTTCAATTCTGTGCCCAGTTCGCTTGCCTTAATTTTGATCGTGGGCGGTGGATGAATGAAATATGAAATTGCCTGGTCCTTGCCACGCATAAAAGCCTCTTTGTCTCTTTTTGGTAACCTAAGAATTTGAATACTGGGAGGCAAATTTTCAGGCTCAAAACCCCACAACAATGAATCATCCTTTTCAATTAGAGGCATCTTTTCAATTAGTTCATCTTCATATTCTAAAATAGAATAAGCACTGTTAGTATCTTCCATTATTTCCTCATATTTTTCTCCAGTCTCTGCATTTTTTAGTTTTACCATAGCGTTTATATTGAGCACCTCACTTTCTATGGCTCGTCGTAGGATTAAGTGAGGAAGACTGCATTGACAGTCGGACTCCAGTGAATTGTAACTTTCTACAAATCTCAGTTCCAATCCATCAAAGATCTTGGAAATATCCTGTTGCATCATTTTTGATAAATCGCTCTCAAATTTATCTAAATCCTGAATATCTTTCTTATATTTTTCCCATTTTTCTAAAACATCAAATCCGCTCGCAGGAAGATGATTATATAAATCTGAAAACCACAAATGATCTTCACATTTCTCAACCAATCTTGGAAAGGCTTTTTCCAAATGAGGCGGATTCGGGAAGTTGCTTATCCAATTCTCGATTGCATCTTTCAAGCGCTTTGTATGATCTTCGCGGTTTTTAAGTGGAATCTCAATGTATTTATCTTCAATAGGCTTGACTTCTGAAGGTAGCTGTTCGCATTCAAATTTGAATTCATATTTGGCATTTACAGAGTAGACACCCCATCTCTTCTTCTCTTCCTTCGTTTTTTCTCCATATCTTTCATGCCATATTAAATAATTCATATTTTTTAATTTAGTAATCCTTTTTGCTATGTTTCCCTCGCTCTCGCCAGTCAGTTTATGAACTCTAATGATAATCTTTTGCCTAGGCAGTTTTTCTAACTTCCAATAATCAAATGATTTTATAATAGCTGCTTCAACCTTATTAGATATTGTTACCTCTTCGGCCATTCATCTCTTCCCTTATTTTCGCTAATTTTAGGGAATTAATGTTCAGCAAATATAAAGTTGGCCTATCATAGTATTATGAAACAAATTGAAAATGGAGTCAATGGTAAAGGCATCCGTCCAGATGCCTGTTTGATAAGAAACGCAGATGAACAGATAAACAGCGTCAACACAGAGATAGCATCAAATATGCTTCAAGAGATGTATCAAATAATCCATGTTGTAGATAACAAGCAGACATATGTGTATTCTAACGGCGTTTATAAGACCCATGCCAGGGAATTCTTAAAAGAACAGCTATACCGATTATTTGAAGGCG
>JADDYB010000352.1_pt1 | contig 14387 bp, 8 predicted proteins | sample 8641941 | NCBI WGS metagenome assembly JADDYB01 (sample SAMN16275377, study PRJNA637457) | freshwater sediment metagenome | isolation source: Lake Kineret sediment | place: Israel: Lake Kineret | collected 2013
ACAAATATTGGAATGATGTAGTATTAATAATTAAATCGAAATGAATCCGCTAGACCAAAAAGTAACCATATTCAAAAGTGTATTTGAAGTTGGCGCCCCATCACACATCACCGTTCTGCAAGCACTTGAAAGAATTAAAAATGGTAAACAAAGTGAGCGAATAACACTTATAAGGGAGGGCGAAAAGGAACTGAAGACCAAGCTTCCAGTTGTCCTTTGGTCTGGCGTTTTTGATTCACGAAACGATGATTCACTCACAGAACATAGCGGCCTCATCGTTATTGACATAGACCACGTTACGACATTCTCTACCGTTGAGGAAGTCAAGTCTGTCCTATGCCTTGACCAACACATTTTAGCCGTGTGGGTTAGCCCCTCCGGCGACGGAATTAAAGCACTGGTGAACATAACATTCCCGGAGCGCCACAGAGACCACTTTAGAGCCCTTGAGAAGTATTTTGAGACCAAGTATAACTTAATCATCGACTCCTCTGGGAAAAACGAATCTAGGGCTTGTTTTGAGTCCTATGACCCCGAGCTATGCATAAAGACAGCATCTAAGTTCTCAAACCTACTTACCGAAGAATACGAACGGAAAAAGCAAGAGGTTAAGTCCGTAGAGAAATCAACAGACTACCATCGCTTAAACATAGCGGCACAAATGATTCGTCGTGCTCCCGATGGCGATAAGCATAGCACCTTGCTACGTGCGGCAATACTTTGTGGGGGATACATAGCGGCAGGAAGAATGGAGGAGGATGAGGTCTTCCGCGTTCTGCTTCGCGAGATTGAGCGCCGCGACGTCAACAGCATTGACTCCGCTAAGAAAACAATCACCGATGGAATCGAAGAGGGAAAGCGTAAGCCCATCCACGAAACTGTTACCGAAGAAGAGAAGGTAACTCGTAAGATGAAGTTAGAGGATGGGGATATGTCCTTTATCGCTCCTGATGATTCTGATGAGCGATGGATTGATGACTTTGCTGAGGGGCGCATACAATTAGGCCTGACAACTGGGCATCCCGAAATAGACCAACACTTTGTCTACAAGAAGGGCTTTACCATTATCAATGGACACTCCAACATTGGCAAGACAACACTTGTGCTGCACCTTATGGTTAACGCAGCGATACGGCACAATTGGAAGTGGATTGTGTACTCCAGCGAAAGCAGAACAGCCTCAATAAAGATGCGTATTATGCAGTACGCCTGCGATTTGAATATTAAGGATATGTCGTTCTTAACAAGGAAGAAGGCCTATGAGTGGGTGAAGGAACATTTTATATTCATCAACAACAACAAGGTCTTCTCCTATATGGACATCCTACTTTACTGCGAGAAGATTATGAACTACAAGCAGATAGATGGAATATTAATCGACCCCTACAACTCGCTAAGGGTAGATATGTCACGAAACTCTGGCGTGGGCGTTCACGAATACCACTACGATGCGGCATCAGAGTTCCTCACCTTCGCCAATACAAATCAAGTGGCGCTGTGGTTAAATACTCACGCAATTACCGAGGCAGCGAGGCGACGTGGGGATGATGGATTACCCATTGCTCCGGGGGCAGAGGACAGCGAACACGGGGGCAAGTGGGTCAATAGGGCCGATAACTTCCTTACGTTTCATAGAAAGATTCAGCACCACGTCCCCCAAATGAAGCGCACAATGGAATGGCACGTAAGAAAGATTCGCGAAACAGAAACCGGTGGAGATACAACGTCAATAGATAGCCCCATACTCTTGGAGATGAATCACGCAAGGACTTCTTTTAGGACTCGCAGTGGCCAATTATTATTCCCACCGCTTGGCACCAACTTAGACAAAGAAGAACTTTTGGGTCACATAGAAATAAATGGCGATTATCAAACTTCTTTTTGATAAATTTGCATAATGCCTGATGAATATCAAGAACTTACAATCCCACTACCTAAGCCTCCTAGCCTTAACGCGTTTTATTCTGGGAAACATTGGACTAATCGCTTCAATGAAAAGTCTTCCTTTGGAAGGAAGGTTAAACAAACGCTTTTATCCTTTGATAGCTTTCACGCTGACAAGATTAGCATACACCTTAGTTACAATTGTAGGTTTGACGTTGATAATACCATTGTGGCTATTAAGTTTCTTGCGGACTATTTTAAATCTAACGGCTACATTGATGACGACACTCCAAAGTATCTTACTTCAATTAGTTCAACATTTAATAATGGACTCGGGAAGGACGAGTTCGTAGCTAAGGTCTGCTGCTGGGGATACAAATTAAGAGAAGATGACGAAACAGCAACTATCGAGGCAGTTCTTTATAGCGATGGAGATGATTCATCACTCAACGACAAATCTGTTCGAGCAACTGCACGACCAGCAAGGAAATCCCCTACAAAACAAAGAGCAAGTGGAAAAGATATTGCAAAAATATCAAGCGGCAATAAAGGGAGAGCTAAGCGGAGTAAGGGAGTCAATTAGGGAATACCACAAAGAATGATAAATGTAATTCACTTGGGAGACCTTGGTGGAATAAGCTACCATCGCCTAATAGTACCATTCCGCAGGCTTCAATCTCAGGGTCTTAACCTTCATTGGATTCAGTCACTTTCTGAACTCAAAGATATAAATCTTGATTTAGTAGATAACCTTATAGTTTCCAGAAAGGTTTCTGTAAACAATCACAAGGAGTTTAGCCGTATGTTAAAAAGCCACGGAGTGCGCTTAATTCTTGATAACGATGACTACTGGGTATTAAACCCAGAAAACCCGGCAAGAAAGCTATATGAAGCATACTACGGGCCAGACATTAAAAAGACAATCAAGATTGCCGATGTAATCTGGACTCCATCTAAGTATCTAGCTAAGCTGATGCAGAATGAAAATTCAAAAGCAACCATTGAATTTGTAAACAATGCAATCGACACTACAGAACGGCAATGGGCCGAGCAATCCAAACGACGCTCTTCTGCTGTTCGCTTTGGCTATGTTGGTGCTCTGGCTCATATACACGACGTCAAGTCTATAGGCTATGACTTCTCTAACGTCTACACGTTTGGAGTGGAGGGGATGGAGTATGACGACATTTTAAAGTACAACAAGACATCCCCGCCAAGAGATATTTGGAACTATGGAAAGCTGTATAAAGAGTTTGATGTAAGCCTTGTTCCGCTAGTGGGAAACAGATTTAACTGGAGCAAGAGCGACCTTAAGATTACTGAGGCCGCATCAACAAATACTGCTGTAATAGCCTCAAATACAAAGCCATACAATTCAACAATCATCCACGGTGAGACTGGTCTCCTAGCATCTAATCCAGAAGAGTGGGCAGATTGTATTGATATGATGGATAAAAAACTATCAAAGAAACTTGCAATTAATCTCTATGAATCATTGAAAGATTCTCCAGACCACAACCTCGATTTGGTAAACCAAAAGAGACTTAAATATTTAATATGATTGATTTAGTTGTAGCCTCGTACAAGGAAGATGTTTCTTGGCTAAATAAAATAAATGCAAATGTATACCTTTATGATAAAGGAGAAAGAAGCATTGGTATTGAGTTAAAAAACGTTGGTCGTGAAGCACATACATACGTTTATCACATTGTAGAAAACTACAAGAACCTACCCGAGTGGACAGCGTTTGTTCAGGGCAATCCGTTTGACCACGCCCCACACGTGCTTACGCTAGTAAATGACTTTGAAAAGATTTCTGGAAACAATAAGAAGGAAAAGTTTTACTTCCTTGGTAAGATGATTGCTCAGTGCGACATCAATGGACTGCCGCACCACCCCGGACTAGACCTAGCTGGGTTTCAGATAGCCCTGTTCAATACAATTGTGCAGATGGATATGGTCTTTGTGGCTGGCGCTCAGTTTATCGTTCACCGCGACCTCATCAAGAACAAGAAGCTAGCATTTTGGAAACGTATGCTCAAAATATTCGAAGGAGACGGTTACCCAGATGCTCCTTGGTGTGCCGAGCGTTTGTGGACATACATCTTCAACCACCACAAGTAATGTACGACTTTCTGATTGTGGGGGCAGGGCTATACGGTAGTGTCTGTGCTCGTGAGCTAACCGACAAGGGGTATAACGTTTTAGTTATAGACAAGCGAACACACATTGGAGGCAACTGCTATACCTCACGTCAGAAGGGCATCGACGTCCACGTATACGGACCACATATCTTTCACACATCCAACGAAGAGGTTTGGGAATATGTAAACAGATTTGCTTACTTCGAGCCATTCAAGTTTAGCCCAGTAGCCAACTATCTCGGGGAGTTATTCTCACTCCCATTCAACCTTTGGACATTCAGTCAGGTCTATGGCCTCACCACTCCAGAGCAGGTGAGACAAAAGCTTGTTGATATGAAGAGTTTCGACGAGCCAAAGAACCTTGAGGAAGTGGCAATCAACTCAATAGGATGGCTAATGTACCAAAAATTGGTATATGGGTACACAAAGAAGCAATGGATGAGAGAGCCAAGGGAGCTGCCAGCCGAAATTATCAAACGGCTTCCGGTTCGTCTTACGTTTGACAATAACTACTTCAACGACAAGTATCAGGGAATACCGATGGGTGGTTACACATCTATGTTTGAACAGCTACTTGACGGAATTAATCTTGAGCTTGGGGTAGAGTTTAAGATGACCCACCTTCGCATTAAGGCAAAGAACATCATATACACCGGAAAGATAGATGAGTTGTTTGACTATGAGTACGGGGACCTTGACTACCGGAGCCTGCGATTTGAGCAGAAGACCCACCCAACCGACAACCATCAAGGAACAGCCGTAATCAACTACACAGACGACGTGACGAAGTTTACTCGTTCTATTGAGCACCGACACTTTGCTCGTAATGTAGAATCCGACGTTACAATCGTGACCAAAGAGTACCCATCGGAATACTTTCGTGGCGCAGAGCCATACTATCCCGTAGACACCGTTGAGAACAGAATAAGATACACCCAGTACAAGGCAGAGGCAGATGCGATTGATGGGTTACATCTTGGCGGAAGACTAGCGGAATATAAATACTACGATATGCATCAAGTAATTGAGAGCGCACTGAACTTCTGTAAGCAATGGTAAATTACGAGAGGGAGCTCTTCAACCTCATCAAGGAGAGAATTGCCGATGACCTTCAGGTCAGCGAGCATAAGATGTCAAAGTACGATTGCTACTCCCTTGTCCACAACTCGGATATAGAGCTCAAGTGCCGCAACATTCACTACGATGACCTACTCATTGAGAAGGCTAAGTATGACGCCCTTATCGAAAGGGCGGCAATGTTTGGGACTATCCCAGTTTACATCAACTCAACCCCTGTTGGGGTCTGGTCGTTCCGCTTAAGCGAACTCCCAGAGCCTAAGTGGGAGGAGCGAGGAATGCCAAAGACTACCCACTTTACCAATAACAATATGATTGTCAAGATGGTGGGTTACTACAACATTTCTTTGGGGAAAGACATCACAGAGTTGTTGGGATTAACCCTGACCCACGTTTAATTTAACGTAGTTCTTGCTGTTCTTAGACTTAGAGTACTTAGTCTTAGAATGAATTCCGGGACGCTTCTTGCGAGGTTTGCGCAAATTTATTTGTATCTCTTTTACCTTAGCCATCTGGTTATAAGTTTATAGATTAGGATATATAACAAAAACGCTATAGTAAGTAAAATCATACCGTCCTTCAACTTGTCAATCCACGTTTTTGGATTGGGCACGTATTCAATGACAGGCACTTTTACCTCTACGTTTCTTATGATGTTATAGGGCTTTACTTTAGTCTTTACAATATATTTATCCTGATACTTAATGATGGTAGTCTCAACAGTATCGTTGCTTACCACAACGCTGTCACTCCCAGAAAAAGAAACTGTATCCGCATACACAATCTCTTTTGTTACAACAGTGTCCGTTTTTACTATCACTCTTTCTTGAAGCAGTGAAGGATTTAGCCGCGTGGCTCGATTCAAGTGCCAAGTTGCTCTCTTGTTGGCCGAGCATCCCACCATCAGGGTGCTCAGCATCAGAAAAATTGTAGCGCATTTATTCATTTTGTTTTTGGGTATATAGTCTTCTTACAACAGCGTAGAACTCTTCGTTAGGGCGGAATCCAACTTCCCTTAGGTCTTTCATAACATCGTTAAACTCTTCAGGTTCAAGCTTTCCGAACTTATCATAAAACACCCTAGCCGCTTCACTCTGCGTGTCTGCAAATCTAATACTCATTAGGCTTTTATCGGACTCTGAGGCCAAAACAGCATAAGAATATTTACGTCCTAAGCGCTCTCTCTTTTCTGGATTAACCTCAGATAAAACCTTGTCAAGCTCCTCTTTGTAAGTCTTTCTGTTTTCACTGAATCTACCTTGTTCTTTATGTTTTTTAGCAAGGGATTTAATTTTCTCGCTAACCATAAAGTCTTCGGTTGACTCCTCCATCTTTATCTCTTTGTCTGCTCCCTGCTTTCTGATATAGTCTTTCCAGTTAGGGTTGGTTGAGCGAACAAATACTTTCTGAGCGTTGTCCTTAACGCCCTTTAGCTCCCTAGTTATCCTTACGCCAGCCTTTTCCTCCGATTGCTTCTGTGAAAGGTCTACGTCCTCTACGTTAAGAACATCGGTAGCGGCACGTGCTGCCAAATCCAGAACGCCATAGCCTACGCCAATAAGCAAGTTAGTGGTGGGGCTAGTGATGATGGACTCCACGCCAGCCTTCAGGCGAGGCGCCGAAATGTCCGGAATAGCCTCAGATTCGGAAGCCTTGGCAATGGCCTTGTAGAAGAACTCTACCTTGTCGCTAGCTCTGCTCTCAGCGTATGGCTTTACCGTTCCAAAGATGTACTCAGGCACAATAGTGGCATTCCTAAACGAATCGTAGTTAAATACCGACTTGGCAATAACCGAAGCGGCAGGTATTCTGTTCATTAGGTCAAAAGACTTATCAATGCCGGGAACGAAAAACGGAAGTCCATCGGCAGCGTTTTCCCAAGCAAGGCGAACCTCATCTTCGGTAAACTTCTTTGGCTTGCCATTAATCACAGAAGCCCAAGAATGAGCAAGCATCTCCAGTGGCACCGTCAGTGGGAGCAATGACTGAACCTTCTTTAGTCGAACGTACTGACGATTTCCATCCTTATCCTTTGTGGGGAGTAGTATTATATGGTAGCGATAACGCATATATGGGTCTATATCCTCATAGTCATCATCATCTCCATAGGTGAGGATGTTGTAGAACACGAGGCCCATAATGCCAACAGCATACTGGAAAAACTTAGAAGCAAACTTTTCTGGATTGTCTTTGATTCCATTAAACGTAGACATTGTGGCTTGGAAGGCTACGTTTAGGTAAGGAGCCACCGCGTCGAGGTCTTTAGCGAGCTTACCGCCCTTGCTGAAGTCAACAATGTTTCTAGCCTCGGCAGCAGCCATAAACTTAATCTTCTCAATTCCGTCCTTGGTCTTTGCCAAGTCTGGGAACTGCTGCTTTAGATTTTCAATCATCCGCTTATATACGGCCAAACGAATTCCAATCTCGAACGTCTCTCCAGTAAACGCAATGCCCTTAGCAACGCTGCCCCATCGCTTGGCAAGAGTATACTCAAGTTTGTTTTTATACTTCTCGCGGAAACGATATTCTGGACGAAACTCTTGGCTCATAAAAGACATACCGCCTCCGTGAGCAAAATAATCGCGAACGAGGTCTTGGTCTGTTGCCTTTGAATAAATGCCAACAGCATAGTCCTTCGCCATCTTCAATAGGGCAACGGGCAAAAAGGAATCCTTGCCGTACACACGACCACGAGCCAATATAACAGCCAGTGATTCGGGAACCACTAGGCCAAATCCGAATGTGATGTTATATCCCGTGGCAAATATCCGCAGGATTGGCGCTCCAGAAAGCGTAGAAAGAGCCTTTTTGAGTTTGCTTCCGGCGCCAAAGTAACTTCTATTTGAGTCGTTCCATTGCTCCAGCATATCGTTGCGCAATTGAAAAGCACGAGTCTTTCCCCTCTCCTTATAGAATACATTTTCAAAGCCCTTGTCGGCAGGCGCTACGCGAGCATTTCCATATTGGTCTGTTGCCACATTTCCATCTGGTAACTCAATATAGTTGGCTTCGCGAGCAAAGTCGGCAGTGTCGGGAGTGATTTGAGAAGCAAGCTCTGCGTTAGCAATGTTTTGAAATCTCTTGGATTCCGCAGATTTGTATGCCAAAGACAACAGCATACGAGAGTCCATAAGAAGATTGCCTTCGCTTCCCTCTTTAATAGCCTTTAGAACGTCTTGCTTAAGTCCGGCGCCAGCCCTTTGGAACACCTCATCGTCTAGGTCTTCAAAGATTTTTTCAATAAACTTGCGTGGCTCGTAGTCATCCTTGGAGAAGCGCTCGTAGGTAGCCTCGTCAATAAGGCCGTTAACTTCATAAGACTTAAGAACTGAGCGGAACTCAGTAAAGTAAGCATCAGCACGCATATTCAGCTTGCCGAACTGAGTGGCTCCAAGCTTACGCTCCATAGCGGTGATAGCCTGAATTGACTCCTCACCATTAAGTCCCTTAGGATGCTTGGGACGCTCAGCGTAGTCAGAAGCAATGTCTTTAAGCTTATCGCGCTGCTCACGGATGTTCATCTTATCGTTCTCAAGCTCGCTGATGAACTTCTTGTTAGGCTTAGAGCTGTTCTTTTCTTCCTTAATTAAATCATCAATGGCACCAATATCAATGCGCATCTTTTCTTTAAATGACTCAAGGTTTCCTTCGGCTATCTCCTTGCGCTTGTCCCAGTTGGAATCAATCTGGATGACGCGACGCATAAAGATGATTTGGTCAAGAGCCTCAACCTCTCCGCGAGACAAGTCTTTATATATGCGCTTTTCAGCATCATTAAATAAATATGTTGCGTTGGCTTGAGCGCCAGCCCTTACGGTCATAAGATTTTCAGCATAATCTAAGCTTCCATCTACAAGAGCTTCGCGGATATCGGACTGACGGTCTAGCCAAGCGTTCTTAGATAGGATGCTCTTCTGAACGTCCTTTAATAGCTTCATACGCTCTGCATACTCTTTGTCCGAGTCGTAGGATGCCTTACCCACCTTGTCTAGCGCTACGTCTTCTGCGCTTTCCTCAAGAGGAGACAGCTTAATACGCTTAGAGAACTGGACGGCAGACTTAGTGAACTGCGTAGGGCTGTTGAGGTTTGTGAAGATTCTTGGAACAAAAATGGTTTCCCCCCTCATTCCGTATGCATTAAACATACTTATGAACTCATATTCAAATTCCTCATCGCTAATGCCAAGCTCGTCGGCTTTTTGCTGAATCTCAGGGGTGGATATTAACTCCCTAGCATTCAGTTCATTAAGCAAAAACTCTTCAATTTGCTCGTCGGACTTATTATCATTTATTTCTGCGTAGAAAAAGTCAAGAAACTTATCCTGTTTTGCACTTGGGATAGCATAAATACTCCCTAGGCTTTTTAAATATTGAGGAACAATAACTTCGTCGTGCACCTTTAGCGCAAATTCACGCCCAACTTTTCTGATGTAAGCTAAGTTATTTAAAGCAATTCTTCTGGCGCCATCAGTTCTCTTGTCAAACTTATGGGACTTTTCTTCAATCTCCAAGGCTGTCTTATACTCCTTAGAGTCCTTTGGGGAGTTTTTAATGATGCTATTAACTTTTTTAGAAAACTCTTTGTATAAGGGGTGGTCTTGGCTTTCTCCTACGGCCGTAAACTCAATTGCCGCATATTCCAAATCGGGAAATACAGACGGAATTAACTCGACAATCCTATTAAATACTGGTGACGCATTTAAGTATGGTGGGACATTTTGATACCCAAACAACTCTGAAGTGTAGGATACGCTAATTTGATTTGATGTGGGGTTAAAAGATAAATCTAGTGTATAGGTGTCTTTTAGGCCGTTTTTCTTAATGTCCTTAATTCCCTCAAATTCGCTAGGCACAACATCAAGTCCCCTATAGTCGCTTGGCACTTGCCATAAATAGTCAAACGAAAGCGTTCGGTCATATAACTTAGCGTCTTTCGTTACCTTAAAGCCCATATTGGCAATCGTCATCTCAAGGTCAGCAATAGAAACAGCTCCTTTAGACTCAATGCCATTTAAGCGCTTTTCTAAATTTTTATCAGTGATACTGGCTATTTTGATATACTCATCAAGAACTGCTCTTGGGTCCGAGAAGAATGTATCTGGGGACACCTCATCGCCAAGTTCTGCCTCAAAAACTTTGTATCCACCGAGTCCGTTAACTGTCTTTACCTTGAATATAGGCATAGACGGACTATAGCCAATCTCATCAAGGATTGACTCAAAAGACTCTTTGAAGTCTGGGATTAAGTATTCAGAAAGCCCATTCTGCATATAGTTTGGGTCTTGGAAAGTCTTAATAGCAATCTTACCTACAATCTTAACAATGTTTTCACTAAGCCCAAGAAGGTCGGCCTCTTGTTCTGTAGAAAGAGGCTTTCCCGTTGCGGCATCAGTTATACTACCCCCGTCGAGTTTAATCTTATGGAATGATGACTCAACCGCTTCGGCCTCGCCCTTCTTGCGGACATAGAGTACGCCCTCTTTCGAATCAGCTTCAACCTTATCGAGAAGCTCTTGGCTAAGTCTGCTTAGTATTGGCTTTTCCGTTTTGATATATGTTGAAACATATTCAGTGTCGGGGATTAACGCAGCAAATTTTCCAAATATTGGATTGTTCTTCAGGGTGCGTTCAGTATCTTTTGACTTTAACGTTCCTATGTTTAAAAAGGCAACAGCTAAAGCTATCTGATTGATTGCGTTTTCCTTGAGCTTATTAAGTGCGTCGATGCTTGACTCAAAAGAGCCGTACTCTCCGTCGTATCCGCCGGGATTGTATGGGGAGCCAAAAGCCTGATAGGTATACTCTTTGACGCCAAAAGACTGATAGAACTCCTCAGCATAAGTAATTGCAGGAGAATTTAATGATATAGAGCCCGTCTTAAACACGGCAGACTGTTCATCCATCACATTGGCCATCTCAACGGCATCAGCGGAATTCTCTTTGCTTTGAACCTTAGCCCTTAGTGAAGCAATAATGTTGTTCTTTGCCTCCTCAATTGTTTGAGCCTTGTAGTCACTAAACGCAGGAACCTCGCTAGCACTCTTAAGCAGGTTGGCAAAATCATCAAGACGCGAGCCGACTGTAAACTCCTGAATGGTGAGAGGCGTAGGCTTGAGCTGTTTCTCCAACTCCACCGTTGCAGCGTCAACCACTAAATTAACGGAATTGATGTCAGCTAGGCCTTCGTTAAAGTTGTCACGAACGTATTCTTGGAAAGAATCAGCGAGGGCAATATAGGCCAGCGACTCACGAATCTCTTTGTCGTTTATTTGAACGGTTTCGTATACTTTTTTACCCTTTAGCTTGCCAAACAATCCCTCTGAACTAGCAATGTCAAACATCTGACTATATTCATCAATTGCCATATTGACAATTGGGTCAGAGCCCTTCTTAGCGTTTACAATACTGGACATAATTGAGCTAAAAGCATCCCTGCTTTGCTCTTTGAGCATCTCAATGAACACTGCGCTATAGCCGTAGATAGATTGGTCTACGTTTCTTGCGGCAGCGTTGATTACAATGTACTTGTCAGACTTAAGGCCCTTCGGGATGTTGTATCCCTTCTTGCGGAACCCTTCAACGGCATCCGCTGGCATCATCTGGTCGGTAATTGTGCCAGTGCGTAAATCAGGGAAGTTAAAGAATCCAACCTTAGAGGCGTAGTTAAACTTCTTGTCGTTGACAACAATAAATGGAAGCTTCATTTTGACCGATAGCTTTTCAATTAGCGGCAATACAGTCGACAGGGCAGGGTTTAGATTTTGAATTTCATTGGCGGGCACGATGTCATTTTCAATGTTGACACGTACCTCGGTGTCATTCGACATAAAGCGCCGGATAATAGTCTGTTTCTCTTCGCGGGTGGAGAACTGATACTTGTTTAATGCGCTACGAACAAGCGCCCCCTTGTCTAGACGGACAGCCTTACCTGCCGCAAAGCTGTTGCGCATCTCCGTAAGGAAGTCAAGAAGTTCTTTCTTGTTTCGGATTCTCTTGGTTATACCAAGATGACTTAAAATTCTGTTAATCAGATTCTTAACCCTGTCCATAAACGATGGACTTTGGTCAAGCAAGTCAAACAACTCAGGGTCAGAGAACTGAGCAGCAAACTCAGTTACAATCTCCTTAGCGTCACCACTCTTGAGGACCACGCGCATACGACGCATAGCGGCAGTATTGGAAATAGCGTCAGGGGCGGTCTCAACGAGCTTGCGAATCTCATTAGTGAGCCTATTGGCAAACAAAGAATCTTTGGCCACCAGCGCATCTACGATAGGGTGGATGATTTCGTGGCGTATTACCCTGAACTCGTTCTTGCTAATCTCCCTATCGGTAGTGGGCTCAAGCAGTATATGTATTTCATTGTTGGCCGCATCGTAGTACCCTTCGGTGTCTCCAGTGCGCTGCTCTTCGACAAGGGTGCTATCAATAGAATCCTGCGTATAGTGAACTACTAACTTGACGTTTGGAGCAAGGTTAAATAGAACGCTTAGGTAGCGGTTAATGACATCTGATGTCTTCTTGGAGACTCCTTTGAGCTTGCCTCCAATAGATAAAACCTCAAGGTTCTTCTTTGCATCTGACTCATCCCTAGTGAGTTCCTGTTTCTTCGCCTCTGCTTTGGCTGGGCGCTTTTTAGGCTCAACCTTTCGCTTGGTCTCTACTGTACGCGTAACTTTTTCGTAGGCCTGAATAAAGTCGTACTGCGGAATGTCTCCTAGCTGTTCTATTTGTCCCTGAATAGCAAGGTCAAGAGCGAGGTTAGCGTCTTCGGCCGTCTCACGAACCTTAGACATCTTAGCTATCTCTTCCGTGCGGTTAAGGATGACAAAGGTCTGCGGAGAAACATCCTGACCAAGCGGAGTACGCTTGCGAACACGGACACCCATAATACGTCCGTTGTCGTCAAATATAGACTCAACGTACTCAATATCAGACAGCCTAGGGAATGCATCGACTACTCTGCGCTGCTCAATACGAACAATGTCGTCACCCCATTGCTCCCCTTTGTTCTGTTTGATTTCCTCTGGAGCGGCACGCCTATATGTTACAACATCTACGTTGCCATCGGGCTGCACCTCAAGCATAGAGATGGCGCCGTAGCGCTCGTCTCCTACTCGGACAGGGGCGAACTGGAGCCTTTCTTGGAGGGGGAGCTTGTCAACCCTTTCTGCTTTAGGTCGTTCAACTCTTTTAGGAGCTCCAACTGGGACTCTTTCGGTAATGTTTTCAGCAGTAATTTCTGTTTTGTTGTCATAATAATCAATTTCGTCAAAAAGTTCGGTAAGTAATTCAATAGATGCTTCACGCTCAGTACTCTCTGGCATAGAGCTTATTCGGCCAATAGCTTCAAGAATCTGTTCCTGTGCCGCATCAGCATCTTTAATGTCCACGAAGTTGCCTTCCCGCACCTGCTGAAAGATGGGCAAATCAGCGATTTGAGACACCTCTGCCTCGTAGTTAGTGGTTACTTCTTCAACCCCTTCTCCGACTATAGTCAGTCGCTGGGCATCCGCTGTCCCCAGACCATGGCGGGCGCAGAGTTGCAGGTGCTCGATCTGGTCAGGGTCAAACCCCATCACCTGTGCAGCAACGGTATCCAATGCCACCAGATCGCTCGACGCGAGGATCAGGTTCATCTCTTTAGGGTGTCCGGATTTTGGGCCATTCCCCTCCAGGGCAATGGTCCCATCCATAACGGCAAACCGTGGCCGGACTATGGCATTGATGTCTACCAGGGCTTGTGACAACACGGGGTGGAAATTGTGACGTAGTGTCTGCAAGCAACCCCACTGGTTCTTGATCGCTCCGGTGATTGTGGACTTGTTGTGGGTCTTCATCACAGGTAGGGTAATCACTTCGGTGCGGGTTAGGATTTCTGGGATGTGAATGTCCTTGAGAACTAGACGCTCATCACTTCGCACATGCACAAACTCCCCGCGTGACATGTTGACCCACTGCACGTCCCATTTTCTGCATACCCTATCCAAGTGTGTCTTTCGCAGTGCATCCTCGACATCGACAACCACTTGGTCGGACTCGACCAGGTATATCTGAGCGACGTGTTCACGAATCGTCTGGATAACCCCTTCCACTACCCACGGTGCACTCACGGCGCCCGGGATCAGTTTGTCCCAACCCAGATTGACCTTGAGCGATACCTCTGCATTGGGGGAGATGAATTGCCGCCAATTGGCAAGCTCCATGGCCTGCCGCACGTTGTCAAGAACCTGCCCTGGTGCCGTGTGCACCACGCTGACAAGCGCGGCCGATCTCGTCAGG
>JADDYB010000353.1_pt1 | contig 14373 bp, 17 predicted proteins | sample 8641941 | NCBI WGS metagenome assembly JADDYB01 (sample SAMN16275377, study PRJNA637457) | freshwater sediment metagenome | isolation source: Lake Kineret sediment | place: Israel: Lake Kineret | collected 2013
GCGGGAAGGCAGGTGGCCTCGGGCAGGCTCTCGCAGGATGCGCCTCGTCCCAGCAGGTGTGAAGGCCGCCCTGCTTGCTGCCCGTCAGCCCCGGCACTGGCCCGATCGATCAGGAAGGCCAGGCCTTGATCGCCCTGTTGTCAGGGCCCGGAATTCGCAGCTTTTTACAAAAGCTCCAATAGTCCTTCTCGAGTTATGCCAGCCTTTTTCATGATTTCAATGAGCAATCCCTTGCCTACCTCTCTTTTATGAAAAGGAATCGTAACCGTGATATCGAGATCCGGATGGCAATAAGCATGATGGCTGCCCCTAATCCGGTCCAAGATAAAACCTTTCTTTTCAAGAACTCTGGCGAGCTTCTCTGGTGGCAGGACTGGCAACTTAGGCATTGGCTTCAACTGTTACAGTTGCCTCGATCTGATCTTCTTCTATGGGAATCTCTTTGCCTCTGGCTGCCAGGCTTTCGATGTATACCTCGATAGCTTCTTTTGCCATTTCCAAAGCTTCCTCGATGGTATTGCCAAAGGTCAAACATCCGGGAAGAGACGGGACGATCACCGTATACGTTCCGTCTGTCTCAGGTCTGATCTGAATTTTGTAACGAAGAGTTCTCATCTTAGTTATACGATGCCTTTTGTCGTATTTAATCCTGATCCGCACTGACTGCTTGAAGAAGCCGATTGCTCTCCTCTTCAATCTCGCAAGCACGCCCGGGCGGGCCCGCTTGCGCGCGTGGGCAGAGGCGGCTGGGATCGGACAGGCGGCTTGCAGAGATACGCCCAGCCCATGGGGCTGATGCCATTTGCTCGCCAGGCTTCAGCCAGGGGCGACCTTGATCAGCCAGGCATCCTGGCCACCAGTTCCATAGGATTTCGTACTTCCACCGATGATATAGCCTCCATCCGACGTCGGCTGGATTGACTTGCCCACATCTTCATTCTTTCCACCAAATGTCGTGTTCCAGAGTTCATTTCCCGCAGAATCAGTCTCGATCAGCCAGGCGTCACTGCTACCGGCACCGAAGGAATATGTGGAGCCTGACAGGATATAGCCGCCATCTGATGTGATTAGAACTGAATTGACTTCATTACTGGAATTTCCCCCGAATGTTTTGTTCCAGAGTTCATTGCCTGCAGAATCCGTCTTAATAAGCAAGGCGTTTGGCCCATAATAATAAAATGGCATGGAGTTGCACGCTATGATGTATCCACCGTCAGAGGTTAATTGAACTAGTTGAGTATCATCCCTACCCAACGCCCTGCTCAAAGTCCTGTTCCATAATTCGTTGCCCTCTGCGTCAGTTTTGATCAACCAACCGACTCCATCGTAAATCCTGCTTCCTGCAAGAATATAGCCGCCGTCGGTTGTGGGCTGGACCGAACTACCATAATTATGGCCAAAACCTACGCCAAATATCTTGCTCCAGACTTCATTACCAGTTGAATTGGTCTTGATTAGTGTGGCTTGATTATTATTGTAAGATTCAGTGCCTGCTATGATGTAACCGCCATCGCTTGTGGGCTCTACTGAACTGACACCTCCGTTTTGGCACTTCCACCATATTACGTTGCCATTTGAATCCGTCTTCATCAGCCATGCACATGAATATCCAACAATGTAGGGAACATTGGCTCCAGCTAGAATGTAGCCACCATCGCGCATTTGATGGACTGAAGCGATACCAACCGAATAATCTGATATGTCCCCTCCATCTCCATAATACCAGTCATTAAAATAGGATTTTCCACCGAAAAATGTCCTGTTCCAGATTTCATTTCCTCTGGAATCAGTCTTGATCAACCAGGCTATATGCCAGTAATCTTTGCTTTCCTTGCCACTAGACACAGTATTTCCAGCTAAAATGTAGCCGCCATCAAATGTCGGCTGGACTGAAACGGCTACTTCATCCGTGTCTGCTCCGCCGTAAGTCCTGTTCCACTCCTCTTTAGGAGCCTGAGAAGATTCTTGTGCAGTCGCAGCTCCTTTCACTTCCACCTCCACAGGCTCGAAGCTGCTCGGCTGTCCATTGGTATTAGAGTTCTTTTCGTCGTTCCAGTTGCCCGCGTTATCGACGACGTGCACGCCATACCAGTACTTGCCCGGAGCGGAGGGCGAATCCGTGAACGAGCCGGAGATAGGGCCGGTATCGCCCGCGAGCGTGTTTGTGCTGATATTCTGCCAATCGCTCAATCCATAGCTGCGCCAGAGTTCCACCTGCTTCAGGCCCGAGCCGCCGTTGTCTGAAACTTTGTAAGTGATTTCAAGGGACTCTCCTGAAGTCAGGCTTCGAGATGAAACGTCGAATGCCTCGACTGTAGGATACAGCCAGGTGGGCCAAGTGGCCCTTATTTCGCGAATTATTGATTCGCTGTAATTCTTAGCGCCATCCACGTTGGGATGTCCGACCGCATCCAGTTTATCTCGCTGATATTTTTTGCAATCAATGCCACTACTGATTGGCTGAGTTGATTTCGCATTTTCACCGATTGGCGGAAGGTTTAGAGTTAATGAGTTCGGTTTTGAGTTGGTGCCAGTATCTGTTTGGCCAATTGTTGATCCCGATGAGCAAGGTTCGCACTCACAATATTTATCTATCTCTTTTAATAAAGAAACGCGGGTCGTAAACATATGGTCATTTGTTTTGATTTGACCATTTGTGTTATCAATCTTCCATAACCAAGATTGATCGGTACCATAGCATCTATCGGATGGGAAAAATATCGGTGAAAAAGCCGTGCGATCGTAAGGTAAATTCCTTGAATCGGCTGCGCGCATGGCACCATTGGCATCGTCCACCGCTTTGGATAGGCTTTCGTTGGATATTTGATAGAATATTTTGGATTTTTGAACCACTTGGCCTTTGTTTTCGCCATCTAATTTTTTATAGCCACCAAAAATTTGAGATTCTGGCCTCATAGTAGCTACAACTTCTGTAATGCCTTTAGAATCATTCGAAATTCCTGTATAATAGCCTGTTACAACAATCCTAGCGTTAGGACATTTGGATAGTAATTTGAAAAGCAAATTATACATGGCAGGCCGGATATCTTCAGACCTCTTGCGTATACCTTCAACATCAGAACTATAGCCGACTAGATCACCAAATCCCCAGAATTCCTTGTCATTTAGCATAAAAAGCGTATCCAAATTAACATCATTTGCTCCACCTGAAACAAGGATGAAGTCTGTGTCATCAGGAATCTCATTTGGATCTAGAATCATATCAGCTTGTTCCAGCAGAGTTGGTCTTCCACTACTCAACTCTGGCGGATAGTTAGTTGGCGATGTCGAGTCATCGGGCACACGGTTGATTGTTGCCCCTGTATGAGCTAATATCTTTACATGCACCGGTCGGCTCAATTGCGTTTTGAGCCAGTCGGCCACCAAATAGGAATACTTTTCTTTCTTATTAAGCCCCGTTCCCCACGCGATGGAGTCTCCGATAACGACCATATTGAATACATCGTTATTCTGCGCGCTTTCTGGCGCAATATCAAACTCTGTTTCCAATGTAGAGGTCTGTCCTTCCAAAGCGGTTTCTCCCTCAGCCCATGCTCCCTGTGCCATCAAAGCGAGTATTATGAAGGCAAAAATCAACCGATGCATTGCAGATCCCTGGCTAAGCCATCCGCCATTTCAGTAAGATCTACATGATTATTTGTACCTGTTGGACGATAGCATCCCCCAGCTTCCCAAAGCTTCGTTTCCACAAGCAGCGGATCCGCCCCCCCATCATCATCTATGCATCTTTTCTGCTATGAGTCCACCCATCCCAAGACTCTGAAAAGTATATTAAAGCAGGCAGACATTGAGGAGATCTAGGATGGCAAAATATACCATAATCATTGAAAAGGGCGATGGGAATTACTCAGCATACTGCCCAGATCTTCCTGGCGTAGTTTCGGCAGCCGAGACCGAGGAGGAGACCACAGAACTGATGAAAGAGGCGATAGAGTTTCATCTGGAAGGGCTCAAAGAGGATAGGATACCGATTCCAGAGCCGACAGTCTCTGCTAGATGCATTGATATCATTGTATAAAAATCCTATCTGCAAATAGTACTGGCCAAAAATAGTTAATCTATGCCGGCCTCTCCATCAGCGCTGTGCCCACCAGCAGCTCATCCGCGCCGCCCCCATCATGCGCGGGCATACTCCAGGCTGTGCATTCTGTTTTCTCACTACCAGAAACGCGCTTGATCTGCAATGCTCGTAGCACTAGATGCTTTGGGTGCCAGGGAGCTGAAGTGTTATGCACTAATCTGCTCGAAACGCTTTCTGCGGTTCTTCAATCAAAATCAAAGCCCAAAGTTAAATAAGCAAAAGATAGCAGGAACTATTATGAAGACCTTAAATTATCGAATCCGGCTGCTAAAAGAGGAGGAAGGCGGCTATACCGTGGTCGTTCCCGCCCTTCCGGGATGCGTCACATTTGGCGAGACACTCGAAGAGGCAATATCCATGGCCAAAGAGGCAATCGAAGGCTATATTGAGACATTGAGAGATCTGGGAAAAGATGTGCCAACTGATAATGATGTGATAGAGTATACCGTTTCTGTGGAAGCTTATGCCTAAACTTCCTGTGGTATCTCCACAAAAGCTCGCCAAAGCTCTTGAAAAAGCCGGATTCGAGCTGATGCGGGTCAAGGGAAGCCATTACTATTATTATAATTCTATAACAGAAAAGATTGCCGTAGTGCCATTCCACAATAAAGACATTCGCAAAGGTACTTTGCATGCGATTCTGAAAGATGCAGATATGAGCATTGAAGATCTGTTGGATCTAATTTGATAAGGAGTTCCAGAAGCTCTTAAAAGGATGATTTGATTATGGATTATACGATTCTGATACATCAAGCGGAGGAGGGCGGTTTTTGGTCGGAAGTGCCGGCTCTCCCAGGCTGTTTCTCTCAGGGAGAGACTATTGATGAGACCCTCCTAAACACCAAAGAGGCCGTTCGAGGCTTATCTGCTGGCCTTGAAAGAAGATCAGATTATAGCTCCGGTAGAGGAGAGCCTTTTCATTGGCAAGGTTCGCGTGGAAGTTGCGGACCTTTGACTTGTGAGATGTTTGCCCTTTGATCTGCAAATAGATCAGATTACAGACGATTCAGCTCTCCCAGCCTCTCCGGCCTCTCCATCAGCGCTGTCCCCACCAGCAGCGCATCGGCCCCAGCTTGCATCATGCGAAGCGCATCTTCTCTGGTATTAACTCCGCTCTCCGCCACTAAAAACACCCCCGCCTCCTTTGCACGCGGCGCCAGCCTCTCGAATGTTCCCAGGTTGACTTCTAGTGTATTCAGATTTCGATTGTTCATCCCGATGATCTTTGCATCGGTCTTGAGCGCCTCATCCAGCTCCAGTTCATTATGAACCTCTACTAGCGGCTCCATGCCATGAGCCCTGGCTAGGTCTATAAATCTGTTCAAATCAATTCCGAGAGAGGTTATTAGCAGCACCAGATCAGCCTGTACCTCTGCTATCTGTCGCTCATTAAAGATGAAGTCCTTTCTTAAGATCGGCAGGCCAGCTTTCCTGGCGATTACAGCATTTTGCAAAGCGCCTTTGAAATGGGTAGGCTCTGTCAAAACCGAGATGGCACAAGCATTGTAATCGGAATAAGCGCTTGCATATTCTGCCACCTCTTCTGGCAAAAGAGGCCTTCCCAAAACCTTCGGCTTGATCTCAGCAATGATTGGAATGAAACCTTTGGCATTCATGGTTCGAGCTGATGAGATTAGGTCCCTCTGCTCGCCCTTCGGCCAGGAGGCTGGAGGGCTGAATCCTCTGGCCTGGGAGGCCTCCAGGATTCTATCGATCAGCGAGTGTATCCGACCACGTCCTCGATCCAGTTGGAGATCAGCTTCTTTCCATCAGGCGTCAGCACGGACTCCGGATGGAACTGCAGGCCATTGTGAGGGTGACTTTTATGACGCACGCCCATGATGATCCCATCCGAGGTCTGAGCTGAGACATCCAGCTCTGGGGACAGCCTTTCAATGGCCAGGGAATGATACCTGCCGCCCACCAGCGGGCTCTTCATGCCTCGGAATATGCCTTTCCCATCGTGCAAAATCTCCGAGGTCTTGCCATGCAGCGGTCTGGTGTGGGCAATTGTGCCCCCGTAGGCGACGTTCATGGCCTGGTGGCCCAGACATACCCCTAAAATTGGCGTTTGTCCAAACTGCTTTATGATTTCCAGGCAGCTTCCGATATCCCTGGGATTTGCCGGATGGCCAGGCCCCGGAGATATCACTATTCCTAAGGGATCCAGGGCTTTTGCCTCTGCAATGGTTACGCTGTTGGAGCGAACCTTCGTCTCTGGATAGAATTGTGAGACGTAATCCACTAAGTTCCAGACAAATGAGTCGTGATTGTCCACGAATAAAATGGGGCTCTTCATGCTCCAGCTCCCAAGGCCCTCTTCATGGCCGCCATCTTGCGCTCTGTCTCCAGGTATTCCTTGTGGGGATCCGAGTCGGCCACGATTCCAGCTCCAGCCTGAACCGTGGCGATGCCATCCTTGACCAGAACAGATCTGATGGCAATGGCGAAATCGGAGCTGCCGTCAATCGAGAAGTAACCTATGCCGCCGCCGTATATGCCTCTGGGCTCCGTCTCTAGATCGTCGATGATCTCCATTGCTCGCAGCTTGGGGGCGCCGGAGAGAGTTCCAGCAGGAAATACCGCTCTGGCTGCATCGAACATGTCGCATCCGTCCCGGATATCTCCAATCACAGTAGTCTCGATGTGCTGGAGATGAGAATACTTCAGAACAGACATGAAATCCTCGACCATTACTGTCCCCGACTTGCATACAGAGCGAACATCATTCCTGCCCAAGTCAACCAGCATAACATGCTCAGCTCGCTCTTTTTCATCGCCAAGCATAATCCTGGCATATTTATCGTCTTCTGCTTTGGTCCTTCCCCGGGGACAGGTTCCAGCAATTGGATTTACCTTCAATTTGCGGTTGTAAGTATTGAATAGAGTCTCCGGAGATGCACCTACAATGGATAGATCTCCAAACTCAAAGAGGTAGGTATAGGGGCTAGGATTGATCGAGCGCAACCGGCGGTACAAGGCTACGGAATCGCTGCACTTGATCTTGGTTGACCTGGCCAGAACCACCTGAAATATATCGCCATCTCTGATGTGGACCTTGGCTTTCTGAACCGCTTGCTGATACGTTTCAGGATCTCCAGTGCCTAGAATCTCTCCCATTAACTCTCCAGCCTGCGAGTCATCCGGGTCAATGCCGCCGATATTCTCGATGAGGTTGACTTTGGCTCCAGGCAATATCGGTGCAATGGTGAAATACACTTTTCTCATCAGGTGGTCGAAGATAAAGGTGCTCTCGGCTATTATGAACTGAGCATCGGGGTATGTGGAGACTGATTTTTTGTCAAGCCTCTCTTTTACCAGATCGTAGGCCAAGTAGCCGATGCCTCCGCCGGTGAAGACCTGACGGCCGAAATGATTAGGATCGCCGTTGCCAGTGGGAATAGCAGCTCTCAGGGCATCGAAGAGATCAAAACTTTTTCTGATCTTTCCGCAAAGGTGGGATCCTTTTTTCTCCACATCCAAGCACTGGGACAGCCGCTGCATCATGTAGCTCTGGCCGCCATTGAAGAACTCCATATCCAGAAACCTATTTTTAATTGTGACCAAGGCAGATGGCTCAGCACCCACGAATGAGAAGCGCGCCTTTTGGCCGGATTTTTCAACCGACTCCAGTAGATAAGGGTACCTTCGGCCTCTCAATGCCAAGTAAAGAGAGAAGGGTGCGTCAACGCTTACCTTCTCGCTCACGTCAACGAAAACAGGGGAAGCCACGGGCGGAGAGGTGCTTTCCTGCTTCACGACTGCTGACAAGACCTGACCTCCCTAATGAACGACTCTACTTTTTCCCGATCTTTTCTTCCGTTGGTCTCCACGCCGCTGGACACATCCACTGCATAAGGTCGCACGGTTCTAATCGCTTCTCCGACGTTTGATGGATTTAGTCCTCCTGCTAGGATGACGGGGTCCTTCAGTTCCCTGGCCAGGACGGCGCTGGCTTTCCAGTCATGGACAACACCTGTTCCTCCCAGTTTCCCATCCTTGAAGGTATCCAGCAAGATGGCATCGGCAATGCCGTCCATGCTGTGAGCGTCCCTGCTTGGTGGCACGGCGGCTATGACCTTCTGAGTAACACGCTTCTTCAAGGCCTTGATTTCATCTGATCCCAGTGTTCCATGAACTTGGAGGATATCGGCTCCCGCTTTCTGGGCCAGAACCACAGCGTCTTCAATGCGGTCTGGAGCGATTACTGCCACGCTCTTTGTAAAAACGGGCACTTGACGTATCAGATCCCAGGCGTCTTCGGCAGATATTCTATGGCGAGATCCTTCCACATCAACTATGAAACCAACTGCATCAGCCCCGCCCAGGATGGCACAATTGAGTTCCCGTTCATCCATTATTCCACAGACCTTTACCCTGGTCACAAGAACCGCTCCAATTTCTGGGGCTCTCCGTTCATCTGTACCATTCGCTTCAAGAGGTCGAGGGCTCGTCCGGAGTCAATTGCTTCTTCGGCCATCTTGGATCCATCCTTTAGCGAAGCTGCTTTTCCAGATACGTACAAGGCCGCTCCGGAGTTTATGGCCACAATGTCTCGGGCAGGGGAGATCTGGCCTTTCATAATCTCAACGAGCTTTTCGGCATTCTCTAAAGGCAATCCTCCGGCGATATCTTCCGGTTGGACAACGGAATAGCCGAGATCCGTAGGATTGAGGCTGTAGCTCTCAACTCTGCCATCTTTTAGCTCCGAGACTGCAGTTTCGCCCGTGTTTGTTATCTCGTCCAGCCCGCTGCCGTGGACCACCAATGCCCGCTTGGTGCCCAGGGTGTTTAGGACATTGGCCAGCTTCTCGCACAAGTGTGGGTCGTAGACTCCCATGACCTGTGCGCTGGCTCCTGCCGGGTTGGTAAGTGGCCCCAGAATATTAAAAACTGTGCGCGTCCCCAGCTCCCGTCTGATCTGGGCGACCCGTTTCATAGCCGGATGAAAGAGCGGAGCCAGCATGAAGCCTATCCCTAAAGTCTCTATAGCTTTCTGGACTGCGTCAGGCTGGGGGGAGATGTTGATGCCAAGCTCCGCTAGAACATTGGCACTTCCGCATTTGGAGCTTACTGCGTAGTTTCCATGCTTGGCCACTGGGACCCCACAAGAAGCTGTAACAATAGCTGCTGCGGTGCTGACGTTGATTGTGTTTGAGGAGTCACCTCCTGTTCCGCAAGTATCCACCAGTGTTCCGTTAACCTTTGGTTGAATTCTGATGGCTGAGCTTCTCATCTTCCTAGCCAGCCCGGCAATCTCCGAAATTGATTCCCCTTTCATCCGCAAAGCTACAAGGACGGCTCCAATTTGGGCATCTGTAAGACTGTTGAAGATCTCTCCCATTAGACCTTCGGCCTCCTCTATGCTTAAGTCGCGGCCTTCTATGATTTGCTGTAAGTAATCCATGTGACAACTATCTCCAATGTATATTTTTGTACTAAATTGTACTAAAGAATACACTATATATAAGATTTGCGCATTGGATGGCATTGCATGCAAAATAGTGTCCTTGTAAGTTTTTCTGGCCAAAATTTCAGATTGCACCTTTTTTCGTGCTAACTTTTTTTAGCACAATTCGGTTTTCATCACGTGTGTGCAATAAATATGTTTGAGATATAAGTTGCCGCTGACTATTGTATGCTATTGTCGTCCGCATTGATTAAAAAAGAGTTGCTGATGGCAAAGCCAATCCGAATTTTGCCAGCCGCATCCATCTATCATTTTATCAAAGCCCAGTCCGTGGCTTGATCTTCTATGGACTTCTTTCTATCCAGCTTGGCCTTTTTCTTCAATTCGTCCACTGGCTCAACTGGATCGGTTGGATCGGGAATATCTGCTCCACACATGTTTCTTCCGATACGTACGCAGCCATAAATAGGCAATCTTGTTCTACACTACACAAATCCTGTTCTACACCGCAAAACCTAATTATCAAGCGCATATTCCTGGAGGGGCATGGCGAATCTGAACGTAGCGGTACTGGGGGCGCAGGATTACTCCAAAGACCTGGGAAAGAAAGGCACAATAAGTGATTTGACTTTTTATAATCTGAAGAAAGGACAGGATACCGTCACATTGATTGAGCCGACCAGGTACCCAGAAAGGCTGGCCCCTTTATTTTATGCAGTATCTCTGGCCAAGAAAGCCATCCTGGTAGTGGACCAGATAAATCCCGCATTTGGAGAGACGGTCATAATGCTTGATTGTGCAGGGGTAAAATCCGGCCTGGTGATACTGAGGAACTACATCTCCCGCGAGCAGATTGCGCCTTTGATTAAAGGAACCGTGGTGGATGCTTACGATTTTATGGAAGATGATAAAGCAGCCATCCGGGAGCGTCTTCTCCAAGATGTGACAACGCTGCAAACCAGCTGCGATTTCGCCACTGGAACAATGCCCGTTGACCATTTCTTTAACGTTCGAGGCATAGGCACTGTCGTTTTGGGATGCATTGCCGAAGGTGTGATTCACAAGCACGATGAGCTAATGGTGCTGCCGGGTAATAAAACCGCTCAAGTGAGATCTATACAGAAGCACGACGAGGACTTTGATTGTGCTGGGTCGGGTGATAGAACCGGCATGGCCCTCAAGGGAATAGATGTGGAAGAGCTGGACCGGGGATCAATACTCACCAATGATAAATCGATAAAAACTGCATCATCCCTGGAAGCCAAGGCCGAGCTGGTGAAGTACTGGCCAACTCCACTCAAAGAGGGGATGGTCCTTCATATAGGCCACTGGATGCAATTTGTGCCCGCTCGGGTAGAAGCGATAAAAGCCGAAGGCGACTGGCACAAGCCTGCATTGACATTATCTCTGGACAAGATGTTAGTTTATAAAGCTGGTTCAAGGGCAGTTCTTGCTTATCCGGAAGGAGGCAAGCTACGAGTTTTGGGAACCATCCAGCTGCCTTGAAACATTGGTACCTTGAAACGTTGGTTAACATGCTCAAGGACTCGGGTTGATTTAAAAAAGAGGTACGTGTTTAGCTCTTATTTAGAATCTCTAGCATTTCCATCAAAAATCATTTGGACCAAAAAAATTAAGTAAAATAATAGCAATATTCTTTTTTTGGGAGTATGGACGAGGGAGAAACTATCAAGCAGCTTCGTGACCTGGTTGAACAATTAAGGCGAGAGAACGAGCTGCTTAAATCCAAAGTTGTTGAACTTGAAGCTCGACTAGCCCGATATGAAAATGCACATATTCCACCAAGTCAAAGGCGTGGCCGCAATCGCAAAAAGGATAAGAATAACAAAGGAAAGCCCGGCCAAAAGATAGGGCATAAAGGTATAACCAGACAATTAGCCACTCCGGATAGTCAAGTAGAGGTCACTTTAGATAAATGTCCTGATTGCGGAGCAGATCTTGGCACTCCCTTTCGTATTGAATCGAAAATTATCGAGGAAATTCCAGAACCACAACCAGTCATGGTCACTGAATATAAAATAGCTCATTACATATGTCCGTGCTGTCGTAAAGAAGTCACTGCAAATGATACAAGTTGCCCGCATGAAGGCAAATTTGGAAACAACATAATTGCGCAGGCAACACTGCTGAAATATGAGGATAGGCTACCGCACAGAAGAATACAGGATGCATTGAAAAGACTTCATGGGCTTAAAATAAGTCCAGCCACGATATTCGATTTAACCCGTCGCGCCGCTGAAGCGGTTCAATCGGAATACGATGAAATCTTGAATAAGATTCGAGGTGCTTCGATCTTGTATGTGGATGAAACGGGGATACATGTTCAGGGAGAAAAACACTGGATCTGGACATTTACTACGCCATCTGAGACCTTTTTTGTGATTCGAAAGAGTCGAGGCACGAAAGTCCTTGAAGAAGTCTTGACAAGGAGGTTCAGGGGGATAATCGTGTGCGACGGATGGAAATCATATGCTAGATTCACAAAACAATTGCAGAGATGCTGGGCACATCTCCTCCGAGAATCGAATGATCTCTCAGACAAGTTCGATGAAGCAATTCCTTTGCATCAGGCACTCAAGGAGCTTTACGAATCCCTAACCAAAGCCCTAGAAAATAATCCTCCGCCTGATGTCAGGATAGATCTATGGCATTCGGCGCGAGAAGCGCTTCGGCATTTGATCGAGAAAGAGTACTTTGATGTGAAGGTTCAGAAATTCATCGGCAAGATCGATAACGGATTCGATTACTGGTTCACGTTTATTATCAATCCTGGAGTGGAGCCTACCAATAATAGGGCTGAGAGAGCGCTGCGACCTCAAGTGGTTTTGAGAAAAATATTGGGAACACTACGCAATGACAAGGGAACCTCAATTCATGAGCGAATTATGACTGTACTCGCAACATGGGGGCTAAGAGGCCTGGATCGTCTCCAAATGCTATCGATAAGACTATCCAGCTAAACACATACAAAAAAAGCATAAGGCAAAGTCGCATGGAATGTCTAGCACTGGGTCCAATCAGTAATCTCCTGGGGAGCGGGAGACTCGCCTTCCTCCTCTTTGGCCTGAGCATTTTCTTTTAGCCTGGCTTCATAGTATTTCTTGTACTTCTCGCTTCGGTCATTCTTCGCCCATTCCTCAATCCTTCTGTCCACAGCCTCAAACATGTACTTCTTGGCAGCCATTACCGTTTCCAGGTCTCCCCTTAGAACCAGGATCTCTCTATCCATGACCTCGCCGGTCATATCCATCTTGGCATTCCTTCTTACTGGTTCTAGGTCAAATTTCTCCACCAGTTCGCGGATGACTGTGATCGGCGTGCTCAGAGGGATGGCTAGGTCATACAAACCGGTCAGGTCTTCTTTTTCTTCTTTCTCTTCTTTCTTGGGAGCGTCCATAAAAATATCGCCAAAGCATTCTCGTCTTGATTCGGATTTAAGGCTATCGAAACGAGATTGTCTCTTGAAATGCGTAGATTGGTGCCGTAATTGTCGCAGGGAAACAGTTATTAATGGGATCTGCAAACCCCAAAGGCGGGCCGGGCCCGTAGCTTAGCCAGGTTGAGCGCACGGCTGATAACCGTGAGGTCACGCGTTCAAATCGCGTCGGGCCCATTTTATAAAGTCTCAACGTTTGCTTGTTTCTCCATCTATTATGAGGTTCATCACATAATCGAAGTCTATCACCTGGCACCAGCCAGATTTCTCGAAGATGGACATGAAGCAAACGCCTATTAGCTTTTTGTATTTGATATTTTTTAGCAAACCTTTGAGCTCCTCAGCGCTGACGCCTATTTTTGGCATGGCCATGCCGCCCAAGATGACCACAACATCTGCATCAGCATCTGTAGAATCGCCCAGCTCCAAGCCGTACTCGGTGGAGATAATTGTCCGTGCCTTCTCCGCCTTAAGGCCAGGCACAAAGCAAAGCTGCTTTTCCCGCACTGGATAGCCCAAGAAAAGGGCAAAGGGGGTACAAAATCCTGGGGAGCCCACAAAGGTGATCTTTTTGTCGTCTTTGACCAGGTCCCGGAAGCCATTGAGCATTCCGCCCAGCCCTTTTACATCTGCAATCTTCTCCATATGGAATTATCTGTAATCTTCAGGTAATAAGCCTGGTGTAGCATGGAGTCCAATCAATCTAAATAGAATCAACATCAATAATGATTTTTTGTGGCCGACGTAATAGTTGTGGGTGCCGGTCCGGCTGGCATTTTTGCAGCTCTGGAGCTTTCACGCTGCAGGGCAGACGTTCTGGTAATAGATCAGGGAAGGGATATATCTGAGCGCATCTGCCCCATGAAGAAAAAAGGCCATTGCCTTCACTGCGAGCCTTGCCACATTATGTGCGGAGTAGGGGGAGCAGGCACATATTCGGATGGCCTTCTAAACCTGCATCCCGCTATTGGAGGCGACCTGGAGAAGCTGGCAGGAGGGGAAGCCTGGAAGCTCATAGAGGAGGTCGACTTTGCATTTCTCAAGCATGGCGCTCCTCACCAGATCCTGGAGCCCTCTGCAAAAGATGCAGAAATGCTCAGGAGAAAGGCAGCCGCGGCCGGTGCGCGTTTCATACCCATAAGGCAGCGACATATGGGCTCTGATAAGACGCCCCAAATCATCAAGTCATTCCATATGGATCTGGAGAAGAAGGGCATCAGATTTCTGCCAAACTCGTATGTTACCGACCTGATAATTGAAGAAGGAAGATGTTGTGGCGTGAAGCTGGCCGACGGAACTTTGCATAGGGCCGATAAGACTCTCCTGGCTCCTGGTAGGGTGGGAGCTTCGTGGATTGGAGATCTCATCAGCAGATACGGCATCAAGGCCAAATATGGGCCGCTT
>JADDYB010000354.1_pt1 | contig 14366 bp, 13 predicted proteins | sample 8641941 | NCBI WGS metagenome assembly JADDYB01 (sample SAMN16275377, study PRJNA637457) | freshwater sediment metagenome | isolation source: Lake Kineret sediment | place: Israel: Lake Kineret | collected 2013
GGATGAAGCTTGAATTGAAGAAACGCTATTGGGGTGGAGACCTATGGTCAAGCAGCAAATTCTTTGGATTCGCCGGAAATGTAGCTGCTGACACAATCAAGCACTGAACACATTTCTGCGGCCTTATCTCCTAGGGGGGAGAAATTCAGCGATCGTTAGCCGCACTCTAGGGAACTGTTCCGCCTTTGCGCAGATCGTCCATGGCACGGTGGTCCATTCTAATCTCTGCCATCTGAACAGCCCCCATGGATTCAATTATCTTGGAGAGCATGTTTGATACTGTTTGGCCCATCTGCTCATCGCAACAGGCCAGAGCCATAGAGATGGCGTATCCGAGCATGTAGGCATTCCAGCATGCATAAGTGAAATGCACCATCAGATCCTCCAGCCCTCCTTCGATCCAGGGTCCAGACGACTCCGGCCAGGCTACTCTCGATCTTATTCGCGCCATGCTGGTGATCTCCACCTCGAACTGAACTATTCCCTCAGCCATCTGAAGCGCCCTCCGGATGGCATAATGTGACGAGAACATATCTCAAGAAGATCTCCATCGATAGTTCTTATGGAGTTCATGGCTCATGAAGGTTGCCATAGCATGAATTTGAGCATTCCAAAGCCGTTTTTGCCAAAACCATTCTTCTTGGCGAAAGTTACTTATAGTTATGAGGAGTACATAGAAGTTTGCCGCGATTTGTGTCGTAAGTCGAGGGCTGAAGTCCGATTAAGCTCAATAGGCCAGAAGACCTAAACGCCAATAAGGGCGTTGACTGCCGCTATTTTGGGGCGGTGGCGGATCTTTATGGCTGGAGAGCGCCACGCTAATATGCGTAGTATTCGGTGGCTCGCCATAAGGGCAAAAGGCGAAGGCGGCGTTGTGTATTGCCTGCTAAAGGGGCAGGGCCTGGCCGTCGTTCAGCTTGATTGAAAATGGCATGAAAGTGCGGTGCGGGTGTATGCGCAGACAAGGCGATTGCAGGCTCATCATCGCAAGATGAGAGTTCTCGTAAAAGGGGTGCTGTGCGAAATTCCAGTGCTGGATCGCTTTTCGGCTGCGGCATAAACCGAGGAGCGAGATGAGGCCGCTAGAAGATGGCTCCAAAAATATGGGCGCTGTGTCGCAGCGATCATCTCGGCTCTAATCCACCTGCGACACTTTTTGAGCGACTTTAATTAGAAAATGGCGATCTTTGTTTATTGACGATGTGGCTTGGGAATGACTTGCCTCTGTAATTCACAATTGCCGTTGCTGATTTGCAGTTGATCGTGTCTGATCCGTAATTGATGAGCTACACATCTCTATCCAGTTTGCAGTAGATGTCAGAGCAAAATTTATATCCTGGCACTATCCTTAAGTTAGTATGTAAAAGTAATCATGAGGTGATATTAGAGTGTGGGATGATAAGAAGTATCCATCGATATTTGATATATTTGATAGCTTGATGAAAGGATTTCCTTTCGAGAAGAAAGATAAGGCCGGCGAAGACTGGTTCAGAACTCCCTTTGACGATCTGATCAAGAGGTTCGAGGAATCCATGCCCGCCGAGTTCGGCGAATTGGTCAAAGAGGAGAAAACGCCTTACGGCGTATCCCGCAGATATGGCCCATTTGTATATGGATTCAGCTATACGGCAGAGCCAGGAAAGGAGCCGGTATTCCGGGAGTTCGGAAATATCAAACCGTCCTATCGCGGGATTGAACCCAGCCAGGGAAGAGAGCCTCTGGTAGATGTCATGGATGACAAGGACAAGTACAGGATATTCGCAGAGCTGCCTGGCGTGGAGAAGGATACGATTAAGCTTGATGTAGCTGAGGATAGCATCGAGATTTCCACCAAGGACGACAAGAAGTTCTACAAGATGATCCCCCTTGAGTCGACCGTAAATCCCGACAGCACTAAAGCATCGTACAAGAATGGGGTACTGACCGTCGAGCTGGAGAAGACCGATAAGAGAAAGGGAAAGGAGATCAAGATAGACTAAAGATTCGAGAAATGAGAAGTGAGTTTTCAGCTTTTTTCTTTTAATTTTTTAATTAAGTTTGGCTTTTTTCGCCTCATTTTTTCATCAAATATATTCTCAAATTTACTCAAAATTCCTCTCTTCTATAGATTCAAATTAAAATTAAGGCTCATGGACGCATTCGAAGACAAACACTTCTTGTGGGATTCTGAACAAAATTCAAGCCCACATAAGATCTACATAGGATTCATATGAGCCGAAAAAGGCGAAAAAGATATTGACAAGGCATCAATATGAAAAAAAAGTACTTAAATCTCTACGGTAATCAGAGGTTGTGGGTAGGTGAGTGGAGGTTCAAAACGTGGATAAAAGGGAAAGTGCAATGATGTTTGACTGCAGAGTTGTCAATGGATTAGAAGCATATCTTGAAACAATGTTAAAACATAAATATGGAGATTTATTTCTACTGTGCTTTGTAGTCGCCATCTTTTGTACTCTCCTTATAATATCTGCGGCTGGCTAATAATGAGGAGCTCTCTAATGGCAAATTTCTCCAGCTTATTTGGTTAGCATCAACCTTTTTTATACGTCTATCGCCTTAAACCGAAAACCTTATATTCGTTTAATGTCGTAATAGAGGATGGCAAAAGTCAAATGCTTTTCTCCCTCCTACATCCCTGACTTTTGCTTTTCCCCTCCTCAGAAATGCCTTGGTGATCAGGCCATTATCTTTTAGATTGCATTACCTATCGATAGACTGAATTAGGAGATGGTGCGCAGGATGCTCTTTTCGAATTTCCAAGTCTTTGTTGAAGAAGGACAGCGACATATCCGGATGATCTATCTTTTTGCTCGGAACTCGCTAGTCCCTATGTGAATATGGCAAAAGATTAAATTATTCCTGGTGATTTAAGCTGCAGAGGTTTGGCATGGACAATTATGAATTGGTAACCGAGCTTGGCCGAAGAAGGGGTTTCATGTGGCCCGCCTTCGAACTGTATGGCGGAGCTGCGGGATTTTACGATTACGGCCCCTTGGGTGCGACATTAAAGAGAAGGATTGAGGACACCTGGCGGCAGTTCTTCGTCATCGAGGAGGGCTTCGCCGAGATCGAGGCTCCCACCATCGGCGTGGAGGGGATCTTCCAAGCTTCCGGCCACCTCAGCGGATTTTCCGATCCTCTGACCTCCTGCAAATATTGCAAGGAGATATACCGGGCGGATCACCTGATCAAACACATAATCGAAGTCCCCGATGCTCTTTCCAATGAAGAGATTTACAAAGTGATTCAAGATAACGAAGTGGCCTGTCCGGAGTGCGGAGGAGATCTCTCGGAAGTCTATGAGTTCAACCTCATGTTCAGGACCATGATCGGTCCGGGCAATAAGGTGCCCGGCTACTTGCGTCCAGAAACAGCCCAAGGGATGTTCATCAACTTTCCCCGCCTCTTGCGGTACTTCCGTGACTCGCTTCCTTTTGCAGCCGTGCAGATTGGCAAATCTTACAGAAACGAAATCTCGCCCCGCCAGGGCGTCATCCGGCTCCGAGAGTTCACCCAGGCCGAAGCGGAGATCTTCATAGATCCCAGGGACAAGACTCATCCCAAATTCGACCAGGTCAGAGACATTAAGATGAAATTCTACTCCCAGGCAGCCCAGGAAAGAGGCGAGCCTGAGGAGATGACCTTTGGCCAGGCTGTGGAGCAGGGAGTTGTGGCCCATCAGACCCTGGCCTATTATGTGGCCCGAACCTATCAGTTCCTCCTGGCCGTGGGCGTCGATCCTCACAAGATGCGTTTCCGGCAGCACAAATCGGATGAGATGGCCCATTATGCAGCAGACTGCTGGGATGCTGAGGTGCTCCTGGATCGGCTGGGCTGGATAGAGGTAGTAGGGATTGCTGACCGGACCGACTACGACCTCAAAGCCCACACGGCCCAGTCCAAGGTCAACCTCTCAGTCTTCGTACATTACGACAAACCTGTGAAAAGGCAGAAGCTGGTTGTAAAGCCGGATATGAAGGCCCTGGGACCTAGTTTCAAAGGCCAGGCCAAGGCAGTAGCAGACGCCCTCAAGGCCATGAGCGTTAAGGATCTGAAGGGAGACTCAATCAAGGTCCAGGTCGATGGCCAGGTTGTGGAGATCGAACCATCGCTGGTATCCTATGAGACGGTGGAAGAAGAGATCAGAGGCGAGGAGATCGTACCTCATGTAATTGAGCCATCATTTGGGATAGATAGAATATTTTATTCCGTGATGGACCACTCATTCTACGAGGACGTAGTGGACGGAGAGCCCAGATCAGTCCTGAAGTTCAATCCTGGTGTAGCACCCATTGAGGTGGCGGTGCTTCCGCTCATGGATAGAGATGTTCTGGTAGAGCCGGCCAAGAAGATTCTGGATGACTTGAGATTCAGAGGCATCAGGGTGGACTATGATACATCGGGCTCCATAGGCAGAAGGTATCGGCGCAATGATGAAGTAGGAACGCCTTATTGCGTGACTGTAGACTACGATACTAAGGAATTGGGAACGGTTACTATTAGAGACAGGGACTCCATGCGCCAGATAAAGGTTGAAGTTGGCCAGCTTAGATCGGTTTTGGAAGGCCTTCTGGCTAAAGATCGGAATTTCGAGGAGGCGGGAACGCTAGTCCCTCCTGCTAAAGAGCAATGATCATTTGGCCTAACTTCTTTTTTATGCCAACTTCCTCGCTCTCTTGTCTTGAAGGTGAGATGAGAATTGATTGACACTACACCTCAGTGGCGCGCCAACCTGGTGCAGGAGATCAAGAGGAAGACCATCCACATTACGGGACTATCTGTCCCGGCAGGCATCCTTATCTTCGGCAAGATCTACACCGCTGCAATGATTGCAGTAGCATTGGTGGTGGCCCTCGCCTTGGAGGCAGGAAGGCTGCGAGGCAGGATTAATCTTCCTGCTGTCAGAAACCATGAGCAAGAGAAAGTGGCTGGATATATTTACTACATCTTCGGAAGCCTGGTGACGGTGATCCTTTTCCGTCCCATGATTGCGCTGACCGCGATGCTGATGCTCTCCTTGGGCGATGCTGTCAGCGGGATAGTCGGCTCGGTCCTCATGAACGCCAACGTGCGTGCCCGTAACGAGAGGTGGCGGTTCAAGCCTTTTCCAATTGTTATCAGCATGTTCCTGGCCTGTCTGGCCATAGGATACCTCTCCTCAGGCATAACCCGGCTGCCTTGGGAAGTTTATCTTTTGGGGGCTCTGGGAGCAACGGTTGCCGACTCCATGGCCTTGTTCGTGCGAAACCGGGGGCTGGATGATAACCTGACCATACCCATCTTTTCCGGGTTCATGATGAGCATCAGCCTGGCTGCCCTCGCTTAGCTTGGACAAGAAAGGTTTTTTAAAGTGGGGAGTTTAACCTCTTCCCAGTTGGGCACAAGCAGCTCTGGCTGTTTGATACTCGAATGCTAAAGGAAAAGGAGGAAATGATATGGATATTATTTTGCTCGGTCCACCGGGATCCGGTAAGGGCACACAGGCCAAGATGATCGCCGACAAATACAAGGTAAAGCACATCTCCACAGGAGACATTCTGAGGGAGAACGTCAGAAACAACACGCCCTTGGGAGTTGAGGCCAAGAAGTTCATGGATGCCGGGAAGCTGGTTCCTGACTCATTGCTAATCGACATTATCAAGGATCGGCTGGCCAAGCCCGATGTCAAGGCCGGCTGGATGCTGGACGGCTACCCCAGGACCACCCCCCAGGCTGAGGCGTTGGATAAGATTCTGCCCGCTTTAGGCCAGAAGATCGATGTGGTCTTGAACATCGATGTTCCCGACCAAGAGCTGATCAAGCGGGTCACGGGAAGAAGGATGTGCAAGTGCGGAACTACCTATCACGTCACCTTCAATAAGCCCAAAGTGGACGGAAAGTGCGATGCCTGCGGCGCTGATCTGTACCAGAGGCAGGACGATACCGAGGAGACGGTCAAGCAGAGGCTCCAGGCTTATCATGCTCAGACCCAGCCCCTGATCGACTTTTACACCAAGAGGGGCATAGTGGCCACGGTTCTCGGCATTGGCGATATCAAGGCCATCTTCGGCAATATTGCCAAGGTTCTGGATAAGATTTAGGCATCTGTCACCTTCTTTTTTTTAATCTTCGATTCAAGACTGAGCAATTAGCCTGCTAGTTTCATTGATTTATGCTGCTGGACAGTACCGCTGGCAGCGAGTAGGTCGAGCCGCTGATGCCCCTGTCCGGCGGTGGATAGATACCAATGCATTTTGCTTGCATGGCGGAGAAGAATCTTTGTGGATCTCGAGATCTTCCACTAAATTGAGAGTCCCTATGCAGGGCTGGCATGTTGAAAGCAGGCGGAGTGAATAAGAGCAATTCATCTCATCCTTCTATTCCGAATAAGGCCAGAAAGCTCAATACTCTTCCGATGTTAGGATGTAGCATGGCCTCACCATGGCCTGGATAGCGGGTAGATGCATCAAAAAAGCTATCTGTGATTAGGGAGAACTCAATCTTGGTCGATCCTATGCCCGAGGCAGAGAATCTGAAAGAGGCCTACAATAATCTTAGTGTGGAGCCGTTGAAGGAGAAGCAGGAGTTTAGAGAATTCTATGTGGAACGCCCTCTCAATGCTATCTCGCCAATGGAGGAACTCAAGGACCGCATTGAGATCTCAAACAAGAAGGAGAAATATCTCTTTCTAGGTTTCAAGGGCTGTGGCAAGAGTACAGAGCTCAATCGCTTTGAAGCTTTTCTGGATCGCGAGCACTTCTTAATCATCAAATATTCTATAAAGGAAGATCTCAATGTTAGCGATTTTGACTTTCGGGATTTCTTCGTTTCCATGGCCCTGAAAATATACGACGCGGCGAAAAAGGATGGAGAGTACCTCCACCCTGATATTGAAAAGGACTTCAAGGAATTTCTAAAGCGCATAACTAGGGTTCAAGAGGAAGAGACCACAAGCCAAGCATCGGCGGGCCTTTCCTGGTCTCAAGTCGTGATGCTTAAGTTGAGTCGTGAGGCCAAAACCAGAGAGTACGTGCGCAAAGAATTAGACCTGATGATAAGCGATCTCATACAGAGGCTAAACTGGCTCATTTTCGACATAGAAGAGAGATTGGGGAAGAAGATTGTAGTGATAGTTGACGACCTTGACAAGCTGGCCCGGGGGCAGCAGTCGGAGGATTTTTTCTACAAAAATTACCAGCTTCTGCTCCAGCCTAGCTGTTATGTGATCTACACATTTCCCATTCATTTGGCATTCAATCCTATTTTCGAAAATGTAAAGTCGTATTTCGACGGATTTTTTATTCTCCTCCAGTTGCCTGTGAAGGATAGGCACGGAGTGATTATCCCAGAGAATCGAAATTTTTACTGTGATGTCATAGCCAGGAGGTTGAACCTCGACCTTATAGAGGAAGGCGCACTTCAAAAGGCAATTGGATCCACCGGCAAGCTCTCGGAGATGGTTGAAGTCATGAGAGAGTCAGCTCTTATGGGCTATAGGATGGGCAGGGAGCGCATCTCTCTAGAAGATGTGAATGGAACTTTAGAGAAGCTTAGGATGACCTATGATATGACTCTCACCCAGGCTCATAAAACAAAGCTGATCGAGATTCATAGTAGCGGAGAAGCCCGGGACAAAGATCCCGATTCCCTTCTCATCAGGGAGCTGCTTTTCAGCCTGACCGCCGTGGAGTACAGACATCAGGGGGAAAGATGGTGCGAAGTAGATCCGCTGCTACTCCCGCTAGTAGAGAGATGGATCAGGTCGCCCTAGAGGACCTGGATGAGATCGATCTTCTGCTCACAGAGCTGAAGATATCTCAAGGCAGGGGAAATCTCATTCTCTGCACTATCGCCTCACCTGCTTATCGAGAGAAGGTAATCCGTGCCATAAAGGAGCGGTTCTCCGCCAGAATTATCCCAGTAGATAATGGAGACCGGCTCATATCCGATCTTCGGAGCCAACGAGCAAAAGAAGAGGGAGTTCTCATCTGGGTTCTCCCTGAAACGCTCAACAAGGATATTCTTGATGCGATTAACAACTTTCGTGAGCTCTTTTACGAGGCTGGTTTGCCGAGCCTGATCCTTTTTACTCCTGCAGCGCTAGATGATGTGATCATGAAGGCTCCTGACTTTTGGAGATACAGGGGAGGGTTTCACAGGTTGAAAGGTCAGGAAGGAGGACCATCCTTTCAAGCTGTGGAGGCTTTGTCCATCCCTCTCGGCTTTGTCCATCAATCTAAAGAAGATTTGCTGAGGCGAAAGAGGATCAACGAGCACTTGCTGGAGAAGATGAAGGACAAGCGGGCGCAGTTAAATGCACTAAATGAGCTCGGAATAATCCATTTCCTGCTAGGTGACGCCTTCAAGGCCATCGAGTACTACGAGCAGCATCTGGCCATGGCCAGGCAGATTGGGGACAGAAGGGACGAAGGAGCTGCCCTAGGCAACCTGGGCATTGCCTACAGGAATCTGGGAGATACTCGCAAGGCCATTGAGTACTACGAGCAGGCTCTGGCCATGTCTAGGGCGATCAAGGACCGGAGGGGCGAAGCAAATGCGCTGAACAATCTGGGCAATGCCTACGCTGATCTGGGCGATGCTCGCAAGGCCCTCGAGTGCTACGAGCAAACTCTGGCCATAGCCAGAGAGATCGGGGACCGACGGGGCGAGGGTAATGCGCTGAACAACTTGGGCAATGCCTACGCTGATCTGGGCGACGCTCGAAAGGCCCTCGAGTACCGCGAGCAATCTCTGGCCATAGCCAGAGAGATCAGGGACCGATGGGGCGAAGCAAACGCGCTGATCAATCTGGGCATTGCCCACGCTGATCTGGGCGACGCTCGCAAATCCATCGAGTACTTTGGGCAAGCTCTGGCCATCGCTAAGGAGATTGGCGATCGGCGGGGCGAAGGATACTCCTTATTGAATATAGGTCTGGCATTGGATAGCCTAGGAGAGCGCAAACAAGCCATCGAATATGCCAAAGCTGCGCTCATGATACAAGAAGATATTGAAGATCCCCGGGCCGAGAATGTGCGGCGGCAGCTGGCGGAGTGGCAAGGATAGCTAAAATGCTAATGAGCGCTTACAGAAGCCTAAGGGTGGTTCTTTGGTCGGATGTCACAAAATAGGCATTTTCAAAACATCGCTATTGATCGTAAACATACTTCAATTTCTTGACGATGACCGCTTTGGTATTTTCGATGAGCATTATGCTCTGCGCCTTATGCCTTCCGGTTTTCACAATGACCCTTGGGCCGTCAACCTTCCTCGCCTCGGCATAGATTCTAGAACCTTTTAGGGTATCCCCTATCTCATAGCAGTCTACTACGCTTCCACCAGCCTTCCTTCTCTTCTCAGCTCTTCAGTTATTTTCATCACCAAGTCAAAATCAAGCGCAAGATCCACAGAAGCCTCATCGGGGTAGGATTCACCTCGACTCTTGAAGTAGCCCAAGATCTCCTTCTTAGCAGTCTCATAATCAATATCCCTGCATTTGACCACTTTTATCTCCGATAAACGGTGCCTGATCGCATCTCTCACAAAATCAGACTCGTTTAGATAAACACCGGCTTCGATCAGTTCCCGGATCTGCGCAGCCTCGGCGACTGCAATCTTGGACCCTATCGAAACTGAGGCAGGATGGACCTTCTCTTTATTTGCTGCACTCATGTGTTTCCTATAGTACACCATGGTTAAAAAACGTATCGCACTTATTGGCCTCCTTTTGTAAGTCGTAGTATCCTGGAGAACATTTTTATTCACCCCGGCATCAGTCAATCGCATGATACTTGTCTATTCTCTGGGTGGCTCTATTCTGGCTGGCCAGGACGCAGATGGCCTGCGCAATTATGCTGATGTGCTGAAATCTTTGGCCAAAGAACATCAAATCTACGTTGTCGTTGGCGGTGGCAAGATCGCCCGCGAGTACATCGAAAAGGCCCGATCGTTGGGCGCATCCGAGTTCTTCTGCGACCAGATCGGGATTGCCGCCACAAAGATGAACGCGGCGCTGTTAATCGCCGCACTGGGAGACGCCGCTCCCCAGGAGAGCGCCTCCTCTTATCAGGACGCTGCGCGCCTATGCGCCCCGGGCAAGATCGTGGTCCTGGGCGGCATGTCTCCCGGCCAGACCACCGATGCTGTGGCGGCTCTGCTGGCCGAATACGTTCATGCCAACCGGCTGATCATACCCACCTCAGTTGATGGTGTCTACACCGCTGATCCCGAGTTGGACAAAGCGGCCAGAAAGCTTGACCGGATGACACCTCAAGAGCTGGTCCAAATGGCCATGCAAACTGAGATGAAAGCCGGATCTCGCTCGCCCATCGATCCCCTGGCCGCCAAAATAATCCAGCGCAGCAACATCCCCACGGCTGTGGTCAACGGCCGAGAAGTGGAAAACTTAAAAAAAGGAATAACTGGCGCCCATCAGGGCACCGAAATCAGCTAGGTGTAAGCGCTTTGACCAGATCGGACGGGGATACAACACCCCACAGCACGCCGGATTCTGAGACTACCAGCTGGCTGGAGCCATTCCTGCCCAGGATCTTGATGGCCTCGTAAATAGGCTGATCAGATTCGATGGTTAGGAAGCCTCTGGTCATAATCTCGCTGACTTTGTAGTCGGTCTTACCATCGGCCACAGCCCTGGTAATATCGGTCATGCTCACCAGGCCGGGCGAGCTGTCATCTACCAGCGCCTCCTGGACTCCATTATTTATCAAAATCTTTGCGGCTTCCTGGATACTGGAACTGGGATTGATATGAACCAGCCGCCTAGCCGTCCTCTTGAGGGGAACCTTGGGCACGGAGATCATCTCAGTCACGTCGAAGATGAGCCGGGACATGGTATCGTCCCTCCCCAAGACCTTGCCGCGAATGTATAGCTTATTCACGGGAGTGGGCCCAATCTCGATATCGTCGCCAACGTTGAACTCCCTGATATTGCCAATAATGCGGACCAATCCGCCACACTCGTGGGTCTTCATGACTTTGTTGAAAACAATCTCGGAAGCCGTAGCTCCATCGACGGCAACTCCATTCCGCAGAACCGGCACTACTACCACATCGCCGGTAGCATCTAGGCTTAATGCCTCATAAGCCGAGCCGGTAGCCCGATAGCCGCCCTTGGGGCCCGGTACACCCTCTACCAGGTTAAGCGCCTTCAAAGACTGCATCTGGTTTCTAATAGTGCCCGGATTTCGGTCTATAAGTTTTGCAATCTCTTCGCCTTTAACAGCACGACCTTCTTTGCGATGAATGTTGATCAGTGCGGTCAACATGTCTCTTTGAACAGGTGTTAGGTCCATACTTTGATCGGAATTATTCATTACTAATGCCCTATATAAGATTTATTGAAGGCCAAATGGTCGAATAAAAAATCAATATCACATGGATATAAGATTAGATCGGGAATTGATTGATAATTTCAGTAGAAATTGAAAATGAAATCTTTTAAGGATTCCTCTATCCAAATGATAATGGTCGGCGTATCATGATACCAAGGTTTTGCAGAAACCATCAAAACAATCAAGATCATCATTGAAACTATATTATCCAGACTTCCGCCAAGACGGAGATGAGACCTACATAGAGCACGCTTGGGCTTCTAGCTTCTTCGCATGGGACAGGTCTTGCTGCCCTTGAAGGGAAGGCTTCCCATTTTCTGCCAGATCTCGGCTACAGGCTCCTGAAAGATGTTGCCAAAAGACTGGGGCATACAGGCGCAAGGATAGACCTCGCCTGCGGGCGTCACATGCATCCAGGTTCGCCCAGCAAAGCAGCCAAAGCGTCTTCGCGCTGCAGGCACTGAGAAGATCTTGGGAGGTCCGGCTTGAGATACCAAGCGATCCAGTGCGGCTTGATCGGTGGAGGAGAGCTCAACATTGGTTTTTCCTGACCAGCGACCTACCGGCACTACCTCGAAGAAAGTAAGCTCATGAGCTCCCATCATCTTTGCCAGGTGGTGAAAGCGCTCCAAATAGCGCATATTCTCGTGGCGCAACACTACGTATAGATTGACCAGAATGCCTGCCTGCTTGGCATATTCAATTGCATTCAGGGCATCCTGGAAAACGCCAAACCGCCCGCGAATTGAGTCATGCTCCTCGGGCACCGGGCTGTCTAGGCTGACATTGACGGCATACAGCCCCGCGTCTTTCAGGCGCCTGGCCAGCGACTCGGAAAAACCAGCCCCCGAAGTAAAAAGCGTAGATATTGCCCGGCTATCCACTGATTCCACCAGCTCGGGAAGCTCTGGATAAGTAGTGGGCTCCCCACCATCGAAGATTACCAAGGTGGTCCCCAGGTCCAGGATCTGGGAAATGATATCAATGACTGTATCCGGCTCCAGTCGCAGACCTTGGCCAGAGTCTGGCAGGGCGCAGTGGATACACTTGTTGGGGCACTGCTCTGTGATGGATATGGTTACCTGGTCGGGTGTTCTCTTACCGAAGATGGACTTTACCTGGCTTTCGGCAAGCCTTTGAAATGCCCTGCTTGGCGCCGGAGGCATCCAGGTGGATATGCAAAGATTTTCTCCAGCCAGAGCCGGAAGCTGCCCATCGATCATCTCCAAGGCTGATTTGACTCCTGGAACGGCGGACATCGGTCCCTTGGCCCATGCCTTTATCCGGTCATCTTCGATGGTGGCATGAGCCTGCAGCAATGGATGATTGAATAGCGAATAAGTTCGACCTTTACTTTCATCTTCAATTTTATATTTAGTTTTATGTTCATTCTTATCTTCAGTTTTCATCGATAAACGTCCTGGGGCTCGAAGATCTTCTGCCCCACGATCTCTCCATCCACCGTCCGATAGAAGCAGGATCTGTAGCCGGTATGGCAGGCACCACCCTTCTGCTCCACCAAAAGCAAAATGGCATCATTGTCGCAATCGATGCGAACCTCCTTGACAATCTGGAAGTTCCCGGAGGTCTCTCCTTTGAGCCACAGTTTCTTTCGGGACCTGGACCAGTAATGGGCTTTTCCAGTCTCTCTGGTCTTGGCCAATGCCTCATCGTTCATGTAGGCCAGCATGAGCACCTCGCCGGTGGCATAGTCCTGGGCAATAGCTGGAATCAAACCATCCATGAAAGAATGGTAGCGGATATATCCTATAAAGGATTAATGAAAGGCGTGAGCCAATGCATCTCATGTAAGGGCAGAGGATTTTGCGGCCGGCCGGCATGCCCCATCCTCAGGAGGTTCGAGGAGATAGCGGCATTGCCGAAGATTGGACTTCGGATGGAAGGCCTCTCTCCTCCAGAGGTCTTCGTAGGCAGGCACGGTTATCCTATAGTTCGGGCTGGGCCTATGATACCCTTAAGTGAAGGCAGCCGGGATTTTGCCAGCTGGCCGTCCCTCGACATGGACATCGGGGAGATAATCGCCCAGAGGGCCTCTATGGTTCGGTCGGAGGCCAAGATAGGCGTGCATGAGGCTAATTCTCCGGGAAAGCTGCTAGAGACCGCCCAGCAGATTGCCATGTCCTCAGCCCCGGTGGGCACTGAGGTCTCATTCTTAAAACCGCCTCAGGGCAGCCTGAAGTTCGACGGCGTGCTCTCTCCCACCGGCCCAGCAGGCACCTTGAAGGAGATGGAGATCACCACCAATCCCATCATTCCCCGGAAAGTGGATCAGATTGTGGATGATTCGAGCACAAGAGCGGCTGCGGCAATCGCTGAGCTGCATCATGCTGGAATAGGCACAGATCACATCTCCCGCCTTCTTTCTTTAGGGCTTTTAGGCCAGGAGAGAAAGCTGGTTCCCACAAGGTGGTCCATAACCGCTTCAGACGACATGATAGGAAAGTCGCTAAAGCAATCTGTTCTAGACTTGCCCATCTTGAACGGTTACCAGCTCTACTCCGGAGAGGATCTGGGAAACCACTTCGAAATCTTGCTCCTCCCCGCTGCCTTCAGCTTTGAGCTGATCGAGATCTGGATGCCCAGGTCGGTTTGGGCTCCGGAGGGCTTCATCGGCTCGGATGGCGAAGAGCAGCGGCCCAAGAAGGAGTACAGCCCGCTGGCTGGTGGCTACTACGCAGCGCGCCTGGCCGCCTTGGAGCGTCTGGCGCAGATGGGAAGGCAGGCATCAGTGCTGGCCATCCGGGAGATCTCTGAAAATTACTGGGCTCCTCTGGGCGTGTGGGTAGTCCGGGAGGTAGCCCGACAGGCCATGAGGTCGGATCCGATGAAGTTTTCTGCGCTTAATGATGCCCTGGCGGAGATGGCCAGAAGAATCTCTACGCCCATGGATAAATGGAGGATTTGCTCAAAGCTGGCAGCAGGGACGGCACAGGCCAGCTTAGCGGATTTTTTATGAGCAAGTCTAGGTAGTCTCTTTAATAGGAAATGACCTTTAATCCAGGAACTCTCTTGAAA
>JADDYB010000355.1_pt1 | contig 14365 bp, 12 predicted proteins | sample 8641941 | NCBI WGS metagenome assembly JADDYB01 (sample SAMN16275377, study PRJNA637457) | freshwater sediment metagenome | isolation source: Lake Kineret sediment | place: Israel: Lake Kineret | collected 2013
GGTCAAAATAACGATTAAAACCACATTAATACAATACTAAGGATAGTCTATTGTTATCAGTTACAGTGAATCCCTTCAACTGTATACTAGGTTAAAGCGGCGTAACATCGTGGAGTCTATGCAGTGATCCATAAACGGTAATAGATCAAAATCCTAGCAAAAGGATAGGCTGATCCATATGCCGGGCATAGATGATCGGCTCAAGCGTGTATTTATCCAGATATCCGAGGCACACAGTAAATGCTGATCTATAAACCTTTTAATAAAAAACCGGGGAGGTGAGACTAATGGCCGCGGGCAAAGACTCACTCATGGATCTTAAATCTGAGTTAAACGCGCTTAAGTCAGATTTAGGTGACCCCGAATCTTCTAGCGACGACTCAGATGCCACAAACGACATGATGGACCTCAAGAGGCGCATGGATAAAGCTGACCAGGAGATGAGGGCCATGACCGAGGCAATGAAGTCTACACTGCTCGATGTACGCGCACTCATGCAGGACATGGACAATCCATTCAACATGCTCCGCGACATGGGCGTGGACAAGCTCGTTAACAAGGCCGTTGAAACCGTTGAAGACGAGGTAAACAAACAGAAACGGGAGGAAGCTAAGAAGCGTATGGCAGGGGACGGTAGGGGGCCTGAAGCCATAATAGCTCAGCTAGGGGGGCAAGCAGCCTCGGTGCCGATGTCTGCGGGCAATGCTGCTAGCCAATCCATGGCTCCATTACTGGCTCCATCCATGGCCTCGCCCTCTCCCCAGGCAGGCATACCGCTTGGATCGCCTCAGGCCCCGAACACATACTCGCCTCAAAATGTGGCACAGCCAACGCCGGGCTACAGCGAGCCCGCCATCAACGGTAACCAGCTTCAAGGCTATGGGCCTCAGAACCCATCATATGGTGGCGGCTTGACGCAGATCGAGGAAAATGTGAATTCACTTATGAAGAGGGTGGCCGTGACAGAGCAGGCGGTGCCTCTGATATTAAAGAGGGTGTCAAGAACGGAGGAAGCCGTTGGGGAGCTCAGCGACTCCGTGCAGGAGCTCATTGACAGCCTGAAGGGTGAAAGACGTAGAAGCAGCAGAGAGAGGCCGCGCCGTTCATCCAGCTACTCATATGATCTTGACGCCGACGAGGCGAAGAACCCTGGAGAGGTCTACTATGAGGCGTACGTGAGCTTAGTAGCCGACTACCTCGTACTCAGGTTCGGTGAGAAGGGGTCCGAGGAGATACTTCTAGAGGGTATGTACAAGGGTTGGGCGTCCCCCCGCGTAGTGAGAGACATAATGGATCACACGGCGAGTATCTCTAAAACAAAGGACCGGAGAACGCCTCTTCCATTCGGGATGGGGCAAATGAACAACGAGATGGAGGACAAGATACTCCTGACGTCTCTGCTGAAGAACTTGGACAAACCAGTCTCAGAGTGGACCGAGCCAACACACCTGTTCCTGCTCCTTGCCCTTGTAACGAGAGCGAGAGAGAACAAGCTGAACAGGTCTGAGCCATGAGTTTCCTAAACGCTGAAGACGATAACATACTTAAGCTCAACAACCCCGAGCTCGACAGAAAGATGGGCGGCCTCCCCCTGCCCTCCCTGACCATCATTGAGGGAGCGAACGACTCGGGTAAGAGCGTCCTAGCCCAGCAGATAGCGTACGGGGCGCTCACCGCCGGTAAGAGAGTGATCTTCATCACAACCGAGGACACGGCGAAGGGTCTCCTCACCAACATGGAGAGGCTCAACTGGAACGTCACAGACAACTTCATCGTGGGTAACTTCAAGATCACGGCCCTCAACACCGTTAACATGAAGTGGAACGAGGAGATATCCAAGTACTACCTAGTAGCCCTCACCAACTACATCAGACAAAGGGCCAGCGTCTACGATATAGTCATCCTAGACTCCATCACTCACCTGCTGTCCCACGCAAACGAGAGCGACATCCTAGACTTCTTCAGCACATGCAGGTTCATAGTGGACCAGCTGGGCCAGACCTTCCTAATCACTATCCACCCATACGCCCTACAGCACGAGCTGTTAACGAGAACACGCGCCTTCTGCGACGGCCACATACTACTGGAGATAAAGACCTTCAGAGACAGGACGGCTCTCACCATGAACGTGGCTAAACTAAAAGGAGCCACCAAGAACGTGAGCGACCTCATAAGCTTCGAGGTCTCCCCTGCCTACGGCATCAAGATACTGCCCTTCTCCACAGCCAGAGGATAGCACCCAAGGCTCCACCAAAACCGCCTTCAAAACACGTGCATCATGGTCACGGAGCAACCGAGTCCCAAAAATGGTTAATAAAAACAACGGAAACTAACTAAAATTTTCGCGTTCTGTACAGCCACTGTAATCCAGACGACAAAGAAAAGGGGGTTATTTATCCACCTTGTCAGCCAGGTAAGCCGGATCATCGCCCAAGTAAATGCTGTTAGCCCGGCCACAGGCATCGCAGTGACGATCCTCGTACCTCAGGTTAGCCCCGCAGGCACATACGGTCCAGATCTGAGCCCCGCAGTTGGGGCAAAACCTCATCCCGGTCTTCCTGTGAGGCCCTGACTCAAGTACAGGCCTGATACTCGTCTTACAGTAGGCGCAGTGACCCTGTTTAACCAGCGACTCCACGAATATTCAAACGTCAACAAACCTTAAAACTATATCTCAGCCCGCCCCGTTAACTCGCAGACGCGGCAGACACCGCCAGGCGTAGCCGAGCCACATATGGGGCAGACACCAGACACCTCGACGCCACCACTGGACGCAAGCTTCAACCCCATATGATAGACGATGGACTTGGTGCCTGGGCGCCCGGCCTCCATCTGGTTTAGGAAACGCCGCACGTCGCTCCTCATCGCCTCCTCCGCGTACGGGCACCGCACGCTCTGGAACTCCAGCCCGTTGAGGTAGGCGAAGAGAGTCGTCTCCCTCTCAGGGACCTCGCATAACGGCTTCACACGCCTCACGTATCCGCCGAGTTCGCGGCCGCCGGGGTCAAACCCCTCCAGCCGTGTGATGTCCCCCCTGAGAACATTCAGCATGATGGTCTGAGCCATGTCGTCCAAGTTATGACCTGTCGCGAGGCGGTCGGCGCCCACGGAGACAGCCGCCGTGTTCAAGGCCCTGCGCCTAAGCACCCCGCAGTAGCTACAGGCCCCCAGCTCCCTGTCTCTCGTAGCGATATCGTCCATGGTTTCGCCGAAGAGCTCCCTGAAGCTCACCGTCTTCATCTCTACGCCCAGTTGCCTGCAGCTCCTCTCTGCGATCCTGAGAGCCTCATCCCTGTAGCCCACGACTCCCTCATCCACGCAGACAGCGATCAGCTCACTGCTGGGCCAGCCCTCCTCTAGCTCATGGAGAAGCCTGAGAAGTGTCAAACTGTCTTTTCCGCCGCTCACGCCCACGGCGATCCTGCTGTCATGCTCAAACATCCTGAACCTGTTAATCGTCCTCTTGACGCGATCCATGAGCGTCTCGTTGAAGCACCGGCCGCACAGACGCTCTCCCGAATAGGGCCTATAGTAGACGGATTTAGCTGACTTGCAGCGGGAGCACACAGGCGCCAAGGGCTTCAACCGTACCTCCGCCAAGCCGGATAAAACCCTGCCTATCCGCCGTGGGTGACGGACAACAGCACCAGCTCGGAGCCGTCTCCGACAACCGTGCCCAGCCCTTCGAGGTTGTTCACCTCGACGCCGTCAAGCAGCATGAGGGCGTTAGGCACGGGGCTGCCCACGGTCTCGTCCCAAAGGACGCCTCTCAGCCCCGGTATGCCCTCCATGAGCCTCAAGACCACGTCCTTCACGGTGGTCTCCCCCGTGAAGTACAGCGAATCCACGGTGCCCTCCGAGGCGGACCTGAGGACTCCCAGAACCCTGATCCTCACGCGCATACCAACCACAAACACAGGCCCACGTATAAGCTCAACCCCGGGCCAGCTTCGCCACAAAGAACCCCGCGCAGCCGTGCAAATAAGGGTAAAGCCTCTGAGCCCCATCCAAGCCCTCGAGCCCAGGCGAACCTATCCACGGCTCAGCCTTCACGAGCCTGAAGTCTGGCTGCTCATCAAGCAGCCTGAGCAAGACGCTCTCGTTCTCCTCGACCGTGACACTGCACGTACAATACACGAGAGACCCACCTAGTTTAACGTGGGTCGCCGCGTTACTCAGAATCCTCCACTGTATCTCCGCCATCCTCTCAACCGAGGCAGCGCTCAGCCTCCACTTGGAGCTTGGGGACTCGTGGAATATCCCTGTCCCGGTGCAGGGCGGATCAACCAGCACAACGTCAGCCTCGACCTCCGGGAGGCCCCCCGGCTTCGTGGCATCAACATGAACGGCCTCAGCGTTAGCTACGCCCATTCTTCTGGTGAGCAGCTCCCACGCCTTTAACCTCCTGCTGTGGTAGTCTACGGATATTATCCTGCCAGTGTTACCCATGAGTTGAGCCATGTGGCTCGTCTTTACGCCCGGAGCCGCGCAAACGTCTAGGACCGTGTCACCTGGCCTCGGGTCAGCCACCTCACCAGCAAGGACGCTGGCTTTATCCTGCACAATAAATAGGCCCTCACTACGCATGGCTTCTCCACCTATGCCCTCTCCGTCGAGTAAACAGTAGGTGTCCCTCAGCGCGGGTTCTCTTTGAAGCTGGTAACCCATCTCCTGGAGCCTTTTAACGACCTGCCCACCAGGCTTTAACATGTTAACCCTGATATAGGTAGGTACATCCACGTGGGTTAGTATCCTCATGGCCTGGGCGTGGCCTAAATTGTCGAGTAGATACCTGACGTACCACGACGGGTGGTGGTAGCTGTATGCCAACCCATCTATCTCACTCACCGGGTAGTCGCTGAGGCAAATAGTGGGGACCAATTCAAGGGCTTCAACGATCTCCCTTTTCCTCCGCCCCTTAAACAATTTAAGACCGTGCTCGATGAGGTCGTTGGCCTCCAGATACGATATCTTCTCGAACTGCACGAGGTGAACGTACAGACGTAGAAAGCACCGTAGCCCAACGCTTAGGTCGCCCAGCTCAGCAGGCTCAAGGGCCTTGCCTAGGAGAAAGTCGATGGCGTTTAGCCTTCTCTCGACCCCATAGACTAGGCACTTGGCCTCGCCTCGGACAACGGAGTCGCTGACACTGAGCTGCTTCGCTGTCCTACTCAGGGCAGCGTCCTCGTTGAGTCGCTGGAGGTCTATCCAGCTCAGCGCCTCTATGGCGACGGTCCAGGCGTCACGCAAACCGATACACGAGTGGCTTCATCAATTAAAAAGATTGAGAGAAATAGAGGCTAGCTTGTCTTATCCACCGTCACCTTACCGTCTTTACCTATGACTGCTCTGGCGTGCCTGAGTGCCCAGCAGCTTATCACCACGCCGACGGGCAGCGAGGCTGGGTGCCTGGCCGCCATCTCGACGTGGACGTCGAGGACGCTAGGACCTTCTCCCATGCCCATGGCGCCGATGCCCAGCTCGTTCAGCTTGGCGAGGAGCTCCTCTTCGATGGCCCCAATGTCTGGGTCATGGTTCCTCACCTTGAATGGGTTGAGAAGCGCCTCCTTGGCGAGCTTCATCACGTAGTCTTCGCCGCCGCCGATACCGACGCCCACGAAGTAGGGTGGGCACCCTAGGCTGCCGGCCTGGGCTACTGCCTCAACGACGAACTGCTTCACCCCCTTCATGCCGAGGCCCGGCTTCAGCATCCTGTGGTTGGCCACGTTGCTGCTGCCGCCGCCCTTGGGCATGGCTGTGAGCTCCAGCTTGTCACCAGAGACCAACTCGATGTTTATGATGGGCACGTGCCCTCTGAGGCCCACGTTGTCCCCCGTGTTGCCCTTGAACATGTCAACCGCGTTGGGCCTGATGGGGATCTCGTCCGTCGCCCTCCTCGTGGCCTTCACTAAGATGTCCTTAAGGCTTGACCTGAGGGGAAACTCGTCGCCCAGCTTCACCATGAAGGCGACCACGCCTGTGTCCTGGCACATGGGCAGCGAGCCATTCCTGGCCATCTCCACGTCCTCGAGAATGTTCCTGATCTGAGACTTGCCCACCTCGCCCTTGGCTTCATTCATGAGGCGCTCCATCTCGTGGGCGTACTCCTTCGGTAGCTCGGTGGCAGCTATCCTCAGAAGCTCCACGGCGGTGTCCTCAACGATCTTCTCCAGCTTCATCTACATCATCTCCTTCATTATCCTGTCCCTGGCCGCGTTCACCTTGGCGCCCACGTCAGCAGTGAGGTTTCCCCCGTAGGTGTCGATGGTGACGATCATTGGGCCGAAGTTCTCGGTGGCGTAGACCCAGAGGCACTCTGGCATACCCAGCTCCTCCAGCCAATACACGCCAACAACCTTCTTTATACACCGCGCCGCGAGCAGGGCCGCTCCCCCCGTGAAGGCGCCGTAGACGCACCCAAACTTCTGGCAGGCCTTGGTCGTTCGGTCACCCATGCCACCTTTGCCGATTATGATGGCAGGCCCATAGACCTCTATGAACCTGTCCTCGAAGATGTCCATCCTGGCGCTGGTGGTGGGCCCCGCGGCCACAACCTGCCACGCGCCCCGTTCATCCTTCTTCATTATCGGGCCGCAGTGGAAGACGCAGTTCCCCTTGAACTCTACAGGGAGGCTCTCCCCCTTCTCGTGGAGCTCCAAGGCCTTCAGGTGAGCCTCATCACGCGCCGTTATGATGGTACCGGTCACATAGACCAGGTCACCGGCCTTAAGTTTCCTTATCTCTTTCTCTGGGATGGGAGTCTTTAGGTGGTACTCCATGTGGATCATTGTTAGTCTACCTGACTGGTTTTTAGGCTTACCGTGAGAGACCTCTTTTTCCGGTTCTACGCTTGTGCTTCAATTGACCAGTCATACACTATTAGAAATGCTGTGTCGGTTACTCCGCCTGTTAACGCTGTTCGTTATGGGCATGTAACAGAATCGATGATTGCATGACCTAAAAAAAGGCTACACTACACCGACTATAGCGAGGATTTAGGTTTTCTTCGTGTCTGGTGCTGTGGTCTTCGACCTCGTCGGCGAGTACCCCGTTTTATGATGGAAAAATATACCATAATATGATACCCCTACCTTTTTTCTACATCGGGTGTTCACTCTGCGCCGTGATTCATTGTGGCTGGTTGACCGTGTCTCTGCGTGGAACGTGTGAAGTCTCCACGGTGAACGGGGCTGCGTCGGACCGGCTCCGGGGCTCCTTTTGGCGTGGGGCGGCCGTTTCCTGTTCCTCCGCGTCACTTTCCCTCTCCGCGGTGAGGGGATGCGTAGCGTTTTACGGGAGAGACTTATGAGGCGTCCGTCGGGGTAATATGGAGAAATATGTTTTCTGTTTCATGTGTCCTCGGTGAGGGGCCTCCGTTTTTTAGTATAGTAGCCACAGAAAACACGGCTAACTAAAAATCTCTAGCCATTCTCGAAAATTATAATATTAAGCATCACAATTGCTTAGGGATGTCTTTCAACAGGTCGAAGCTGGTACTCCGTATGCGACCCGAGAACAAGTCCTTCAAGGACAGGGTCAAGGAGCTGAGCGGAGAGAACGTTGACCTCTGCTTCCAGTGCGGCGCCTGCAGCTCCGGGTGCCCCATGACGCAGGAGATGGACTACCTGCCATCCAAGGTCATCAGGATGGCTCAGCTGGGCCTCGAGGAGGCCTTGGAGTCCAAGACTATCTGGGTCTGCACAACGTGCTTTAACTGCGAGGTGCGCTGCCCCAGAGGCATCGACATAGCCAACGTCATGGAGGCTCTAAGGCAAATGGTTCTGAGGAAGAAGTATAACAGGGTGAGCCTCGACGACCTGAGCCCAGAGGAGCTAAGGGAGCTCCCGCAGGTAGCCATAGTTAGCAACCAGAGGAAGCTAACGGCATGACACGGATAGCCTACTACCCCGGCTGCACCCTCAAAACAAACGCCCGCAACTTCGAGGCCTCCACCTTGGCTACTGCGGAGGCCCTGGGGATCGAGCTTGTGGAGCCTGACAGGTGGAACTGCTGCGGCACCGTCCACGCGCTGGCCAAGGACGACGTTATGCACCACCTTGCCCCAGTGAGGAACCTCATAAGAGTAGAGGAGCTCAGCAACCAGGGCGCCATAGATAGCAGACAGGTGGTGACCCTCTGCGCCATGTGCTACAACACGCTGAAACGTAGCAACCAGGTCTTCAACCAGGATAGCGACAAGCGGAAGAAGATCAGGGACATAATGACAAAGGAGGACATACAGTACAGTGGCAACGTGGAGGTCATCCACTACCTTGAGGCTCTGAGGAGCCTTGGGTGGGACAAAGTAACGACCAAGGTTGTCAAGCCTCTAAAAGGCCTGAAGGTGGCCCCGTACTACGGCTGCCTACTTCTCAGGCCTAGAGGTATCGGCGTCGATGATGCCGACCACCCCACAATTATGGAGGACCTGTTGAAAGCCTTGGGCGCAGAGACCGTGGAGTTCGCCTACAGCCAGAAGTGCTGCGGCAGCTACCACACCGTGCAGATGAAGGAGGCGGTGGCCGACCTGAGCCACAGGATCCTCAAGCAGGCGGAGGCGGCAGGAGCTGATATTCTGGTCACAGCCTGCCCCCTCTGCGAGTACAATCTTGGCCCGAGGCAGGACCAGATCAAGAAACAGTATCCAAGTTTTAACTCAATACCCGTCGTCTACTTCACCCAGCTCATGGCGCTAGCCTTCGGGCTGGGCGACGAGGCGACGGCCTTCGAGGCCAACAGGCCTGACCCAAGCCCCCTCCTCAGAGAGAAGGGGCTCCTGGAGTGATGAGATTGGAGAGTAAAGACGAGATAGTAACCATCTTCGTGATGGGTAAAAAGCATAAGGTGCCCGGCAGCCTCACCATAATGAAGGCCATGGAATACACCGGCCACCAGTTCAGGCGAGGAGCGGGCTGCCGCGGAGGCTTCTGCGGTGCCTGCGCGACGCTATACCGGAAGAAGGGAAGCTACAAACTGGAGGGCGCCCTAGCGTGCCAGAAGATAGTGGAAGACGGCATGTATATAGCCCAGATACCATTCAGCCCGACTGAGAAGAAGACCTACAAGCTTGAGGAGCTGAAGCCTGACGCGCCTACAATCCTGGAGTACTACCCAGAGGTGAGTAGGTGCCTAGCGTGCAACACGTGTACCAAGGCGTGCCCCCAGGACATCATGGTCATGGACTACGTCCAGGCGAGCCTCCGCGGAGACATCGAGCAGGCGGCCAAGCTCAGCTTCGACTGCCTCAGCTGCGGCCTCTGCGCCGTAAGGTGCCCGGCCGAGATAGTGCCCTACAACGTGGGCATGCTGGCGCGGCGTCTCTACTCCAAGTACGTTGTGGGGCCGACGCAGCACGTCCTGAGCCGCGTCAAGGAGATCGAGGAAGGGAAGTACGACGATGAGGTCAAGGAGCTGATGACCATGCCACTTGACAAGCTTAAGGTAAAATATAACACGAGGGACAAGGTGGAAGAATGAGCGACTACACGAGCGGTTACCCGGACTACATGCGCGAGAGCCTGAAGAAGGTAGCGGCGACAAGGCCTGGGAGGATCGGTAAACACTTCAGATCCATGACGGCCGACGAGAAACAGCAGATACTCAAGGACTATCACCCTGACTGGAAGATGGACCAGAAGCGGGAGCTGAAGCTGGGCTCAAGCAAGGGCCAGCTAATGCCTCACGAGGTCGTCAACATCCTGGAAGCCCACAGCATCATCAGCCCCAAGGACATCGACCTGAACAAGATCGACTACGACGTGGACATCCTCATCATAGGCGCGGGCGGGGCGGGACTGAGTGCAGCTCTGCTAGCCCATGAGAACGGTATAGAGCCCGACAAGATACTCATGGTGACGAAGCTCAGACTGGGTGACGCCAACAGCAAGATGAGCCAGGGAGGCATACAGGCTGCCGACGCCCCGGAGGACAGTCCTACTCACCACTACCTTGACATCATCGGCGGAGGCCACTACGCCAACAAGCCCGAGCTCGTCGAGGCCATGGTGAAGGACGGCCCGGACGTGATAAAGTGGCACGAGGAGCTGGGGGTAATCTACGACAAGATGCCGGACGGCTCCATGCAGTTGATCTCAGGTGGCGGGACCAGCCGGAAACGTATGCACAGCTGCAAGGACTACACGGGCATGGAGATCACCAGGGTCCTGATGGACGAGTTCATTAACAGGGGCATCAGCTACCTTGAGTTCACGTGCGCCGTGGAGTTCATCAAGGACTATAATGGTCAGGTGGCCGGAGCCGTTCTCTTCGATCTGGACAGCGACGAGTACAAGGTCTGCAGAGCCAAGTCCACCATCCTCGCGACCGGCGGCTTCGGAAGGCTCCACATCCAGGGCTACGAGACTACCAACCACTACGGCGCCACGGGCGACGGCATAATCATGGCTTACAGGGCGGGCGCCAACCTCATCCACTTGGACAGTACCCAGTACCATCCCACAGGCGCGGCCTTCCCCGAGCAAATAGTGGGCCAGCTGTGCACCGAGAAGCTGAGGGGTAGAGGTTCTCAGCCCATCAACAAGGACGGCGAGCAGTTCGTCTACAACTTGGAGACTAGGGACGTGGAGTCCTCTGCCTTCATTAGGGAGTGTTATGGCAGGGACAACGGGATAACGACGCCGACAGGGATGAAGGGCGTCTGGTTGGATACGCCCCTCATCGACATCATCAACGGTGAGGGCACCATCGAGCGCGAGTTCGCGGCTATGTTCAGGATGTTCAAGAAGTTCGGCATCGACATCCGCAAGGAGCCTATGCTGGTCTTCCCGACGCTTCACTATCAGAACGGTGGAGTCGAGATAAACGTCAAGGGGGAGACCAACGTGGGGGGCCTCTTCGCCTGCGGCGAGGTCTGTGGCGGAGTCCACGGGAAGAATAGGCTCATGGGCAACAGCCAGCTGGACCTCTATGTGTTTGGCAGGAGGGCCGGCAAGGCCGCCGCCGAGAGAGCTAAGATGGCTAAGATCGGTAAGCTGACGCTGAAGCACCTAGACGAGTACGAGAAGGCGCTCAAAGAGACAGGTATTAAGACCGAAAGGAAGAGCCCTATGCTGCTGCCAGAGTACCGCGGGTCCAAGACTCTAGAGCACCACCTAAAACTGCTGTAAGGAATTCACCATGTCTGAACCAAAGATCGGCGTCTGGGTCTGCGAGTGCGGAGGCAACATAAGTGACGTGGTCGAGACCCAGCAGGTGATCGACGCCGTCAAGGACCAGGTGGCGTACGCCAAGGTTGAGAGGTACCTCTGCAGCAAGCCCAGCGTCGACGGCATCAAGGAGGCCGTGGAGAAGGAGCGGCTGGACAGGGTTGTCCTAGCCTGCTGCACCCCCAAGATGCATAGAACAACATTCCTCAGCGACCTGGAGGAGAAGGGCCTAAACCCGGCGTTCCTCGAGATGGTGAACATCAGGGAGCACTGCAGCTGGGTTCACAAGAACGACCACGAGGGAGCCACCCAGAAGGCCCTGGACCTCATCAAGGGTTCAATCGAGCGGGCGAAGCAGTCGGTGCCCCTGGAGTCCAAGAAGATGAACGTCGTCAGGGAGGCCCTGGTCATCGGGGGCGGCGTCGCCGGGATCACCACGAGCCTCAGGCTCAGCGAGTACGGCATGAAGGTGCACCTGGTGGAGAAGAGGCCCAGCATAGGAGGCCACATGATCCAGTACCCCAAGGTCTTCCCCACGCTGGACTGCAGCCAGTGCATACTGACGCCTAAGATGGCGCAGGTGAGCCAGAGCAGGAACATCGATCTTCTCACCTATTGCGAGGTAAAGGAGGTCACGGGGGTACCCGGTGACTTCAAGGTCAAGGTCTGGGTCAAGCCTAGGGGCGTCGACCCTGAGAAATGCATAGGGTGCGGCGCGTGCAACAGTGTGTGCCCGGGTAAGGCTCCTGACGATTACAACCAGGGGCTGAACACGAGGAAGGCGATATACAGGCCGTTCCCGCAGGCCGTCCCGAGCATCTTCACAATCGACTACGAGCACTGTCTCAGGTGCGGCGCATGCGCAAGGGCGTGCCCGGCTGGCGCCATAGATGTGGACGACCCGGGCAAAGAGGTGGAGCTGAATGTGGGTGCCATCGTGCTGGCCACAGGGTTCGAGCTCTATGACCTGAGCGGCCTACCCCAGTATGGGTACGGGCTGTACCCCAACGTGGTGACCAGCCTTGAGATGGAGCGCATCCTGGACGTCAACGGCCCCACGGGCAGCCAGCTCGTCATCCCGAAGACTGGAAGAGAGGCTAAGAGCGTGGCCTACGTCCTGTGCGCCGGGAGCAGGGACACCGAGGTGGGCCGACCCTACTGCAGCAGGGTGTGCTGCCTGTACAGTCTCAAGCAGGCGCAGCTTCTGAGGGACCGCGGAGTCGACGTCTGGATTCACTACATCGACATCAGGGCCCCGGGCCGCCGCTACGAGGAGTTCTACAGGACGACGCAGGAGAAGGGCGCCGTCTTCGTGAAGGGCAAGGTCGCGGAGATCGTGCCCGAGGGCGACAGGGTGCTTGTGCGCAGCGAGGACATGATGCTCAACAGGATGGTGGAGAACCCTGTGGACCTAGTCGTGCTCGCGCCCCCGATGGTAACTACAGAGGATACGTTGAAGCTGGCGGAGTCGTTGAAAGTGCCGGCGGACGAGGACCAGTTCATCCTTGAGCGTCACCCCAAGCTGGACCCCGTGAGCACGAAGCGCGACGGGATATACGCGGCGGGCGTTGTCATCGGCCCCAAGGACATCCAGAGCTCCACGGCCGAGGCGGAGGGGGCCGCCATGAAGGTGGTGAACTTCCTCCGCGGCGACAGGGTCATAGAGCCCAACAAGGCCGTGCTCGCGGACGCGGAGGCTTGCGACGGCTGCGAGAGGTGTGTGGGCGTCTGCCCCGAGTCAGCCATCACGATGGAGGGCGGGAAGCCCGTGATCAACCAGATAATGTGCAGCGGCTGCGGCGCCTGCATCCCAGAGTGCCCCAAGAACGCCTTGGACCAGCAGGGGCTCTCCGAGGCCCAGATAAAGGCGAACATCAGAGGCGCATTGGCCGAGAGCGAGGCCGAGCCCAGGATACTCGCCTTCGTGGAGCAGGAGGTCGCGTACACGGCGGTGGACCTGGCCGGGTTGGCCAGGCTCTCGTACCCGAGCAGCATCAGGATCATCCCCATGCCCAGCCTGGCCCGGTTGAAGAAGGAGCATCTCCTGTACGCATTCGCTTACGGTGCAGACGGGGTGATGCTCCTGGAGGCGCCGGAGCACGAGGGCCCGTATGGGCGCGCTCACGTCCTCAGCGAGGAGCGCCTGGACGAGTACAGGTGGGAGATCGAGGACGAGGGAGTAGACAGCAGCAGGGTCTGGTTCAGCCGCGTCTACGTGCCCGACTGGAGGAAGCTGGAGAGGGTGTTCAGGACGTTCCACGACATCGTGGACGGTGAAGGACCGTTGGGTGAGGATGTCAGGGAGAGGCTCCGTGGGGAGTTCTCCTAGCCTCTACTTCTGTTTGAGACTTTTTTCTATCTTCTCATGCGTGTACGTGTGGGGGAGGGAAATGTAGCCGTCGCCGCCCCGGGTGACGGCTCAAGCTTTTAGTTGGTCATGCGTTTCTCGGAAGTGTCTGGGGGAGACTTGGATCGCAGGAGAGGGTGAAGGTATCTGATACTAAGCTGAGCGAGAGGGATGGGAGTCCACCCGAGTGTGGAGAATGAACTCGATGACCCTCCCTCTAGGTCTCCGATCGGGTTTCAAGCTACAAATTTTTAACCACACAGTTTTCCACTCGTAAACGTTATCCCTCTCTTTCCAGTCTTATTCCCCATGCCAGTGACTAAGGAAGAGCTTCTCAAGGAGGCTCAGAAGTGGAGCAAGATCGCGCCACCCTACCACGCCTTCTACCACGGAAAAGTCGAGGTCATGCCTAAGTGCGCCATCCGCACCCTACAGGACTTCTCCATCTGGTACACCCCCGGTGTGGCCCAGGTCTGCAAGGACATCGAGAAGCAGAACGAGCTCGCCTACGAGGAGACGAGCAAGTGGAACTACGTCGCCGTCGTAAGCGACGGGACTCGCGTCCTAGGGCTCGGCGATATAGGCGCCCAAGCTGGGATGCCCGTGATGGAGGGCAAGGCCCTCATATTCAAGTACCTCGGAGGAGTAGACGCGTTCCCCATCTGCCTCGCCACCAAGGACCCAGAGGAGATCATACAGGCCGTCAAGTGGATCGAACCCAGCTTCGGTGGCATCAACCTCGAGGACTTCTCCAGCCCCAAGTGCTTCTACATCCTCGACAGGCTGAGGAAGGAGATGCCCATACCCGTCTGGCACGACGACCAGCAAGGCACGGCAGCCGTCATCCGCTCCC
>JADDYB010000356.1_pt1 | contig 14345 bp, 12 predicted proteins | sample 8641941 | NCBI WGS metagenome assembly JADDYB01 (sample SAMN16275377, study PRJNA637457) | freshwater sediment metagenome | isolation source: Lake Kineret sediment | place: Israel: Lake Kineret | collected 2013
TCACCTTTGAGCTCTGTTTAAGACAATTCGTACATCCACTGCCACGGCTCCTTTTTCCAGTACCTTCACAGGGTTGATATCAATTCCTTCGATCTCAGGGAAATCCATCATCAGCTGGGAGAGTCTAAGAAGATTTTCAACCAGTGCCTTGATATCCAGAGGCCGTTCTCCTCGAATGCCTTTGAGGATGCTCGCAGCCTTCAATTCTGAAATCATTTCTTCTGCTTCGGGTCGATTGATCGGAGCCACCCGAAGAGAGCTCTCCTTGAAGACCTCCACGTAAATTCCACCTAATCCAAAGAGAATCACTGGACCGAAAGAGGGATCCCGTTTCGCTCCTAAGATGACTTCCTTCCCGTCCGGGACCATCTTTTGGACGAGTACTCCTGAGAACCTTTTTTTACCCAGTTTATTCATCTCGCGATATACTTTCACTGCCTGCGAGGGGTCGTTAACATTGAGGGCGACACCTCCGACATCCGACTTGTGCGAGATTTCGGACGATACGACCTTGAGCGCAACCGGGCCCTTTATTTTATTCATTGTTTTTTCCAAATCCTCTTTTTGGTGAACGACTTGATAATCCGCTACAGGAATGCCATAGGCCCGGAGAACTTCGAAGGCCTCTGGTAGGATGGGATCTCTTTTCTCTTTTTTGGCTTTATGAATGAGGCGCTTGACATGACTGCGATCTACTGAATAAGCAGGAGGTTTCTCCCTTAAAATTTTTCGTTTCCGGTAGTGCTCCCTCGAAATCGCTAAGGCACTTAGGGCATCTTCAGGCTCTATGAAAATTGGATAGTCAAAGGTCCTTTTGATGTAAGCCAATTCTTCTTCTTCTGTCAGGTAACAGAAGGCTACGGGTTTTTGGTAATGGAGGGAGAGTTCCTTGGCTTTGTGAATGAGCCTTCGGGAAGGTTGCATTTCCTCACCCACAGCAGCGTGTTGAAAGATCATTCCATCGACGGCCTTAATTCTGAGCACATGCTCAAGGATCTTGGTATAGAGATCGAAGTCGAAGAGGTCTCCCAGATCGAGAGGATTTGTCGGTTGGATCACTTTGGCCCTGAAATAGCTGTGGATTCGGTCCTGAAAGCTTTTCTTCATGGGAAAGAGCCGAAACCCGTATCTTTCGGCTGAATCGGCAGCCACGATGGCAATGCCTCCGGAGCGGGAGAGGATGACCAGATCGTTCCCTTTCATAGGTGGAAGGGAGAGAACCTTTACAGCATTGATGAAGGATCGGAAGTCTCTTGCCCTGATGATGTCTGCTTGCTTCAATGCCGTCTCCACAATCTTATCATCGTTGGCAAGGGCTGCAGTATGAAGTTTTGCAATCTCCCTGCTTGCTTCTCCGATATTCGCTTTATGAAGAATGATAGGCTTTGATGTAGATCGGGCGACCTTGAGCAAATCCCTACCTCTCTGGATGCTCTCCAAATAAATGCCAATGATTTCTGTCTGGGGGTCCTGGATAAGATATCGGAGGTAATCAATTTCGTTCAGATCAAGCTTATTACCCATGCTCACAATTTTAGAGATCCCCACGCTGGCGCTCGAAAGGAGGTTCAGGTAAGTGAGGGACACGCCACCGCTTTGAACCAAAAGAGAGACTTTCCCCTTCCGGATGGCCTTTCGATTGAGAGGAGGGAAGGCGACGACAAAGCCATTCTCAAAATTGTTTATCCCGATCCCATTCGGTCCCACAATTCGAATTCCCCATTTCCTGGCGATACGGAGAACCTCTTTTTCCAATTCTGCACCTTCCTCCGAGTATTCGCTAAACCCTCCTGATTCAATGATGGCCCAACGAATTTTTTTTCTTCCACAGGATTCCAATATCCCCGGAACGGTTTGAGCAGGAGTGAGGATGACCGCGACATCGATTCCTTCTTTGAGATCCGCCATCGAGGTACAGATGCCTCTTCCAAATAGGGTTCCTTCTTTTTGGCCGATCAAAAGGATCTCTCCATGAAATTGAAATTCGAAGAGGTTTTGGACAATGATTCGGGCGAGGTTATTAGGATTCTCTGATACGCCGATCACGACCACTGATTTTGGGTTGAAGAGCTGATCCACTTTGGTTCCCCCTTGGGTAAAAAGTCCGTTATCTAAGGTTAGGGCTATGATGCTCGTTTCGTTAAAGGGTAATTTTTTAGGTTTCTAATAATTTAATAAGGGAGTTAATGTTTATCGTTGTAGAAACTCGTATCGAGGCTCGTCTTTAGTTTTTAGGATCACGAGCTTCCATTTTCGAGATTCGAATTTCGATACAAGCTTCGTCACCGATTAACTTCAAGTCAAACAGGCTTCCTAACCCTTACCCAAAAGACTCATTCCATCATTGATGGGCTAAGGTCAATCATCTTAAATACCCTTTGCAAAAGGCTCGGCATATCCAGTTAATTCCACATAACCCATTCCCTTGATTGGGTCTCCTTGATATTTCCCTTCGATTTTAACACTTCCCTCCCAATAGGTCACTCGCGTTGATTCCTTGGTGATCAATTCTTGATCCTTGACCGTTGGGGTAAGGGTCAATTCCAATTGATGACCTGAAATTTTTATGTTCCATTTGGAGGGATAAATCGCCCCACTCTTTTGACTTTTCCATTGTTTCAGAACGTCGATTTGGAATTCTTTTTTGTGGAGAGGGTGATATGTTCCATCGTGGAAGATGATGGTTCCGCTCGAATAGGGATCGATTCTACCATCCTTTTGACGAATTTGATATAACATTAACTCTATCCCCTTGTCCAGTTGAAGACTAAACCAATCCCATCCCACCTGATATTCCCGGAGTTGAGAGGAGCCAAATTCATGGTCCATCCAGCTGATTCCTTGAACGGGAACTTCTTTGTTTTGTAAAAAGATCTTCCCATCCGTTTTCAAGCGAGGGATGGAATAGTAATGGGAGGCATATCCCTCTCCTTCGGCCTTCTGACTGATTCCATTTTGACCATGAATGACTGGATTTTTTTCCGGTGTCAGCATCAGTTCAATTCCAAAATTTCTATCGCCGGCTTTGAGGGAGTGATTTTGCATCGCAGGACCTTTTCCTTCAATGGACCAGTTCTCGATCCAGATTCGAAAGGTCTTTTCCCCCGTTTTGTAAGAAAAGGCTCCTGCCTCCCCCAAACTTCCACGGCTAATCTTTTCAAGATATTCAAACTTCTTTTTAGATTCATCCGTGATGGCAAGGTGAGCAAAATAGAGGTCTTGAATGGACCATTTCGATTTTTGAAGTTTTGTCTCCCTTGTTAATCCTGTTCTGAAAAAAGTGAGTTGATAGCCAAAGGATTTTTTATCCGTTCCGAGAGATTGGAGGTGACCGGAGTAATACCACCATTCCGTTTTGAATTCTGGATGAGAAAAATGGTCCTGGGGAAATGAAAAGATTTTCCCAGGCAGAGCCCGTTTGAAGTCTTGGCTTAGAAGTGTAGAGGTAAAGGAAGTAAGGGTCAGGAGAATTATAAAGCAGACGGTCATTGGAAGCCGAAGGCGAAGCAATCTCGATTTAAGGGGATTACCACGTTCTCCCGCCTTGGCGGGACTCCTCGTAAGGATAAACGAATCAAGTCGCCATGCTCTATGCTCCATGCGCTATGCCGGTCTTTCTTTGAGGATCTGCTCATGCAATTCTTTAAAGTCCTTTGGAGGAATGGCATCGGATTTTCTCACCAGTTTGACTGCTCCGGTGGGGCAGGGGACCGCACAGACGCCACAGCCGATACACCATTCTTTGTCCACCACGGGGAAATCACCTTCCATCTTGATCACATTTACAGGGCAGATGTCGACACATTCTCCGCAGCCAGTACATTTCTCCTTATCCGTTTCCCGGAGAAAGTAGGTGGCCATCAAAACATCCCTTGGAATTTTCTTTCTCCTGATCGTCCCCACATTCCAACAGCAGCAGCCGCAGCAATTGCAGGTGTGTTTGATCCCTTCTCTCGCATTGTCAACCATGTGGACCAGACCAGCCTCCTCTGACTTTCGGATTACATCAAGGGCCTCCTGCTTTGTAATCTCTTTCCCGATTCCCTTCTCGATCAGATATTCTGCCAGTTCATCATATTTGATGCAATTCTCCAGAATATGGTTGCACTGCTTCTTTCCAATCAGTTGGGCGGTTGCCCGACAGGGACAATGAACCAGTGCAATCACCTTAACCTTCTGAATGACCTCTTCCATCATCTCAAATGGGAATACCGCATGCTGTTCCGGATCCACGGACGCCATGGCAGGGAGATAACGGAAGGCCTTTGTTTTGGTGTTTCCGTAAATCTCATAGTATTGCTGTTTTCCGGAATATTTGGCCACAAGCTCTGCCATCTTTTTTGAGTTCGGGGTATTGACCCCTCTCCAGAAAAAGGTCTGGGGGAAACCATAACCAAACTGTTGGAGAGCATAGCCCATGTTTCCGTCCTTCAATTTTTTTGAGAAGAGAAGTCCCCGCTGGGCTAAGTTTGTTAGGATCGATTCCAACTCCTCTTTTGAAATGTCTTGAGGGGGGATGATCTCTGAAACAGGGGCAGGCTCAAAGGGGATCACTCTTGTAGGAATGGCTAAGGCGACTTCTGCTTCCAGAGGGGTGAAATTCTCTCTGAGAATCTCCAGAAGCTCCTCTTTCTCAGGATAACCCATACCCAAAGATGAGAGGTGCTTGGCCAACCTTTTGTAAACGTCATCAATCATATCAGCCTCCAGAATATGTATTGGAATGATGGAATATTGGAATAGTGGAATGATGAGTAGAACCAATTATTAAAACTTAACTTGTTTTTAATCAATATTCCATTATTCCATCCTCAATGATTCCACCACATTCATTTTGGCAGCCCGTCGGGCAGGAATGAGGCCCGCACCGATAGAGGTGACCATCACGACCAACCAAGACTCGATTAAACTCCAAAGAGGAATTGAAAATTGGATCGTCCATCCGAAGGATTGTTTGTTGATGACGTAGATGAGAAGAATAGAGAGGAGAAAACCACAGATGAGGCCGAGGATATGACTAAAAAACCCGATCATCCCTGCCTCGATTAAAGTGGTCTTCTCAATCTGCCTTCGAAATGCACCCACGGCTCGGAGGATCCCGATATCGCGTTGTCTTTCGATGATCAGGGCGTTCAAGGAATTGATGATCCCAAGAATGGCCACGATGATGGCGATGAATTCAAGGGCATAAGTGATGGCAAAAGTCTGGTCAAAGATTTTCAGAACCTCATTTCGCAATTCACGATGGGAGACCACAAAGAGGCGATAAGGTTTTGAATATCTTTCCCGGATGATCTCCTTGAAGGCCTTTTCGGAAACACCTTCTTTTAGATAGATGCCAGCGCTATGAAGTGTCTCATCGTTCCAAAGGGATTGGAAAAGTTTTTTCTCCAATAAGACCATTCCCCAATCGGATGAATAGTCGTAGAAGACTCCGGAGATGAGGAATTCCTTTTCACCTTGGGGAGTACTGAGCTTAATTCGATCTCCAACCTTCACTTGGTGTTTGAGAGAGAAACTTTCAGTAACGAGAATGGCTTGGCCAGCAGCAAACTGTCGGAGAATGGTCTGGGGGTTTCCTCGAGTGAAACGTATGACCTTCATATTGAGAAAAACCTCCCCATCCACAGAGGCAATCAGAGCAGGCTGGCCTTGATATTCGACCTCCAAAGCCCGGAAGGAATCCACGGCTTTGACTCCAGGAAGAGAAGGCAGTGCCCTGGAGACCTCAAGAGGGAGTAGGGCGGAATAACCCGTGATAGAATAGGAACCCGGAAAGATGAACACATCGCCATTGATCGATTGTTCCACCCAGAGGTCAACCGTCTTCCTGAAACTCAAGATCATGATGGAGATGCTGATAAGCATGGAGAGAGCGGTCATCAATGCAGCGATGGTGATCACTGTCCTGGCCATAGAGTCATGGATGTATCGGCTCGCCAGTTTTCCTTCTGATCCAAATAGGAAGTGAAGAAGCGGAGCGAGAAGACGGTTGAGAAGAGTGGTGACCGAAGGAATAAGAAAGGAGACTCCGATGAGGATGAGAAGCGCAGCCAAGAAGCCGAACAGGGGCCGATGATAGATAGGCTTCTGGAGTGCAAAGACAAATGAAAGGATGAGGAAACCAATGCCGATCAGACTGAAATAGATGAGACGGATCTTTATTTTCGTCTCAAGAGTCCCCATCGCCAAGGCCTCCTTGGGTGCAATCTTGGAGGCTTCTCTTGCAGGCCCGATTGAAGAAAGGACAGAGGCAAGCACTCCCATCCCAAACCCCGCTATTAAAACCGATGGAGAAAGCAAGAGATGTTCTGCCTTGACTAGAATATAGAGGGCGGTGATCGTTCTGGAGACCAGATAGAGCATGACCTTTGCCAATCCCATTCCAATTCCTATCCCGACCAAACTTCCCACACATCCGATCCATGCTGCCTCAGCCATGAAAAGACCGAGGGCCTGGGATCGGGTGAGGCCCACACTTCGGAGAATTCCAATCTCTCTCCTCCTCTGGATGACGGAGATGGAGATGGCATTGTAGATCAGAAACATTCCAACGACGATGGAGATGAAACTGAGGGCAGTCAGGTTGAGGTGAAAAGCAGAAACCATTTTCTCAATCTGACCACTCCGGGTATCGGATCGACGAACTTCGACTCCGGGAGGGATCACTTTTTTTAGTTCTCTCTCTATCGCCTCTATGGGTTGAGATTGATCCACCATCAGGTCAATTCGGTCAATGAGCCCAACCTTCTCCAAAGCCTCCTGGGCAGATGCGATGTCAAGGAGGCCAAAATTTCCTTCCAGTGATTTTGCCGGCCCTTCCATTTTTAAAAGATTGGTAATGGTGAAGATGACCTTTTTAGAACCGACGATGAGGGTAATTTTATCCCCTTTCTTCAATCCACATCGATTGGCCAATTTTTCTGTGATGGTAATTGAATTAGGATTTTTTAAAAAAAGAAGGCCTTCTTCATCGGGCGCATAGAACTGATATTCCCTAAACGGCTGATCGCTGAAGACATCAATACCAAGAAGGTAAAGGGGTTCTCCAATGGGCTCATCGATCTTGGAAGTATACTGAATGACAGGTGTGGCTGCTTTGACTCCAGGAACTTTTTTTACCTTGAGATAAACCTCTTCAGAAAAACCCCTTCCGAAGGAGGTAATTTGGAAATTGGCTTTTCCTGAAACATGATCTACAGAGACATTGAAGGATTCGATGGCTGTGTAAATGGCCAATTGAACGCTGATAAAAACACTCACTCCAAGGGCAATTCCGATGATGGAAAGAAGGGTCCTTCCTTTATGGTGATGAAGATGGCGGAGGGTAATGTTTTTTAATAAGTATAATAGTGTCATGAAATCTCCCCCCACCCCTCTTTGTCAAAGAGGGGTGCAGGGTTTCCCCCTTAGAAAAAGGGGGATGAAGGGGGATTTATATCACCGTGAAGAGTCTTCCATCTTGCATTCTGATGACCCGATCAGCCATAGCCGCCCCTTCTTGGCTGTGGGTGACCAAAACGATGGTCTTTCCTTGCTTATCCTTTAATCTCCGAAGAATCTCCAAGACCTGCTTTCCTGAGGCCGAATCGAGATTACCCGTTGGCTCATCAGCGAGAATGATCTCCGGATCGTTGATCAAGGCGCGGCAGATGGCTACTCGTTGCATCTCCCCACCTGAAAGTTCATGGGGATGATGATATCTTCTCTCATAGAGCCCCATTTCTTGAAGAAGGTGGTTAATTTTAACAGCCGGAGGGTTCGAGCCTTCTCGTAAAAGGTGGGGAAGGACGATATTCTCTTCGAGGCTCAGGATGGGTAGGAGATTGAAGAATTGGAAGATGATACCGACCCGGTCTCGCCGATAAAGGGTCAACCGTCGGTCATCCATCTTGGAGATGTCCTCACCGTTGATCATCACCTGGCCTTGATCTGGAGAATCCAAACCTCCAATGATGTTGATCAGGGTAGACTTCCCGCAGCCGCTTTTGCCTGTGATGGCTAAAAACTCTCCCCTTGAGAGGGTTAAATTGATGTGGTCCAGGGCAACCACCGGGTTATCCCCCTGGTGATAGATTTTTGTTACATTAATCAGTTCGATGAAATGATCTTCTCTCATAACAAAAAAGAGCAGGGATTAAATTCTCCCTGCTCTTTTTATATATCGGGGGGAACAGCAAATTGTCAACTGTGAGACAAGAATTTTTAATCTTGATTCAATTTCTTTAAATGCTTAACGAGGATAATTAACATGACAGGGATAATCGCTCCGACAGCAACGACAGCTCCTCCTACGACATAAATCTTTGGCCCGATATCCTCGACGGTTCTGACAACCTGCATAATGGCAATCGATACCATGGCTGCCAGGATGCACATTAGGATAATGATACTCACGATGTTCGCCGCACTTAATTTAATATTCATTGCTCCCTCCTCTCTTTATAAAGATGACAGGTACTGTTTTTATAGCCAGCCTGTATTAATCCTTTTACCATAACCATGAACTTCTGTCACCTAACTTCTGTCACCCTTACTTCTTCACAGCCACAGGCTCAGAACCTGGAAGAACCGCTTCCTCCTCCACCCTCTTTTCTTTCTTCAGGGCTGCTGTGGTGGCGGAACCGATGAAGCTGAAGAAGAGGATCGCTGCCGGGATCAACTGGAGAAGAACGATGATGGCACCGATAATCAGGAAGATCCAAAGGGCAGTGCCGGCTCCTTTCAATTCAATGGACCGAGCAAATGCGGGAGTAGCAAGAAGTGTCATCGCTGCTCCAATCACCCCAACTTTTAAAATTTGTTTTTTTCCTAACATGGTCTATTCCTCCCTTTCTTTTTTATTGAGGTTTTTGAGTCACCTCAACCTTTATAACTGCATACCTAATGCCAATTCTGAGGGGGTGCTACAATAAGTTTGTAATAAATTGATTATATTTAGTTTTCTTTATTTTATTATTTCTGTGGAGATTTAACGTTAAACCTAAGTGTATTTTAAAATTATACACATATTCAAACTAATGCCACATGTTATTTATATAATATATTGAAATTAAAAGATATTTATTGAATAATATAATTATACATATATATATTTTTTAAATTCACTTATAATTTAAAAAGGGAACGATCTGTTACCCTTCGAAACAAGCTTTTGGGAGACTAAAAAGATCTAATCCATCATAGAGTCTTTCTATTTTTACAGAGAGCTCTTTGATCGTTCTTAGAAAAGGTTCAGGAATAACAAGGGTTGTTTTTGCCACCTCCTCTTCATAAAGATTGTGTCGCAAGTATGGAGGTTCATTTTCATCAAACCATATCTTAGCCTCCCATGATTTTTGATCGAATGATTCAGTCTTGAAATCCTTCTCGTTTAATCCGAAGGGGTTCCCGGACGAGATGAAGGTCAATATCCCATGGTTGGATGTAGATCTGGGAGAAAGATTGGCATACATGCACATAAACTCTCCCGCAAAGGCAACTGAGCGGATCGAAAAACTATATCCATTCATTTTGCTTTCGACATATTCTTGGAGAAGATAGTGATTAGAGACAAGATTCAATTTCCATAAATCGGATGGTTCCGAAATCATCTGCAAGTCTCTTCCACCCCTTCCCACCCTACGCTTAAGAACCACTTTCCTTTTTCTTTCAATGAACCGGTCAGCTCCCACTAAATCTTCTGTGTCAAGAATCATCGTCTCAGGCATCGGTGCGATGGAGTTGATCAATTGGTACTGATTCCACTTATCCTCAAGCCTCAATCCAGGATGGAAGGTTTTTGGAAAAGGGCCCATTCCATCCATCCATATCTTGAAGGGTTTGAGACTTTCAATAAAGGGAAGGGAATGAAGGTAGTCCTTAAATGTCTTTCCATAGATTTTTCGAGAGGTCCATTCAATCCGTCTGAAGATATCCGAAGGCTTTCCGAAACGGACCAAATGGGTGAGATGATACTCATGGGCCCCGCCAGGGAGGCCCACATTCACCTCTACCAGATAGAGTTTCAGTTCAGGAGTGATAAGGAAGTCTATTCCGAGATACATTCTTAGAATATAAAAAAACAGGTCTCAGGACCTGTTCTTTTCGATGGATTCTCTATCTCGCTCAGCAGGGGCTCCCTCCCTTCATGGGAGGGAGCCCCATGAACGCCTTAACAAGATGCTTTACATTTGCAAAGACCGGAGAGCTTTTTGGCCACCTTCTTGATGGTCATGTCATCCACCTCCTTTCAATACACCCCTTGTATAGCATTGAAAAAGATCGGGTTGAAAAAGATCACCTTGAATTTTTGCTCGGTAGCGGCATCCACCTCGACAGTCTTCAATCACTGGACATTTGCAGGTGAGGTCTTTTAGGGGGATACGAGGCATGCGAGCCCAACAAGTTCTAAGTCCCTCCTCAATCGATCCCACTGGTTCCTCGCTAAAAAGGCCACACTTACAAACCGTCCCATTAGGGATTATAGCACAAAGATGTGCTCCGCAAGTAGAATTATTTGTAGACCCATGAAATCCCCCCCCATAGCCATAACTGAGAAAGCGGCTTGCTTCAGAAGGTGACACCCAGAAGTCTTGATTTGTTTTGAATCTTCCTTCCATACAAGGGACATCCACATTCCACTCCTCAATATTTTTGGATTGGAGGAGAGAGGCGAGTTGATCGAATTCCAATAAATTTCTACGATGAATCATCGTGGCCACAGAGACCCGGATATTGGCTTCTTGAAGACGATCAATGGCCATCATGGTTTTTGGGAAGGTCCCCTTCCCTCGAAGGGATTCATGGCCCTGTTTCATCCCATCCAGACTGATCTGAACCTCATGGACACGGAGTTTTTTAGCTACTTCTTTTGTAATCAACGTGCCATTGGAAAGGAGAACCGATCGAAAGGGATGGTTTTGCAGGATATCATTGAGGTGCCAGAAATGAGGATGGAGTAAGGGTTCCCCTCCGGAGAGGAGGAGTCTCAAACCCTGAATCTCTTCAAATTCTTCTAATACCTTTTGAATTTGTCCCATAGAAAGATCTTGATGAAAACTCTCTCCGATATAACAATGGCGGCACTTGAGATTGCATCGATCTGTGATCTGAAGCTCGAGATAACGGAGCGAAGGGATCGGGGAGGAGTTCCATGATAGCTTTCTCTGAAAAGGGGTTTCTGAAAGGGCGATTAAATCTTCAGAGAGGCAAAATCGGATGAATTCCTCGTCCTCCTCTCGGATAGAAGGATTTTCGCCCCGGCAAATTTTGAGGAGAAATTGATAGGCATCCGTATTCAGTTCATAAAGTTCGTCGTTTTCGATGTCATAAAGGTAAGGTTCTTCAAGATTTTTTAGAACGGAGTGAGGAGTCAGGATGATGAATTTATTCTCGGAGGGCATCGGAGATCTCTTCAGGGGTAATGATCTTCTTCTCTAAAAGCCGCTTAAGAATTTTGTAAGCCCCGCATTCTAGATCCTTTTCGGATTCTTTATAGAAATCACAATGTTTACAGATCAAATCGATCAAAACCTCTTTATCTAATTTCATCGGGTTGCCTTTCCATTAAATAGTAATTTAAAAAAAGAGATGAATCAAGGTATTTCAGAAGATCGACATTTCGTGAGAAAGGACACGCGAATTAAATTAAAAGGGTTGACGGTACGAAGGGATTGAATTTATAATAATTGATAACGATTAAAACCATTGGGGGTTTCTATGTGGGATTATACGGAGAAGGTAAAGGATCACTTTTTGAATCCAAGAAATGTCGGGGAGATTGAGCATCCAGATGGAGCCGGTGAGGTGGGTTCCTTGGCCTGTGGGGATGCCTTGAGGCTCAGCTTCAAATTGGATGAAAACAAACGGATCAAAGAGGCGAAGTTCAAGACTTTTGGTTGTGCGAGTGCCATTGCCTCCTCTTCTGCCCTGACAGAGATCATTAAGGGAATGACCCTTGAAGAAGCAATGAAGGTCACGAATCAGGATATTGCCAACTACCTGGGAGGACTTCCTGAAGAGAAGATGCACTGCTCGGTCATGGGGAGGGAAGCCCTCGAAGCAGCCATTGCCAATTATCGTGGGGAGAAAGTTATCAAAGAGGATTTTGAAATCGTCTGCAAATGTTTTGGCGTGACGGATAGAGAGATCATCAAGGCGATTCGTGAGGACGATCTCAAGACAGTGGAACAGGTGACCTACTATACCAAGGCTGGAGGAGGATGTGGTCAGTGCCATCCAAAGATTGAAGCCCTCATCGAAAAAGTGAGAAAGGAAATGGAGAAAGAAGCGCCTCCTCCTAAGGTAGAGAAAAAGAAGTTGACCAACATCCAGAAAATCAAATTGATCGAAGAGACGTTGGGAAGAGAAATCATCCCGGCTTTGAAAGCGGACGGCGGAGATTTAGATTTAATCGACATCGAAGGGAATAAGGTCTTGGTGGCATTGAGGGGAAAGTGTTCATTCTGCCCCAGCTCTGAGTTTACTTTAAAACAGTATGTCGAAACGAAGTTGAGAGAATTTGTGAGCGATGATATCGAAGTGGAGGAGGTCAGGCCGTGAAGACCGTCTATGTAGATAATAATGCGACGACAAAAGTGGCTCCAGAGGTCTTGGAAGCAATGCTGCCTTATTTTTCTGAGTATTATGGGAATCCCTCCAGCATGCACTTTTTCGGAGGGCAGGTTCAAAAGAAAGTGGATGAGGCAAGGGCGAAGGTAGCAGATTTTTTAGGGGCAGAGCCTTCGGAGATCGTCTTTACCAGTTGTGGGACAGAGAGTGATAATGCAGCGATATTAGGGACACTCGATTCTTATCCGGAAAAGCGACACCTCATCACCACTCGGGTGGAACACCCTGCTGTGGGGAATGTCTCTACCTATTTGGGCCGGAAAGGCTACCGGGTCACTGAACTTTCTGTTGATCGAGAGGCACAGTTAGATCTGGATGAGTTGAGGGAATCCCTCACCGATGAGACGGTTCTGGTTACCATCATGTATGCTAATAATGAAACCGGCGTAATCTTTCCTATTGAAGAAATTGGTGAGATTGTAAAGGCAAGGGGAATTCCTTTCCACACGGATGCAGTCCAGGCAGCGGGGAAGATTCCTCTCAATATGAAAAAATCGAAAGTGGATATGCTTTCCATCTCCGGGCATAAGCTCCATGCCCCCAAAGGGATAGGAGTCCTTTATATCCGGAAAGGAACTCGTTTTTCTCCGTTCATGATCGGTGGCCACCAGGAAAAAGGGAGAAGGGGAGGGACAGAAAATGTCCCTTACATCGTTGGACTTGGGAAGGCCTGCGAACTGGCCAAAAAGCATCTCGACGAAGAGAACACAAGGATCAAATCCTTGACGGATTATCTCGAGGCGAAGCTTTTGGAAAAGATCCCAAATACCTTAGTCAATGGGGATCGGATTCATCGACTTCCCAATACCGTGAGTGTGAGTTTTGAATATGTGGAGGGAGAATCGATTCTCCTTCTGCTCTCCGACCTGGGTATCTGTGCCTCTTCGGGTTCTGCCTGCACCTCCGGTTCACTTGAACCTTCACATGTGCTCAGGGCCATGGGCGTTCCTTTTACGGCCGCTCATGGGTCGATCCGTTTCAGTCTTTCCATTTATAATACGAAGGAAGAAATGGATTATATCATCGAGCATCTTCCTCCGATTATTCAGAGATTGAGAGATATTTCGCCCTTCTGGAAGGACTATCTGAAATCCAAGGGAAAGGGATAAGAATTAAGCCCTTCCTGACAAATGTTTTTGAAATACTGCGGGAAGGTGGAAGGAAGGAATTTGGCGCAATAGTTGACTTTAGAATCCACTTCAAAGACGGTAAAACGAAAGATGATCTTGAAGTCCTCGTCCAAGAAGGTGGCCAATGGAAAATCACATTTTCCCCATAAAGCGTCTAATAAACTGCTGCACTTGACGGGATTTCGCTTCGCCCCATACCGCCAGAGAGCTTTGTTGTTATACTCTATTTCAAACAGAAATCGTCACCCCTTAACGCAGGCCGATCATCACTCTTTGTGTGTGTACTAAGCAACTGCTTTTTAAACTCTTACTTCTTCTTCCAAGTCGTTATTTTCAAATCTTGTTCCGCAATAAAAAAGGAAATGATTGCGTGAAGAATGTTGAATAAAACACCTAAATAATACGTCTAAAAACCTAAAGAGGTCCTTATCATGGCGGGCCAATGAGTTGCATGAGCGAACCAAAAGGGGTAAAATTAAATTATAGGAAAGCAGGGTCTTTTTCTAATTAAAATGAACAGATTTCAGGTTTAAAAAAATTCAAGGAGAAAGGAGATGAGATGAGATGGGGAAAAAGAGTATTACCTTTCTATGTCTTTTTGTT
>JADDYB010000357.1_pt1 | contig 14318 bp, 16 predicted proteins | sample 8641941 | NCBI WGS metagenome assembly JADDYB01 (sample SAMN16275377, study PRJNA637457) | freshwater sediment metagenome | isolation source: Lake Kineret sediment | place: Israel: Lake Kineret | collected 2013
ACGAGCAGGAAGGCGCCCGTCTCTATGTCGGATGCGCTCAAAGCCGCATTAACTATCATCTTTCTTCTCCTCCTCTACCTCCTCCACCATGAGGCTGACGCCCTCGACCCTGAGGACCCTCACTTGGGCTCCTCTCTTTATGGTGCGGTCGTTGGTTGGCCGGCTGAACCACTGCTCGCCGGTTATCTTTACCAACCCCCCGTCTATTGGCGAGATGTCTGTCAAGGCGACGGTCTTCCTCCCTATCAGGGCGTCGATGTTGGTGCGGGTGAAGTCGGCCTTCGCCTTTATCACGGTCGGGCTGCCTACCATCTCCTGTATCTGGTACCTGCAGTTCTTGATGAGGCTAAGGCGCCTGATGAGCTCGCCGAAGTCGTCGGTCTTCACTCTCAGGGTGAAGTTGTCGCCGTCCCTGATGAGGCTGTAGCTGGCTCCGTATTGATGGCTGAACTTGTCCAGCACCTGATAGAGCTTGAACTCATCCGCCTCTATGGTCAGGGATACCATGGTGGACATTGGCGATCATAACTATGCATCAAGCTTTATTTAGATTTATCTAATATTATCTATTGTTATCTATTTATGCTATTATCACTATGAACATTTATAAGAACTATGGGGTCCCCGTTTTCAGTAAGGTTCTATGTGAGCGGGCCCATAAGGATTTGAGGCGGAGGTCGAGCCTGAGAGGCAAGTGTTTTCTGAACGAAAGGCTTAGAGAAGCTCAGTGGTTTCATGGCGAAGAGGCTCTATTCGAGGAGGGCCCTCGGTGAGGTGGGGCCCCCGAGGTGGTTCGGCCGTGAAGCGACACAGGCCTCCTTCCTCCTCGGTGGCATCGGCACTGGGAACGTCTCCCTGGGTTCGCGGGGCGACCTCAGGGACTGGGAGATATTCAACCGCCCGGCAAAGGGCCAGAAGCTGCCCTACAGCTTCTTTGCGATAGCAGTCAACCAGGGAGGTGGGGTTACGGCCAGGGTCCTGGAGAGCAGGCTTACGTCCCCCTTCTCTGAGAGCCACGGGTTCCACCCCGGCTCCGTGGCTGGACTACCCAGGTTCCGCGACAGCAGGATGTGGGCCGAATACCCCTTCGTGTACGTGGAGCTCGTAGACGGGGGGCTCCCAATCCGCGTGCTCTTGGAGGCTTACACGCCCTTCATACCCCACGAGCCCGACGACTCTGGCCTCCCGCTGGCCGTCATGACGTACACGGTCCAGAACGTGGAGGACGAGGAGCTTGAGGTCACCGTCGCGGGCAGCCTGTTGAACGCGGTCGGCTTCACCGGTGTGGGCGACTTCGGGTGGGTTAAACCTGAAGGGTTCGGGAGCAACGTGAACGCGTACTTGGAGGAGAGGGGTCTCAAGGGCCTCAAGTTCACAGGCTCGAAGCAAGGGGCGGAGAGTCTCCTCAATGGCTCCTTGGCCCTGGCTACTCTAGAGAGCGACGTCACAGTGAAGCCTTACTGGTACAGGAGCGGCTGGTGGGACAACCTCAGGGAGTACTGGGACGACTTGGCGGGCGACGGGCGGCTCACAGACCTCGGCTACGGCGAGCCCAGCGATGACGGCAAGACGGACGTGGGCAGTCTTGGCGTCGTGAAGACCATCGGCCCCGGTGAGTCGGTTGACTTCACGTTCCTCGTGTCATGGTACTTCCCAAACAGGCTGAACAACTGGAGCCAGAGGCTCGCAGGGTGCGGGTGCAAGGAATGCGGCGAACCCGCGAGGAACAGGTACGCCGTCAGGTTCACGGACGCTTGGGACGTTTGCAGGTACTACGCCGAGCACCGTGAACGGCTTGAGGGGCTCTCCGGCCGCTTCAGGGACGCTCTGTACGGGTCCACGCTCCCCATCCACGTGCTGGACGCCGTGGCCAGCAACATCACCGTCATCAGGAGCAGCACATGCTTCTGGCTAGAGAACGGGACATTCCTCGCCTACGAGGGCTGCTTCGACGACGCCGGCTGTTGCAGCGGCAACTGCACCCACGTCTGGAACTACGAGCAGACCCTGGCCCACCTGTTCCCCAGTCTCGCCCGCAACATGAGGGAGACCGAATTCAGGGTGGAGACAGGCGGCGACGGCAAGATGAGCTTCCGCGCCTACAACGCGTTCCCCGGCACAAGGAGCTGGGACAGCGTGGACGCGGCCTCGGATGGCCAGTGCGGTAGCGTCATGCGCCTCTACAGGGAGTGGAAACTGTGCGGAGACACAGGCTGGGTGAACGGCCTCTGGCCCAAGGCTAGGCTCGCACTCGACTACGCGTGCAGGACATGGGACCCTGACGGCGACGGCGTCACGGAGGCGAAGCAGCACAACACCTACGACATCAGCTTCTACGGGCCGAACCCCCTCAGCGGCGTCATGTTCCTGGGCGCCCTGAAGGCGGGCGTCCACATGGCCGAGGCGGCGGGCGACTACGAGGCGGCTGAAAAGTATAGGGTCCTCTTCGAGAAGGGCCGCGTGAACCTGGACAAGGCTCTGTGGGACGGCGACTACTACGTCCAGAGGCTGGGCGACGTGGACGCTTACAAGTACCAGCACGGCGTCGGGTGCCTCAGCGACCAACTCCTGGGCCAGCTCAACGCCAGCCTCATGGGCCTCGGCTACCTCCTGCCACCCCCGCACGTCAGGAAGGCCATCCGCTCCGTCTACAGGCACAACTTCATGAGGGACTTCACTGACTACGACAACACACAGCGCACATACGCCCTGAATGACGAGGCGGGGCTCCTCCTCTGCACCTGGCCCAAGGGCGGCCGCCCCGCGTACCCCTTCGTGTACAGCCACGAAGTGTGGACGGGCATAGAGTACCACGTAGCCAGCCACCTGATACTTGAGGGCTATGTCGACGAGGGCCTCACATTGGTCAAGGCCGTTAGGGACAGGCACGACGGGGTCAGGCGCAGCCCCTGGGACGAGGTGGAGTGCGGCCACCACTATGCCCGCAGCCTGTCGAGCTGGGGCCTCCTCCTAGCCTTGAGCGGCTTCAGCTGCGACGCCGTGGGGAGAAGGATCGAGTTCAAGCCCAAGATAGACGCGGACGAGTTCAGCTGCTTCTGGAGCACAGGGACTGCTTGGGGGATGTACACCCAAACGCTGGACAGGGCAACGGGCCGCCCAAAGTGGAGCATAGACCTCATCCATGGGAGCCTGGACGGATACACGGTGAACGGTGAGAACCTAAAATAATAGAGGTGACCAACACAAGCCATCTGAGGCATCTAGGTTAACGCCCTCGCCGCGGGTATGTAGCCCGCCGAGCCGTCACCACCGCGTAACCAATGGATTAAAAGCTGTCCTCCGCTCTATTAGCTATGGGTCTCACCGAGGCCGGCCTATCATTCGCGGCAGCGGGGTTCCTGGAGATCGCCTACCCCATCGCCCTCGCCTTCTACATCAGGAAGAGGCTGGGGACAGGCTGGAGGATCTTCTACGTGGGCTGCGCCATGTTCCTAGCCTCCCTGATCCGGATACCCCTGAACAACTACGCCAGCCTCTGGATCATGGAGGCGGACCTGGGCCAGGCCACCATGGTACTGCTTACGGCCTTCCCGTCCCTGACAGCCGGAGTCTTCGAGGAGGGGGCCAGGTTCGCCGCCTACAGGTTCGTTGTGAAGGAGCACACCCTGGAGAACGGGTTCATGTACGGGGCGGGCCACGGCGGCATCGAGAGCATATACCTGGCGGGGATAAACGTCTTCATCATAGGCGTCCTCGTACTCACCAACCCTTCCTCGATCCCCGCGTGGCAACTCGCCGGCGTGGAAGAGACGCCCCTATACCTGCCCTTTGTGGGGCTCTACGAGAGGATCATGGCCATAGTCATCCAGATCGGCCTATCTGTCATGGTCCTTGAGTCGTTCAGGAGGAAGGACCTGAGGTACCTCGGGGCAGCCGTGCTCATCCACTTCATCATCAACTTTGCGGTGCTCATGGTAATAGGCTACGGCGTGGTCTACGCCGAGCTCATGACCACAGGCTTCGCCCTGGGCCTCGGCTACTGGAGCCTCGAGAGGCTAAAAGTCGAAAAGCTAGAGGGTGTAGGGCCTACCGTCGCGTAGAACCTGCTCGGGCAGCTTCTCCCTCCACTTGAGCAGCCACGCAAGGTCCCTCTCCCTTTCCCTCAGGTCGTCTGGCATCAGCTCGGGTATGGTCTCCACGGCGCTGCCTATTGGGTACCATCTGCCGCACTCCGGGCACCTGAGGAGCCCCTCCTCCACTTCCACTAGGTTGAGGTACCTGTAGAGGACGTCCATCCCCTCTGGGAACTCGTTCAGGAGGGCCTTCTCCTCCGGCTTCTCTACCTGGCCGAGCCTGTCCATGAACTCGTTTATACCCCGAAGCAGCTCAGCCGCATGCGTTTCCCCGGCCACGTCTCTGATCTCCCTGAGGGCGGGCGGGCTTATTGTCCCGTCCACGATCTGTTTGGCGAGGTGGCCGTACTGTTTCTTGAAGTGTTGGCTGGGGGTGCCTGCCTCCCTGTTCATCTTCTCCATCTCCTCGGCGGTGGTCTCCCACCTGTAGAAGTACGCCTCCAGTGGGTGGTGCTTATCTATGGGGCACGCCAGAATGTTCAGGAGCCAGGGCTTCATCTCGGTTCAATACTGGTTGCAGTGACGCTGGATAAAAGATTATGCGGCCTTGAAGATCGGGTACTTCTTGAGGTTGGGAAACCCCGACTTGGCCCACCTCAGCCTGCTCCTCGGCCCCTTCCTCAGCCAGTTGTACTGGTGCCAGAAGTTTTTACCCCACCTCTCCGTCCTGTTGTCTATGGGCTCGTACCCGATGTTCCTGAGCTCATTCGTGTAGGCGAGCTCGACCAGGTACTGGCCGCGTCCCTCGATTTTGCCTCGCTCCACATTCTCCTCTCCGAACTGCTCCAGGAGAGCTTCGGCAGCCTCGTTGAGGATATCCCCCGTGCAGATGATGATCTTCTCCTTCTCCCTCAGCCCGAGGCGGTCCACGAGCCTGAGGGCGATCCTGCGCGCCTCGTTCAGGTGCCTCTTGCCGCCGTACACGGGCTCCTGGAAGTAGCGCACGTCTATCATGTCGTAGAGAAACACGTCGTCCTCGGGCCTGTAGGCCCCGATGACCACGCCGTGGAGGATGTCCCCGGTTCCCGCGTCATCGATCTCTAACGTCAAGGAGGCACCCTTAGGCGGAACCCTTTATGCGTCTCACGATCTCCTGGGCCTTGGGGAACCTGATCTCCCCGCCGTCGACCAGCTCCTTAACAGCCCTCTCCACCTGGTCGCCCGTCGCGCCAGCCATGACCACCAGGTTTCTCGCGTGGAGCCTCATGTGGCCCTGCTGTATGCCCTCCTGTGTCAGGGCACGCAGGGCACCTAGGTTCTGGGCCAGCCCCACGGCGCACATGATCTCGCCCAGCTCGGACGCCTTATCCACGTTGAGTATCTTCCTGGCTATCTGGGCCATGGGGTGGCTACGCGTCGCCCCGCCCACCAGGCCGACCGCCATAGGGAGGGTCATGATGCCCACAAGGTCGCCGTCCCTGTTCTTGCTCCACCTGCTCATGCTCTTGTACCTGCCGTCCTTGACCGCGTATGCGTGGGCGCCCGCCTCTATGGCCCTGTGGTCCTGTGCAAGGGCGAGGGCGACCGCGGCGACGCCATTCATTATCCCCTTGTTGTGGGTCGCGGCCCTGTACGGGTCCGCGTCGGCGAAGGCCCAAGCCGCCACTATGTTGTCCACGGCTTTCTCTCCGCCTATCTCGTTCTTCTTGACGACGCCCTCGACGGTCACTAGCCGCCTGTCCGCGAGGTTGCTTATGATCCTCAGGAGAGTCCTACCTCCGGTGAGCTCCGCGATGGTCGGTGCCAGGGCCTCGGCCATGGTGTTTACTGCGTTGGCCCCCATCGCGTCCCTGCAGTCCACCAGCACGTGGACTATGAGCATGGGCCCGATCTCCGTCTCTATTGGCCTGAGCTCTAGGTCCTTGGCTCCGCCCCCGAACTTGACGAGCACGGGGTCAAGCTCGTTGGCCGAGTCTAGGAGCGTCTTCTTGTTCCTCTTGATCGCCTTCACGGCGGCCTTCATGTCGGGGATGTCCAGGACCTGTATCTGGCCGATCATTATGGGGTCAGTGTAGGTGGCCTTGATGCCTTCGCCGTCCCTCATGAGGCGCGCCATGTTGCTGGCGGCTGCAACCACGCTGGGCTCCTCCCCCGCCATGGGGACGAGGTAGTCGCGCCCGTTGACCCTGAAGTTGACCGCGACGCTGAAGGGGTACGCTATTGTGCCAACGACGTTCTCGGTCATGTGGTCCGCTGCTTCGAGGCTGAGGCCGCCCCTGCTCTTGAGGGTGGACACCTCCTCATCGGATAGGCCGACCATCTCCGCTATGACGCTGATCCTTTCCTCGACGGGCTTCTTGTAGAAACCTGATATCCTACTCGTGAACTCGGGGGCCAAACTGTGTTCCTCGGTTTTGGTTCATTGAGGCTCCTACAGGATTTAATGATTTCGCAGCGTCTCTATGCGTTTATATTGGCGGCCTACGAAGACTTTAGTGGTAGCTATGGATAAAGCACTAGTACTCCTGACCCTTGAACCCACCTCCGAGAGGACTGTACTGGACAAGCTTAGGAAGCTGAAGGGAGTAGCCGAGGCCCACTTCCTATACGGCCCCTACGACGCCTACGTCATCATACTGGGCAAGACATCAGTCGAGCTACAGAGCCTGGTGATAGACCACATAAGGCACATCGAGGGCATAAACTCCACTATGACCTGCTTCATTGCAGACTAATCAACCCATTTTTTATCGACCGGGCAGTGAAAAAGCTTAATTGCATGGGACTATTCGATACTGCGTTCAGGAGTCCGCCGCTTGTCTAACAACAGGCTGAAGTGGGTGTCCGTGGGGGGTACCTTCGACGTCATGCATAAGGGCCACTGGTTTCTCCTGGAGGAGACATTTAACGTCGGTGAGAAGGCCATCGTGGGAATCTCCACCGACGAGTTCGCCAGGACACTCAAGAAGCAGCATGACATAGACAGCTACGAGAACAGGCGACGGGACGTGGAGAACTACCTCAAGGTGAGGGGCTTCTACGAGCGCTCCAAGATAGTGCCCCTGCGCGACCCCTACGGGCCCACCATCGACAACGACTACCTGGAGGGCATCGTGGTGAGCGAGGAGACCGAGGTGACGGCCGAGGTCATCAACAAGATGAGGGTCGAGCAGGGCAGGAAGCCCTTGCTAATCTTCGTGATAACCATGGTGCTGGCGGACGACGGCAAGCCCATCAGCAGCACCCGTGTACGCCGCCAGGAAGTAGACAGGTACGGACGCCTCATAGGCTAGCCAGTTTCACCTGTGTCCCGGCCCCCCAAACGTGCCCAACGATTTTATCAGGTGCCCACCCACGTCGCCTCGATGGTTTATACTGGCTCAGCTGTGCTCCCGCTGCACCCTGGGAAGGCTCCCCGCTGGCTGTTCAGCCGCATGGTTCAGATGGCCGAATGCATAACCGACATCGTCGTCGACGAGTACGGTTCCAGGGGGCTCCTAGAGCGCCTGAGCGACCCATGGTTCTTCCAGAGCCTGAGCTGCGTCCTAGGCTACGACTGGCACAGCAGCGGAACCACCACAGTGACCTGCGGGGCCCTCAAGGAGGCCCTGGACAGGGAGGGCAAGGGCGTGACAGTCTGCGGCGGCAAGGGGCGGACCAGCCTCAAGGCATCTCAGGAGATCAGGGAGATGGGGGGCGCCTTCGGCCTAAGCGACTACAAGGTGGATGGCCTCGTCTACGCTAGCCGCATGAGCGCTAAGGTGGACAACAGCCTCATCCAGGACGGGTACCAGCTCTACCACCACTGCCTCATCTTCGACGAGAGGGGCCGCTGGATAGTGGTCCAGCAAGGCATTAACGAGGAGATGGGCAACGCTAGAAGGTACCACTGGGGTCTTGAACACAGGGGCTTCATCGAGGAGCCCCAGGGCGCGATCCTTTGCCCCACAAGGCTCGATGAGGCCCTGGACATGACCAGCGGAGTCAGTGAGGAGAACCGGGCCACGTGTCTAGACCTGGTTAGGGACAACCCCATGAAACTGAGGAGAACCATGGCCGAGCCCGCCACCATGAACCAGTCGAGACTGGACCACTGGACCGGGGCGAAGACCCTCATCATGCCACGGAGCGTCAACTGGGACGCCGTCAGGGCAGCATACCAGTTCCAGCCCAGATCATACGAGGAGCTGGTCTCGATGAGGGGCATCGGCCCAGCGACTGTGAGGGGACTCGCGCTGGTTGCCGAGCTGGTCTATGGCGACAAGGCGAGCTGGAGGGACCCCGTGCGGTTCAACTTCGCCTTCGGCGGAAAGGACGGCGTGCCCTTCCCAGTGGACCGCGGCGCAATGGACGAGGCCGTGGAGGTGCTCAGAAACGGGGTCAAGGCGTCCAGGCTCGGCAGGGACGAGGAGCTGCGTGCGCTCAGGAGGCTCAGGGGCTGCGTCCCCGAGTGTGACCCAGCCGCCCTTAAGACGGTCCTATGAGCCCCTTCTAGCTGAGACGAACATGAGGACCAGTGCGGCTGCAACAGTAAGTCCCAGGCCGGCCACGAGGAACACCTCGCCCCCAAGTCCGCCGCCGTAGACCTCGGCCGCCTCATCGGTGACCGTGACGTAGATGTCGCTGCCGATGATCCTGGCTCTGGTCTCCAGCGCGTCCCCGATGTAGGGCTGCTTCGACACGTCGTAGGCGGCAATGACGCTCCCAGAGTACTCTGGGGCTTTCGTCAGCAGTTCGAGGCCGTCCTTCGACGTGGTGAGCGTCAGGTCTACGGGTACCCAGCCCCACGGCGGGACGTACACCATGGCCCAGCCGTGCCACCCAACGCCGCTGCCGATGTTGGTCAGGTGGCCCTGCCAGCTCGTCTGGTCATCGTTGATGTTGGGGTGGATGTATATGCCCACCTGCAGGTAGGCCGGGACGCCTAGGCTGCGGAGCATCGAGATGAGCAGTATGGACTGGTCGTCGCAGTCGCCCAGCCCCTCGGAGAGGGTCGTGTTCGGGTACCTGGGCACCTCGAAGTTATGGTACGTTGTCTCACCCGTCACGTACTCTATCAGCAGGTCCAGCGACTCGAGGACGTTGTCTGCGTCGCCCACGATGTCGCGGGCCCTGGACGCGATCACCGGGTCGTCGCTCTGGAAGGTCTCCGTGGCTACGCTGTACGCATCCACGAGGCCACTCGGGATATCGGAGGCCAGCCCAGCCTCGGACGGGTCGAATCCCGGGACAGTTCTGCCTGTGGACTCTATTGCGAAGGTCACCGTGAACGACGCGGATTCACCGGGGCTCAGTGTCCTGGAGACGCCCATGACGGCGCCCATGCCGCCGTCCACATCCATGTCCTTCACAGTGTAGGGGACCGACGCCTCCTTCACCCTGACGGTCTGCCAAGACGTGTTCATGAAGAGGGGGACGGCCACATCCTCGTCCAGCAGCTCCAGAGGCCCGGAGCCCCTGTTCTCCAGGACGTAGGACAGAGTGTACTCGTACCTGACCGTCGAAGCATGGGCGGGCTGGACGATTAGAAGTGTAGCCAGTAGTAAGAGGATGAACCGTTTGCTCAAATGACTGATCGGAGAATTGGGGAACTGACACTTAATTAGGTTTGGGTCAGCTCTTATCCACCTTGGACCAGTCCTGGGCGAAGAGCCTCAGCCCCTCATCCGTTAGGGGGTGCTTCAGCATCTTGTCAAGTATGTCCGGGGGGACTGTGGCCACGTGGGAGCCGGCCAGGGCAGCGTCCACGACGTGCCTTGGGTGCCTCACGCTGGCCGTGATGACCTTCGTCAGCATATCGTAGTTGGCCAGCATCCGGCAGGCTTCGTACACCACGTCTATGCCCTCTTGGCCCCTGTCGTCCAGGCGCCCGACGAATATGCTCAAGTATGTGGCCCCCGCCTTGGCTGCGAGCAGCGCCTGCGGCGCCGAGAAGACAAGGGTGACGTTGGTCTTGACGCCTAGCTTGCTCAGCTCCTTAACGGCCTTGAGCCCCTCGTCGGTCATAGGTATCTTGACCACCACGTGTTCACCGAACTCCGCGAGGCGCCTAGCCTCCTTTATCAGGTCCTCGGCCTTTGAGCTGACGGCCTCCACGCTGATCGGGCCCTTGACGATGGCCGTGATCTCCTGGACCACCTCCTTGAAGTTGCGTCCAGTGCGCGCTATGAGAGTCGGGTTGGTTGTGACCCCGTCGATGACCCCCATGTCCCAGTACTTCTTGATCTGGGCGACGTCCGCGGTGTCTATGTAGAACTCCATGGTCACCCATCTATCGCCTTTTTTTGATAACGTTTTCGGCTGCCGCCGCGATCTTCTCAGGGGTAAGCCCGTGGAGATCGAGCAGCTCGTCCATTGTTCTGCTGCTCTGGCCGAAGACGTCCCTGACGCCGATCCTGCGCACGGAGACAGGGTAGTTCTCCGATAGAACCTCGCACACGGCTCCGCCTAGGCCGCCGTCCACCTGGTGCTCCTCCACCGTGACAATGGCACCAGTCTCCTTGGCCGCCTTAACTAGCATCTTGGAGTCCAGGGGTTTTATGGTGTGGATGTTCAGCACCCTGGCGTCTACGCCCTTCTCAGCCAGAATTTCCGCCGCCTTGAGGCTGTTGATGACCAGCATCCCAGATGCGATGATCGTTAGATCCCCGCCGTCCCTCATCACCTCGCCTCGGCCCAGCCTAAACTTGTAGTTCTTCTCTAGGTTAGGCTCCTTCTCCCGTCTTAACCTCATATAGATTGGTCCACTTGTCTCCATGATGGCGTCCAAGATGTTCTTCGTCTCCTCGGGGTCGCATGGCACCACGACCCTCATGTTGGGTATGACCCTCATGAGGGCGATATCCTCCAGCGCCTGATGGCTGGCGCCGTCGGCCGCGCAGCTGAAGCCCGCGTGTGACGCCACCAGCGACACGTTGAGCTCGTCGTGGGCCACGACGTTCCTGATCTGGTCCCACGCTCGGCCCGTCTCGAAGATGGCGAAGCTGCTCGCGAAGACCCTCTTGCCGCCCATAGCCAGGCCTGCGCTGAAGCTCACAAGGTTCTGCTCCGCGCTACCGACGTTGAAGAACCTTTCAGGGAAAGCCTTTCCGAACATATTGGTCATGGTACTAGCCGACAGGTCAGCGTCCACGACCACTATCTCGGGGTACCCCTTACCAGCCTCAGCCAGCCACTCCCCGTAAGCTGTCCTCGTCGCCTTCATGCTCATTCTACTTCGCCTCCAGCTCCCTCAGGGCCTGATTAAGCTGTTCCTTGGAGGGGGGTTTCCCGTGGAAGCTCGCCACGCCCTCCATGAATGAGACGCCCTTACCCTTCACGGTGCTCGCGATGATGACTGTGGGGCCTTCCCCGTGCTCGCGAGCCTTCTTGAAGGCGGCTATAAGCTGCACGTAGTCATGGCCGTCGGCCTCGACGACGTTCCAATTGAATGCCCTCCATTTCTCCGGCAATGGGTCCAAGCATACGACGTCCTCGGTGCAGCCGTCGATCTGCAACCTGTTCCTGTCCACGATGACCGTGAGGTTGGAGAGCCTCAGGTGAGGTGCCAGCATAGCGGCCTCCCAGACGAGGCCCTCGTCGCACTCACCGTCCCCGAGGAGGCAGAATACCCTTAGTTTCTTACCATCCATTTTAACGGCGGCTGCGATCCCGGATGCTACCGACAGACCGTTGCCAAGGCTGCCTGAGGACACCTCTATGCCCGGTACCTTAAGGGCGTCAGGGTGCCCCTGTAGTGGGCTGCTGAACAGCCTCAGGGTGTCTAGGCTGGCCTCCGGGATGTACCCTGCCTCAGCTAGCACCGTGTAGAGGGCTGGGACGGCGTGCCCCTTGCTCAGGATGAACCTGTCCCGTTCGCTCCATTTGGGGTCAGACGGGTCGTGGTTCATCTCGTGGAAGTATAAAGTCAGCATGATGTCCACAGAAGACAGGGAGCCGCCTGGGTGCCCAGAACCGGCCTCGTATATTATTCGGAGGACCCTGGCACGGACTTCTCTGGACAGTGCTTTAAGCTCGGGCACTGAAAGTCTCTTACCCTTCAATTTTTTCACCGGGTGAGGATTGTTAATAGTTGGATTGCCGGGTATAAAGGCTTCTAACGAACACCATGTAATCTATAGAGCGTATGGACGTCTACCGTTGAACCTTTAACGTCACCCTAACCTCGCTGCTCGGGCTCTGCAGTAGTCTAACCATCTCTCGGGGTAGGTCGCATGCAGCCTTGTCGGCCTCCACCATCAGGGTCCTGCCGCACGTGTACAGGCTTTTCCTGGCCACCATGTCCGCGGCGTTGGAGTAACTCAGCAACGGGTGCCCCCTCCCTGTCACTGTGAAGCTCTGCTGGCCTACCTCAAGGGTCAAAATGACCGCCGCGTCTCTGGCCCTAGCAGCTTCCTTCAGCTCCTCGGGGAGGTCGGAGAGCGACGCCTCGGCTGCAACAGCCACAACGCAGTCGCCTCTGGCTGTGAGGTGCTCGTCCCTCGTGATCATGATGGTGGTGGGGTGGCTGGACCTCACGTTCTGGTGGCCGAGGGCCCTAAAAGTGAACGTGTGCTCCAAGGGGTTCACCGGTTAGAGCCCCATCACCTTGATCAGGCCCTGCTTGATCAGGCCCTTGATGCTGCTGTCCGGCTCCTTCTTGAGTTTATATAGTTTCAGGTCTTCGATGGCTAGCCTGATGTCCTCAGAGATGAAGTGGTACGTGAAGATTCCCAGTAATAATCCTGCTAGAAACATGTAGTTCACAACAGGCAGCGTCCTCTGGAACGCGAAGACCAGGGTCAAGCCTATAAGAGCCAAGTGACTGCGGCGAAGGTTGCTGCGGTGCTTGTATATGAACGTGAGAGCCTCGCTGAGGATGTAGCCTAGGCCGAAGCCAACCATGTTCACCCAGCCTTGGACTCCGCCGAGGAATACGAGTAGGCTGCTCAGGATGATGCCCGGGTACTCCACCTGTCTGTTGAATGGTATCTCCGTGAAGGTGTACGCCTTCCTGATAAACTTGGTCTTCCCGTATCCTCGGAGGTGCCAGCTCAGGTTCCAATCCTCGGCACGTTTAGCCGAGGCGTAACCCGGCGACCTGAGGTACTCGTCCTTCCTGTAGGCCATGTTGGCACCTTGGAAGAGGTGAAATGTGCCCTGCATGAGGGCGCTCATCCAGCAGTAGAACCTGCTCAGTTGGTTCCTGTTGAGGGGCCTGAAGGCTCCGCCCACCATCACAACCTCGGGGTCATCGAACGGCTTGATCAGCTCCCTGATCCAGTGTGGTGGAGCCTCGCAGTCGGCGTCCGTCGTGACAACGATATCCCCGGCTGCCTCCCTAGCTCCTAGGTCCCTCATCTCAGCGAGGCTGTACCCTGGCTTGACCAACACCCTGTCGCAGCACTCCCTGGCTATCTCGGGGGTCCTGTCCACGCTGCCGTTGTCTATGAGTATGAGCTCCAGCGACTGGCTCTGGCGTCGTATGCTCCTGAGGCACCGATCGATGCCTTCCTCCTCGTTGAGTGCCGGGATCACGACGCTGACTTTCAACCTATGGCGTCTGTATGTGGGTCGTTTAAATGGTTTTCCTATAGCCTGTATATACTATTGCTGCACCTAGGAAACATTTAAGAAACTGGCGGGGGTCTCTTTGAGAGGCTGGGCTGGTAGTTCAGTGGTAGAATGCTGCCCTGGCATGGCAGAGGTCGGGGGTTCAATTCCCCCCCAGTCCACCTAAAACTTATATCAAAAAGCATTTATGATGATACAATTGAGCCTAGTTCAAACTCTCTTACTTGGCGTATGCTTACTAATTCATCTTCTCTAACTTAATCATGGGTATCTTATTGTGGCACCTGTTACAAAAGATGTGGCCGATCTCATTCACCATGAAGTCCTCAGTGTTCCCGCATCTCAGGCACCTCACCTTTCCTCTACCCACAAGCAGGTTGAGCCTCTCCTTGTATTCCTCTATACCTATTTCGTTACTCATTAAGACACCTGCTCCTTGTCAAAATAATCAATGAGCCACGTAGGACTTAAACGTTCAGAATCGTTTATTTCCCTTGAAGTTAAATCCATTATTAAGAAGAGATCCTGTTGAAAAAATAGTTCACTCGATGGAAACAATTAAGCCCTACATTTTACACTTCTACAAGTTCGGCTTGAACCATACAGTAATGTTCCCTGAATCTAGGGTTGGGTCTCTTCCACTGGAGGAGAAAATAGATTGATACTTGAAACCCAGATCATAGTCATATTATTCGCGCTTCTGATAGTAGTGGCCCTAGGTGGAATCAAGGT
>JADDYB010000358.1_pt1 | contig 14314 bp, 19 predicted proteins | sample 8641941 | NCBI WGS metagenome assembly JADDYB01 (sample SAMN16275377, study PRJNA637457) | freshwater sediment metagenome | isolation source: Lake Kineret sediment | place: Israel: Lake Kineret | collected 2013
TGTAAACATCGACTATAACCGCAGAGGCGTGATAACCAAAAGCTCACTGATAGAAACCTCTTTAGGAGTGGCACGTGTCACTTCGCGTCCAGGACAGGATGGAATGATAAACGCTGTTCTGGTGAGCAAAGAAGAAAAAAGCTAGTCCGTTCTCTACTTTGTTTGCATCGAACTGCGATTTTTCACGATTTGGCTCGCGATTTTCTTGATTAACTTCTCTTTAGACTCTTTCTTTTTCACAAGAACCATGCCTGTTTTCAGCCACGGAGTCTTAGGATATGCAACGTCAGCGCCAAGTTCACAGCCCAAACGGAGTTTGTCAGCAGCCTCTTTAATTTCTGAAGCTCTCGGTGAAGGCACGGCGAGGCTTTTCTGGATTCGTCTACCTTCATTTCTTGTTTTTGTCGAATCGAAGTAAATTGGCCATATTATTATCTTGTCTTGTTGGCGCATTTTCTTCCTCTTCTCTATTTCTGAGCATAGTAGGCTGTCAGCTTCGAGTTAACCTTGTCGATTCTGACAAAGCCAAATCGTTCAAACTGTACTACCCTGTCTGGTTTTAGTTTCTTGCACAGCCTTTCGGCTATTCCTTCTGTCGTAGTTGCATCCGACATCACCACATCACAGGGCATTCCTTCGTCAACGGGTATCCAATGAATCAACTGGGCTTTAGCTTTTCTGGCATCCTCATACGGTTCGCTGATGAAGGAGGCTTCAGCAGAATAGATGTTTGCGTTTTCGATTTTAATGTTAAACAGTTCCATGAGCCGAATAATGTTGCCGACTTTTGAATCATCTACATCCTTCCGTGACACCCAAAATTTCGCGAACTGTTGTTCTTCTTTAGGCGTTATCGTATATTCTCTAGCTCCTCTTTCAGGATACTCTGGATGCAAATGCAGTTTAACTACGAAAACTTTTGGAATCCGTTTCACCGTTAGTTCTATCGGGTTCTGCACGAAGAAGTATCTGTCCGCTGTCGGATCCAAGATTTTTCGGTTATAAGCGTACATGTTTTCCCAACTTAAGACAACATCTGAAGTTTTTGGTCCAACCTCAATGATCATTTTCTTAATGGCTTCTGGCGTTATTCCGCGTCTTCTGAGGGCCGCAAAAGTTGCCAGCCGTGGGTCGTCCCAATCTTTGAACATTCCTTCTCTTATTCCTTGCACGATCTTTGACTTGCTTAAGTAAGCCCCTGTGATTTTGAGTCTCCCATAATGTATGGCTTCAGGATATTTCCAGCCTAGGTACTTGTACATGTATTCTTGCCTAACCTGATTTGTTAGATGTTCTTTTCCGCGAATAATATGCGTGACACCCATGAGATGATCGTCTACACCGCATGCAAGGTTGTACAGTGGCCAGACACGGTATTTGCTGCCAACCCGTGGGTGTGGAAATTTCTGAGTGTCGATAATGCGAAGCGCAGGCCAATCTCGGACTGCTGGGTTCGGATGGTTTAGGTCTGTTTTCACGCGAACTACCGCTCCGCCTTCTTCATAATCGCCTCCAAGCATGCGTTGCCATCTGGAAACGTGTTCTTCTGGCGAGCAATCGCGGCACTTGCAAGGTTTGCTGGCTAGTGCTGCTTCTCGAAAACGTTCTGGGGGGCATGTGCAGACGTAAGCGTTGCCTTCCTTCAGCAGTTTCTCAGCGTGCTCATAGTAAATTGGAATTCTGTCACTTTGGATGTGTTGTTCGTCGGGTTTGCATTCAAGCCAAGCCAAGTCCTCTCTGATTCGGTCATAAAACTCCAAGATGGGTCTTTTGACTTTTGGATCTGTGTCTTCAAAACGCAGTATAAATTTGCCCTTGTACATGCGTGCATACTCATAGCATAGCACTATGGCTCTTGCTGAACCCAAATGCAAGACGCAGTCTGGATTCGGTGAAAAACGTGTGACAATCCGTGCATACTTGTCTGTGTTCGGCAAGACTGGAAGACGCTTTTCTTCCTCTCCCTTGTCTCTTACAAGTTCTTCAGGCCATTTACTCTCAACTATACTTTTTTGTTCATTCGCGGAAAGACCGTTTACTTCTTTGATGACACTGTTGATGAGGCGAGATGTTTCTTTGACTTTGGTTCTAAGTTCTGGTTTTTCGCCCAGAATTTTTCCCATCACAGGTCCTGTCTGAGCCTTTCCCTCATGTTTAACAGCGTTCAACAGCGCAATTTTTCTGATGAGTTCTTTAAGCTCACTGTCTTCCTTTAACGTCAAATGTCTTTGCACTCTCTTGTCTAGAGTTTTCTTTCAATTAGAAACTGTGCGAAGACATTTAATCTTTCCTTCGCATCTGAGGCAACTAGAAGTCTGTCAACTTCTCGCCAGCTTTCTCTGACGATTTTTGCGGCGTAATCCTTGACGTAGCCCAATGAACCATTTCTTTTCATAATTGCTATTGCCTCCTCTTTGAGTTTGCAGTCCGTCGTGTGCATGTTCAAGATTTGAATTAGCCGCTTCTTCTCTTTGGTTTCTGCAACCTTCAATGTGTGAATAACTACTAGAGACCGTTTTCCTTCAGTTATGTCTTTTCCAATTCCGCCTTTCTGCTCAGCGAACAGGTCTGTACCTGTTAAATCTAGGATGTCATCTTGCATTTGAAAAGCTACGCCCATGCTTTCAGCGAAGTATCCGAACTTTTCAAGAAGTTTCTCATCTGCATCCGCCAAGACAGCTGCAATCTTCGCCGCCATCCTTGCCAAGGTTCCCGTTTTGTACGCGCACATCTGCAGATAGTCTTTTTCATCTATCCCGTCTGCGTTTGCTAAGCCCTTATGCCATGCAATGTCCATTCCTTGGCCGAGACTGAGGTTAATCATCTCTTGCACGTAAATCTCGTAAATCCTTGCAAGTTTCTGAGCGGAGATTTTCTTTCTGTTTTCCATTAGCGGCAGAAGAGGCAAGTAGTACATGGCGTTTCCAGCGTTTATAGCAATGTCGACGCCGTACATTTTGTATGTACAAGGCTTTTTTCTCCGTAGTTCAGACTCATCTTCTATATCATCAACCATCAAGGTTCCATTGTGAACTACTTCAGGGATTATAGCAAAATCCACGTAGTCCGAGGAGTTTTTGCCTAATGCTTCACATATCAGCAGAAACAGTGTTGGACGCCATCTCTTTCCGCCTCTATCTAGGAATTCCCAGATTGGTTCAGCGATCGCCTTGTTTAGAGCCTCAAGATTATGAGCATATCTTGGCGTGTTAACCTTGAAGATGACTGCGTCTTTCGTGAAAGTTCTGGGCACGTATTTTTCGATCACTTTGTCTATTAGAACGGCTTTTTCTTCAAGCAATTTTTCAATGTTCAAAGCTAACTTCTTCCTCTTCGAGCATAATCATCAATGCGGAATCCTCTGATTTTCAGCCATTCCGCTGTTTTTCCAACAATTACGAGTGGAGCTTTCTGCAGTGCCTGAATCGATTCTACTCCAACTAGGAACATGACATTTCTTAGTTCTTCCATCAAAAGCGAAAGACTGTCAACCGTTTCTTTGACATCTCTGACTGCAGCATGCAGTATTGGCTGGGAAAGACTTGTCATGCTTGCGCCTAACGCCAAAGCCTTAGCTATGTCTATTCCACCTCGTATTCCTCCGGAAGCAATGACTGGAATGTTCACTGTTTTTGAAACCTCAGTGATGCTCACGGCAGTTGGGATTCCCCAGTCCCAGAAAACCCTGCTTAGTCTGTGGTGAGAAGCGTTTTTGGGGTCTTTGGTTCGGTAGTGTTCAACTGCCGCAAAACTTGTCCCGCCTGCGCCGCTCACATCTATTCCTTCAACGCCTGCGTCAGCAAGTTTTCTTGCTTCTTCAGCAGCAATTCCTGCTCCTGTTTCTTTTGCGATCATAGGCTTGTCCAGGCTCTTAGAGATTTCAGCTATTTTTCCAAGTACTCCCTTAAAGTTTGTTTGACCTTCTGGCTGAGTGGCTTCTTGAAGAGGGTTCAAGTGTACTGCAATGGCGTCAGCCTCAATCATTTCTACTGCTTTTTTCACTTCTTTCAAGCCATAGCCATTTATGAGCTGCACGCCACCGATGTTTGCAATCAAGAAAGCTGTTGGTGCCTTTTTTCTTGCAATTGTGAAAGTTTTTTCAAGTTTCTTGTCTTCAACTGCTGCTCGTTGGCTTCCGACCCCCATTCCTAGTTTTAGTTCTTCAACGGCTTCAGCTATCGTGGCGTTGATTCTTTCTGCTTCCAGTGTTCCGCCTGTTATGGCTCCTGCGATTAATGGCGCTGCAAATTTGTGGTTGAACACGGTTGTGGATAAATCTATTTTTCGTTTGTCAACTTCAGGCAGTGCCTTGTGAACGAAGTAAATGTCCTCAAAACCTGTCGTGGTCTTTCTTGCTTGGACATTGTGGTTTAAGGAGATTCGTATATGGTCTGCCTTGCGTTTTCTTATTTCTTTCGACAACTTCCTACTCCTTCTCTATCAATGTGCTCTTCACTTTGTCTCCTTTAAGAATCTTGCACACATAATTCGACTGGGTAGCATTGACAACAGTCACCGGTACTCCCTGTTCAACAACAGGCATGAGTTCGGCTATTTTGCCCGACATGCCGCCTGTAACGTCACACGTCCCCGACTTGCCGATTTTGTCTTGAATCTTTCTGAGTTCTTCCAACGTTAGACGGTCAAAGAGTTTCGCCGTCTTTTCAGTTTTCGGGTCGCAATCGCATAAACCATCTACGTCGACGCCTATTATGACTCGTTTTGCGTTAAACTTTCTTGCAAGCACCGCAACCAACTGGTCGCCGGAAAGGATTGTGAAACCCAGTTTCGTGTCAAAAACTGCGTCGCCATAAAGAACTGGCAGAAAGCTCATTTTCAGCAACATCTTTAACGCTGTATCTTCGAAATTTCTGATTCTACCGTCTTCTGTTATTATACATGAAGATGGCGTTATGCTGATTGATGGAATGTCGTGCCACAAGAGCGCGTCCATGAATAGCCCGTTCAGCATAGTCATGACATGATGAGTTTCTGAGAAACCAATTTTCTGGCTCTCTTCTCTGAAACCTGCCTTTATGCGGTATTTTTCGGCGACTGGGTGTCCAAAGCTTCCGCCACCGTGTACAAGAATCAGGTTTCCAACTTCTGCTGCACGTATTTCTTCTACTAGACGATTTATAGTTTGAGTCTTTGCCGCAAGTTCCCCTTCCTTGTCTGTTATTACTGAACCGCCGATTTTCAAAATTGTAGGTCTAATCTCGTTCAATTCTGGCACCTTCATCGGTTTTTCTAGCTATGAATGGTCTCCCACCAGCGCTTTGGATGGCTTCTAAGACTCCTCTAAGTTTTTCGTTTTCTGCCAGCGCTATCATGCAGCCACCACCGCCAGCACCTGTAAGTTTCGCGCCTAACGCTCCTGCTTTCTTTGCTGCGTTTATGAGCCATTCGAGTGATTCATCGGAAACTCCTACAGCGTGAAGCAACGCATGGTTAAGGTTCATCAGTTCTCCAAGAGTTTCCAACTCGTTCTTCTTGCAAGCGTCCATTGCCCTCAGAACAATCTCGCGCGCCGCCAACATTACGGGTTCAATTATCTGCGGATATTTTTCTGTTATCTCCTTTACCTTTTCAACTTGGACACGTGTGGATCTTTCAACTCCAGTGTCGCCAATCACCAGAGGAATGTCTGTTTTAACCTCCAGTGGTTTAAAACCCGTGTCCATTTGAAACAAAAGAGCTCCACCAAAAGTTGATATCGCCGGATCAACGCCTGATGGAGTGCCATGTACCGCTTTTTCAGCTTCACAAGTTATTTTGAAAATGTCTTCCTTCGACATCTGGATATCCAATAAGGCTCCTACTGATGTTGCTACGGCTGCGACTACGGCTGCTGAAGACCCTAATCCTGCGCCGACAGGAACGGTTGAGGTGATTTCGATGTCAAGACCAACGTTTTCTCCATATTTTTCTAGAATTCTTTTCACAGCCAACTCTACTGGTTCAAATTTCATTCTTGCTTCTTTGAGGTCACCTTGTTCAACCTTGAAGTTTCCGTTTTGGATTATTGCTGAGAGGTTTAGGTTTGTTGATCGCAGATGAAGAAGCTTGTCACTGCGTTTTTCTGTTTTGGCATAGGCTCTTCTGTCTATGGCTAAAACTATTGCTGGTTCGCCGTAGACTACGAAGTGCTCTCCGAAAAGGATTACCTTAGCGGGAGCTGAAGCAGTAACCCCCATCAGACACCACTATTTCTTTAAACACAAGGCGGCGTACCCAACTACGCTTGAGATGTCGCCAGTGATATCTCCACTAGTCTTATAGCATAATAATTTTGCCTCTTTTGCTCCCAACTTCTTCGCAGCGCTAATCAACGCGGATATTGGACCACAGCCGCAAGCGCTAATGTTATGTTTTTCAACGATTGAGTAAAACTTTGCCTCATCCATTGCTTCGATTGCTGCAAGAGCCATGCAATCTTTCTCTTCGGCCTCTCTTTTCGGTTCATAATGCGTCATGTCTGAAGAGGCGATGATGACGGCGTTCTTCCCGTCTAAAACGTTGGCAACGGCTCTTCCAACCTCTCTTGCAGAAGATAGATCTTGCATCAGAAAGCAGATTGGCACGATCTTGAAACTTGAGCCATAAAGATATTGGAGAAAAGGAAGCTGAACTTCGATTGAATGTTCAAAGCTGTGAGCAACATCATCAACGTCGACTAAACCTGATTCCCGCACAATCTGGTTAGCTGTTTCACTATCTATTTGAACATCGCCCAAGGGTGTGCGCCAAACTCCATCATTCATGATTGACAAAGCACTGCCATGGCCCGTGTGATTCGGACCGAAGATGACAACAACGTCGGGTTTACCGTCCGATGCCAATTGATAATAGGCATGAGCCGCCACTGGACCAGAAAACATGTAACCTGCATGCGGACAGATCAAACCCACTACTCGTCTAACACCGTTTTCATGGACTTCTGGAATCTTTAGAGGCCCAAACTCGTCTAAAAAGCAGCTTTCAACTTGTTTCTTCAATGATTCAAAAGTTCCTGCGTAGAAGGCTCCGGCTTGGCAGGGACGCCGAACCTTCACCATACTGTTAGGTTTCCTCCTCCTCCCGTGCGATTTTCGCCTCAAAATCGTCAATCGTTAGCGGTAACTCTTTATCTTGTGCGAGTTCTCCTCTCTCCCGCAATGTCTGCCTTGCTAAGAGCCAGTAGATAATTGCTAAGGCTCGTCTACCCTTGTTGTTTGTTGGTATGACAAAATCCACGCCGGTAAACTCGTTGTCGGTGCTGCATAATCCCACTACAGGGATGCCCACTGAACCTGCTTCTTTGACTGCTTGCATGTCTGCTCTTGGGTCAGAAACTATCAACACTTCTGGCTCAATGCGGTTAGGATACAAGGGGTTTGACAAAAGCCCTGGAATGAAACGCCCAACCACCGCTGTTGCTCCCGTTATTTCACAGAATTTGTTAACTGGTTCTTGTGCATAAACTCTGGTTGCAACCGCCGCAATTTTTGCGGGTTCGAATCGTGCCAGAAACTTGGAGGCTACTCTTATGCGGCTGTCAGTCTTCTTTACGTCTAGCACGAATAAGCCGTCTGGTCTAACTCGGTAGATGAACTGTTCCATGTCTAATGTTTTCATTCTTGTGCCAATGTGTATTCCTGCGGACAAAAGTGTCTCCTGCGGCATCAGAAGTTCCTCTTCAGCCGTCACTGTTGCTGTTGCCGTTTCACTTTCACCTTCGGTCTTTACTTCTTCTTTTGTTTCTTTCAATTCGTCTTCTGTCAAGTTTTTCATCCTCCTAAATCATTTTTAGGTCTGCCATTTTAGCTCTATCTCCTAAGAACTCTTCTATTCTTATTAATTCGTTTATCTTTGCAATTCGCGTTCCTTCCACAACGCCCGTCTTTATCAGCGGGCATCTAAAGGCTACAGCCAGGTGGGCTATGTGCCAATCGCAGGTGTCGCCTGAACGGTGTGACATTACAGGTAAGTAACCGTTTTCTTTAGCCATTTCAATAGTTTCCCAAGCATCTGTAAGTGTGCCCACTTGATTCACCTTTACTATGACCGCGTTGGCAGCACGGATTTTAAGCCCGCGACTCAGCCTTTCACTGTTTGTCGTGAACAAGTCGTCTCCGCAAACAACGCAGTTCTTTGTTTTTTTAGTTAGTTCGGCAAAATGTTCATAATCTTCTTCGTGGAACGGGTCTTCAACATAAATCAGATGATACTTCTTGATAAGATCCATAATGAAGTCTGTTTGTTCGCCTGGGCTTCGCTTCTTTCCTTCTCGTCGGTAAACGTATTTTTTCTCTTTTCCATTCCACAGAGAAGAAGCTGCAACATCAACACCCAAGCCACACTCAAAGCCAAGTTCGTTGCCCACTTCTTCGCAAGCCTTGGCTAACGCCTCTAGGGTTTCTAAGGTTCCAATGTTTGCAGTCCAAGCTCCTTCATCGCTTTTTCCACCGTTGAAAAGTTTGTCTTTTTTTCTCAGAGTCTCGCCAATTCTTCTGTGAATCTGAGCATTAACATCAGCGGCTTCTAGGAATGATTCTGCTCCATAGGGAAGAGCTAGAAACTCTTGTATATCAGGCGATTTTCCGCTGGTGTGTTGCCCACCGCTCATAATGTTTCCAAGCGGAAAGGGCAGTTCATGAGCGATGCGGCCTCCTATGAATTGGAATAGTAGTAAACCGTAAGAGTTTGCTGCGGCTTCAGCGCTGGCTAATGAGATGGCGAAGGCGGTGTTTCCACCTATGACTCTAAAGTCTTTTGAACCGTCAATTTCGTGTAATGTTTTATCCATTTCTTCTTGAAAATCAGCATTCAACCCGACAAGTTCTGGAGCTAAAAGCTCTTCAACCTTTTTCAACGCCTGGTCCACGTCGTCCTGCGGGTAATATGTTACCTCAGCCTTTCCTCGGCTTTTTCCGGCGGGGGCGGATGTTCTCCCAAATCCTGACATTGTTATGACGTCAACTTCTATTGTCTCTTCTCCTCGTCCATTGAAAACTTTTCTGGCAATTATGTCCTCAATGACTGTTGACATGCCATTCTCCTTTTCATCGTTTAGTAGTAGGTTCTTGCTTCTTTTCGTTTTTCTGCTTCTTCGTAGAATCGGAGTGCTTCGTCAATGATCTCTACGTGCGACAACAGCATGCGTCGACAACAGTATCTTCTAATGCCTAGACTGTCCAGCACTGCGCCAGCGTTTTCTCCGTTTTTAACTCTTCTGACAAATTCTTCCCATTGATCTCCAACCAGTTTGCCGCAGGTAAAACATCTTACAGGTATTATCATCAGATTGTTCCATCCTATCTGTAGCTTTTCTGTTCCTTGGCTCTTGCCCCTGGTCCTCCGAACTTCTTGGGCTCTTTCCTTCTAGCGTCTCCTGCAACCATTTTTCGGTCGTATTCCGTGAAGACCGTGCGTAAATGTGAGCTTTTTGTCCACTTTAGCAAAGCATTTGCAATTGCCATTCTTGCCGCTTCCGCCTGCCCCATGTAGCCTCCTCCTGAGACTCTAATGTCCATGTCTACTTGTTTCCACACGTTTTCACCCGCTTGCAAGAGTGGCTCCATGACTTTTTCGCGTGCAATCGTGGGCTCAAAAATTTCTATTGGGGTTCGATTGATGCGTATTCTTCCGATGCCAGGCCTAACAAAAGCTCGCGAGGTTGCTGTTTTTCTTTTTCCGCTAACCACTAAAACTTTTTTTGTCGGCATGTTATTCACCTAGATTCCATCCTACCTCTTTTGCAAGTTCGCCAACTGTGAAATGTGGGCAAGTTAGCTTTCTGAAATGGGCTTTTTCCAAAGTTTCCATTTTTCGGTCTTTAAACTTGTCTGGTATTCCCATGAAAACTGTTAGACGCTTGTATGCTTGTATGCCTTTTGGCCTTTTGTAAGGAAGCATCCCCCTCACAGTTCTTCTAACAATTCTGTCTGGTCTTCTTTGGTGAAATGGTCCTCTCTCTGGAGCTCCTACTTCCAGGAACTCTTTAGCTTCTATCACCTTGCTCCTTTTTCTTCCAGATATCACGGATTTTTCAGCGTTTACAATTACTATTTTCTCGCCTCTCAGCAGTCTTTTGGCAATTTCGCTTGCCATTCTGCCTAGGATGAGTCCTTCCGCATTTATTGTTGTAACTGTTTCAGTTGTGGTTTGCATTTTCTCACCCAATTATCTTGACGTTTGAGCCTTTCGGAGTTTTCTCGACGAGGTCTGAGAGAGACAAACATTTGCCTTTTGCGTTTGCTATTTTCTCTCTGGCTTTCGCTGAGAAGGCAACTGCTGCAATAGTTATTGGATGGTCAATTTCGCCTGTTCCAAGAACTTTGCCTGGAACCACAATTGTTTCGTTCTTCTGGGTGTATCTGTTGAGGCGGCTGAGGTTTGCGGCAATGCGTCTTCTTCTGGGTTTAACCAATCTTTCAGCTATGTCTCGCCAGATTTCCGTTTTGTTCTCTCTGCTTTGTTTCTTTAAGAGGCAAACGAGTTTTGCGACTTCTGGGTTTGCTGCTTTGGTTTTACTCACTCTTCTTCACCTTGATTTGGCTTTCAAGTTCTTTTAATTGTCCGTCTAAGATTTTTACGGCTTTGGCCAATATTGTTTCTGGTAAAAGTGTCCCTGTGGATTCTAGGTTTAATATGAACGTGTTTTCCTCCCAGCCGACTTCTATAGCGTGAGGATTCTGTGGGCAAGCGTCAACGCAGTCTCGGCACATGATGCATGCCATCAAGTCGCGGACTGCTATCTTGTCATCGGATTTAGTCAAAACTTTTCTTGGACAAATTTCTACACATTTTCCGCAAGCATCGCAACGCTTGTTGAAAATTGTTACTTTTGGAAAATATTTGTATGCACACATTGAAACAGGCTGCCATTTTGCATGATTTTTTCCTTTTCCAAGTCTTGCATAAGCCTCAAGTCTCAGTTTCTGTTCTTTCGCCAGTTTTATTAAGGGGATTTTGTTGCTTACAGGCGCTATGTTAGGATTTTCCGAGGTTAACGCGTCTGAATAAACTGTTTTTGTGCCTTCCTTTGCCTCTGCGTCCAAGGTTAGTGTTACTCGGCAAAGGTTGCATCCGAACTCGCTTTTGCATGAACATTCTTCAGGTAAGTTGTAACTTTCCAGATCAGTTTTAAGCGGAGTGAGCCCAAGCCTATGCGCTATGATTTCATCCTGCAATATGGAAGAATTTTCAAGTATTACAATTTCGTCTATAGCCATGCATGGAACTTCAGAAAGGATAATCCTTCTCAACCCGTTCATGAAGGGAACGTCAACGTCCCGAATAAGTAATCGTAAGTTTCTTTCATCTTTTTCAAGCACTTTAATTTCCACTTAGTCAGACACTCCGTAACAGACTATGATACCGCTGTGCCGTTCAATAGAATACTAGTGCATTATTTCAATTTTTCTATTAACGGAAGAACAACAAGGGTTCGCTAGACTCTTCTTCCTCTTCTACCGCCTGGTCTTCGCGTGCCGTCATGCGGGACAGGGGTGACTTCCTCGATGCGTTCTATGCGGAAACCCGCTCGGGCCAGTGCTCTTATTGCTGCTTGCGCTCCTTGGCCTGGGGTTCTGGGTCCTGATCCTCCAGGTGCTCTCACTTTTATGTGGATTGCGGTTATTCCCTTGTCTTTGGCTACTTCCGCTGCTGCTGAGGCTGCGCGCATAGCGGCGTAGGGTGAAGATTCCATTCTATCTGCTTTTACAAACATGCCGCCTGATGTTCGGGATATGGTTTCTGCGCCTGAGATGTCTGTTATGTGGATTAATGTGTTGTTGTATGAGCTGAAAATGTGGACAACAGCCCATTTTTCATTTTTCTTGCTTGCGCTACTCATTGTCTTCTCTCCTTTGGTGCTTCAGCTGGTTTTCTTTCTCCTTCAGTTGCCACTGATATTGTCTGGCGAAGCGGATGGTTTGGATTTGCAAACGAGCTTTGAGGTGTGTATACAATCTGGCTTTCATCAGCTTTTGTAACGATGTAGCTTGGTATTGTAAGCCGTTGGTTTCTTATTGAGATGTGTCCATGTGTTATTAGTTGGCGGGATTGCTGGATTGTTTTGGTTAAGCCTTTGCGGAAGACAATTGTTTGAAGTCGGCGTTCAAGCAGGTCTTCTGTTGTCAAGTCTAGAACGTTGTCTAAAACGGCGGTGTCAGAAAGGACACCGAGCTTTTTTAAACGAGTTACAAGCTCTTCTTCCATTTTCTTCCTTATTTCAGGTGGTTCACCTATTAGTGAACGGGCTGTTCCCCTGAAGTTTGACAGCATTGTTTTATGTCGCCACAGTTCATGTTTGTTGCGTAAACCGTACTGTCCTAAGAGTTTGAGTTCTTCCTGCAGAATGTCTGTCCGCCAAGGGAAGCGTGGAGTATCATACTTCTTTTTCTGCTTCTTAGGGTCACCCATAACTACTTACCTTCTGTGCCTGGGGGTCTTTGCATGATTGTTTTCTTTTTAACCCCAAGAGCCTTTCCCGCTCTTCCCGTGGTTTTGGTTCGTTGTCCGCGAACTTTTAATCCGTAAGCGTGGCGGTATCCTCGCCATGATTTTATTTCTTTCATCTGCTCTATGTCCATCTTTGTTCTTAAGACGAGGTCTGCGCTGATTAGGTGCAAATCTTTTCCGTTTTCCATTTCCTTTCTTCTATTTAGAAACCAGCTTGGCATTCCATGTTTTGCAGGATCTTTAACAATTTCTTCTATTTTATCAATCTCTGTTTCTGTGAGGAATCCTGCTCTTTTGTCTGGGTTTATTCCTGCTTTCCTCAATATCGCGTTTGAAAGGTTCAAACTTACTCCTTTGATTTTTGTTAATGCATAACTAGTTTTTAGCGTTCCCTCTAAATCTGTGCCTGTTACTCGAAGTATATGGCGGAACTCTTCTGACATATGTTGCCATCCAAATATCGTTTGAAGATAACTACGAAATAAACCATATTTTATTTAAACCTTACTAGTTTGGCGCATCATTTATCTTCAAACGGACAATGCTTAAATTCCCTGTGTGGCCGAGGTCTACAATTACATTTATGAAGATAGAATAGCCTTGACCGACAACCGTTTTTGACGGTTCAACGCTGACGACTGCTACGTCATGTCCAGAATACACTGTGGTAACAAAGTCATCCGTCACATTGATGTTGTCTGCTGTATCTACTTCACCTGAGACAATATTTGCTGAAGTCGAAATTGTGTAATCACCTTTTCCAAAATTAGTAGTGTTCCATGTGAACACGCGTTGGGTATTTCGTTAGGTAGTTATGAAGGTTTTCGAGTGTCTGAACGGTGGTTTCTCCAGATATGTGTCCCAAATCGTAATATAGGTTAAATCTTTTAAAGGGTTTAAGCTATATTCAGAGCAGAAAGAGTAGGTTGAGTGAGTAAAGATGGTGAAAGTTGGAGAAGAGGAGAAGGTCAAACACATATTAACCAACCCTAAACTGTCAGCAATCAAAGCCATGCTGGAAAAAGACCACGCCATAGACTGCATCATGCTGCTTCACATGGGACGCGGGAAATGGAAAGACGCCAAAGACTTCATGCGCGAAAACGATTTAACACTCAGTGACGGCACCTTCAGAGCTAGAATGATCGAAATCACGGAGCTAGGATTAGCCAAGGGGGAGCGCATCGACCCATTGAAAAAGTACTACGTGAAAACCGAGCTTGGGGAAAAAATCGCCAAACTACTTCTGGAGTTATTCGACAAACTAGACCGCTAAACCTCTGGGCATAAACCCCATTACTGTTGTACAATTCCGTTTTTAACGGCTAGATAGCCGTCTAGTTTGCGGCTTTTTTCATCTTTCTGTAGATTTGCTTTACACATAGATAATATGATGTAGCAAGTCGTAAGATTTAAATCTCTAGCTTCTACTAACTACATAATAACTCCAAAAGGAGGGATGAAAAGGAAAATGAAAATGTTGAGAAGTAGAAAAGCCCTAAGCCCTGTAGTTGCGTCTATTATACTTATTGCTGTTACGGTGGCGGTCAGTATTGCGGTGGCTGCTTGGATGGGTGCTTTGACGTTCCAGTTTACGGCGACTGAGCAGTTGCAGGTTACGCATGTTGAGTTTTACCCGTCTGGCGGTGCTTCAGGCACATACCTTAACGTGACTGTCAGCAACACTGCAACGTCGGCAGCGACGGTGAGTGAGGTCTGGGTTAACAATGTTAGAAAATGGACAGGACAAGAGCAGATAGCGTCAAACGGCAATGCAACGATCGATGTGGCAATGACGCCAACGACTTGGGTAAGCGGAAGCAACTATGAGATAAAGATTGTCACCACTAAGAACAACCCGTTCCTG
>JADDYB010000359.1_pt1 | contig 14299 bp, 19 predicted proteins | sample 8641941 | NCBI WGS metagenome assembly JADDYB01 (sample SAMN16275377, study PRJNA637457) | freshwater sediment metagenome | isolation source: Lake Kineret sediment | place: Israel: Lake Kineret | collected 2013
GACTTTGTTAAATTTACTTAGTTTTTTCTTCATGGTTAAACAAAACACCACACTAAAAGCGTGGTGAAGATTAAAGATAAAACAAAAATATCAGCTAGTTTTCTCATATTTTTCCCTCCACTCTTGAATAATCTTCATCACTCTTGCTTGCGAGATTTGAAACATTCTAGCGAGGGCATTGGTGGACATTCTGTTTTCGGAGTTGGAATATAACTCGTAGATTTTGCGGTTGCGTTCAGTCTTGAATCTTGGGCTTCTTTGTGTTATATTGTTCACGGTGTCTGCTCATTCGTGAACATTCTTTCCTGGAACGTAAACGGCATAAGAGCGGTCTATAAAAAGAACTTTTTGGAGTGGCTAAAACATAGTCGGGCCGATATTGTCTGTCTTCAAGAAACTAAGGCGCAACCAGAACAACTTCCTTTTGATTTGACTCAACCAGGAAAATATTTCTCCTATTTCAACTCGGCGGCTAAAAAAGGTTATGGCGGGGTGGCGGTTTATACTCAAGAAAAACCTTCAAGAATAGAGTTTAATTTAGGCTTCAAAAGATTTGACCAAGAAGGCAGATTTTTAAAATTAGACTTCCCCAATTTCTCTTTAATTGACCTCTATCTCCCTCATGGAGGCAGGAAAAAAGAAAATTACGGTTATAAATTAGGGGTTTATGATTGGCTAATTAGATACTTAAGAAAACAAAAAAACAAGGAAATAATCCTGATTGGCGACTTCAATGTCGCCCACCAGGAAATTGATTTAGCCCGACCAAAAGATAATTTTCAGAACACGATGTTTACACCTCAAGAAAGAAAGCAGATTGAACGGATTATTAAACTTGGATTGACTGATAGTTTTCGGAAGTTCAATCAAGAAAACGGTCATTACACCTGGTGGCCATATTTTAGGGAGGGACGGGAAAGAAATTTAGGCTGGCGGATTGATTATGCTTTTGTCTCGAAATCTCTGGTCCCAAAACTAAAAGACGCCTTTATTCTTTTTGAAGTCAAAGGCTCAGACCACTGTCCGATTGGAATACAACTTAAAACTCCCTTCTCCGCCAAGGCTACGGCGGGCAAGTAAAACTGAAAACTAATTACCCTTGTTAATCAACTCCTCCAAAACTCTCCATCTTCTCTTTTTTTCTTGGACAGAAACATCATCCTTCAATTCATAAGCAACCGTGCCGGGACGAGGTGAATATTTGGCGATATAGGCTTTTTCAAAAACTACTCTTTTACATAACTTAACCGTATTTTCAAAAGCTTCTTTGGTTTCGCCGGGGAAACCAACAATAATATCCGTGCTAATCTTGATCTCTGGAATTTCTTTTCTGATTTGATTAATTAAACTAAGATATTGTTTGACTGTGTATTTGCGATTCATCTTCTTCAAAATCTTATCATCTCCCGACTGGAACGGAAGGTGAAGATGTTTATCAATTTTCGGTAGTTTAATTGATTGAACTATGTCCTCGGTCAAATCCCAAGGGTTAGAAGTGATGAAGGAAATCTTTTTAATACCCTTAATTTTATGAAGAGACTGAAGCAACTGACTAAATTTTTTCTTTGGTTTCAAATCTTTACCGTAAGAGTTAACGTTTTGACCTAAAAGGGTAATCTCCTGATAGCCTTGTTTTGCCAGCTTCTCTACCTCACAAACGATTTCTTCAAAAGAACGAGATTTTTCTCGACCGCGAGCATAGGGAACAACACAATAAGCACAGAAATTATTACAACCCTCCATAATCGGCACCCAGGCGTGAACTTTCTCTTTTCTGATTGGTGGTAAATCAAAGCAATAATCCTCCATTCTCAAAAATTCATCCACTTGGGGTAATTTCTTTTTGAGAGTCGTTATTCCACACCTCAATATACACCCCGCAAGAACTATTTTTAGTGTCTTTCCGCGTTTTTTTCTGCGTCTTTCAGTGAGATTGCGAAGCAATCCATAAACACGATTCTCCGCTGATTCGCGGACAGAGCAGGTGTTAATGATGACAACATCCGCCTCTTCAACTTTTTTGGCAGGCTTGAAACCTTTCTCCTGGTACAATCTCGCAATTCTCTCCGAATCAGCCTCATTCGCCTGGCACCCGAAGGTCTTAATAAAATATTTCATAGAGGATTAGGATTTAAATATCTCCCGGGTTATTTTATCCTTAGGTAATATCTCTTCAACATATTTCTTTTCTGCTTTTAAGGTGTCTTCAAATGTCTTAACTCTTGCTTTCCCTTGAAGAAACTCTGATATCCAATTAATTGCAGAGTCATAATTATCAGTGATACAATCAGCAAAATTCAGGGCAAATGAGTGAATTCTCCCTTTTTCAAGCCTGATACCCGACTTTTCATCGGCGACTATAACCACTCCTTTATTCCAATATTTAGCCAAGACTATTTCCTGAACCGTTCCAAAGCTGAAACCACTTCCTACCAAATTAGCTAATAGAAAATCGCAATTCTTAATGCAAAAAAGGTCATGGCCAACAATGGCTTCTGATTTACTCTCGTCTATATTTCTTACAAATGGATCAATCCCTTGGACTTTTCCCTTAAAACAGGCATCTAATTTTTTTTGAAAAGTCTTTCGCCAATTACTTTTATCTTTATGGCTACCAGCCAGATAAATAAATTTTTTCATAGTCTTTGTATTTTATCATTTCATGATACTTATTTTGAAGTTAGCTTGAGGCGGAGGAATATTGGGTGAGGGCGTATCGCCAAAAACGAATTGAGAGAAAAAGGAAAAGCCCACTAATCACAAATGAAAAAACTACCCACTGCCAGGATAAAAGACCCATTAAAGCTTTGGCGGGAAAAGTCACAATCACCGCGATAGGAATAACAATGGTTAAAAATGTTCTTAGGGGCTCACGATAAACATCAATTGGTATCCTTCCCATGCCCGACAAATCCCGGTAAATCCAAACAATATTCTCAATCTCGGTCGTCAAAATTCCAATCCCTAGAAAACCAATATGAAAAGCTAAGCCGAGAATAAAAGAAGAGAGAATTAAAACCAGATAGAGAATCACCCCCAAAGGAGTGATGACCAGATTACTCTTAGTGATAAAAATAATCATATAAACAATCAAAGCAATCAGGGTCAAAAAATCATAAGCATCAGTCCGCTGAAAAAGGCTTCTAAATAAAGGATTAATTGGCTTCACTAAGACTAAGTCAAAATCGCCGCTGACGATTAAACCTCGAAAATGATAAACTCCCCTGAGAAAGAACTGAACCAGAATATCAATCAGGTTAAAAGTGAGAAAGAAAAAAACCACCTGATAAAAATCATATCCCGCTAATGTTTCTGTTCTTCCCACTAATAAAAACAAGAAGCCTAAAAAGAATAAAAATCTTATCAGCTTTCCGGTAATCGCCAGGATGGCGGTAAAACGATTGGAGAGGTCAATACTAAACGCTAAAATCGTCAGTTTTAACCAGATTTTTAAATATTTCTTAAAAACTTTCATCTTATCTTCCCCAGGCAACATAACTCCTCAGCCCCAAACGGAAAAGAGCCCTGGCCAGCTGCCAAAAAACAAGAATCCAGAAAACAGAAATTAAAATCCCAGCAAAAATCTCTCGAAGAGTTAATTTTCCTAAATAAACATCAAGAGGAAAAAATAAAAGATAGGGAAAAGGTAAAAACTTCAAAGCCTTAAATAGACCTGCCGGTAGAATATCTAAAGGAAAGAGGCTGCCCGCAAAAAACTCAATGATAATCATCGCTAGAAACCTTGGCGGCCAAACATTCTCCGGGGTCCAAAAGGCAGAGAGTGAGAGAGAAAAAGAAAGATAAAAATACAAAATTATCCCCAAAATAGTCGTCACCGCAGTTAAGAGGAGAATCAACGGATTATTCTGAATGATAATTGGTGGTCGAAGGAAAACTAAGATCAAAAGCACGCCTATAATTGAAAAGAACAAATTTAGGATTTTATCCGAGAGATCCTTAGCCAACCAACGCCCTAAATAATTAATTGGTCTTAAGAGAAAATTGCTGATGGCGCCAGAACTAATCTCACCGGCAACATCAACGCTTCTTGAGGAGAGAACAAAAGAACGAATGATTGAGGTCCCTAAAATATAGGTCAGAATTTTGGCTTGGTCATAACCAAAAATAGTCATTCCTTCAGGAATCACCGCCAGCCAGAGAAAATAAAAGACTAGGAGCTGGATAAAAGCTCTCAACCGCCAAAAAAGAAAGTTCGAGCGGTAAACAAAATACTCTTGGAAAGTAATTTTAGTAACCTGAAGATATTTACGCATAATTCTTACCCGTAAACAGCTCTCGAATAATCTCCTCAATCGGTGGCTCCTCAATGTTAAGGTCAGCCACCGGCAACTTGTCTAGAATTTTAGCCGCCACCGTAGAAACATCCTTTCTCTTGACGGAAATCTTTACTCGAGGATAATCAAATTCCTTAATCTCAGCCACTTCCTCAAGCTTTTTAGGATCGATTTCCTTAGCCAGAACAATAGAAATAAGCTTGTGGTCTGCGAATTTTTTGATGATTTCTTCCAGCTTACCGTCAAAAACAATTTTCCCCTTATCAATAATCACCACCCGCTGACAAAGTTCCTTAACGTCACCCATATAATGGGAGGTTAAGATAATAGTTGATTTGTAGCGGCGGTTATATTCCTTGATAAAATCGCGCATCTTCTTCTGCATGACGACATCTAAGCCAATCGTCGGCTCGTCTAAAAAAAGGACTTTAGGGGAATGAAGCAAAGCCGCAATTAATTCACATTTCATTCGCTGACCTAAGGAAAGCTTCCTCACCTGAACCTTAAGGATATCTTCAACCTCAAGTAATCTGGTCAGCTCTTTAATAATCTTTTCGAACTTTTCGTTTGAAACTTCATAAATTTCCTTATTAAGAATAAAGGTTTCCATCGCCGGCAAATCCCACCAAAGCTGATTCTTTTGGCCCATGACTAAAGCAAATTGTTTTTGAAATTCTGGTTTTCGGTCCCAAGGAGTATAATTCAGTACCGAAACCGAGCTGGAAGTCGGATAAAGCAAGCCAGAAAGGCATTTAAGGGTAGTCGTTTTCCCGGCGCCATTAGGGCCAATGAAACCGACTAATTCGCCTTCATCGATGGTAAAGGAGACATTATCAACGGCTTTAACCGTTTTATACTCCCGTTTGAACAGAGATTTAACCGAACCTGCTAGTCCCGGTTCTTTTTTATGGACTTGGAAATGTTTTTTGAGATTCTTGACAGTGATGACACTCACTGAAAACATTTTAACACAAATATCGAAGAGAGAAAGCCTACTTTAATGAATTAAACTACTTAACCTCTGATAATCCGGCGGAGAGTACGACCAGGAGAAAATCGAGCCGCCCGGTGAGGCTTGACGATTTTTTCTTCACCCGTCTTGGGGACAATCACTTTTTTGTCCTTAACCGAAACAATCCGAAAAGTACCGAAACCAGAAATGATGACCTTCTCACCTTTGATTAAGGCTTTCTGAATTTCATTCAACAAGGTTTCAATCGACTCCTTAGACGCTTTTTTAGTGAGGTGAGCTTTGCGAGAAACAACCTCAATTAAGTCTTTTTTCCTCATTGGTGAAAATTGTAAACTATCGAGTCCTATTTGTCAAGATATTTCCTAGCATTCGCTTATTTTGCCACCTCTGTCGCTCTCGTTTCACGAATGACAACCACCTTTATCTGTCCTGCCCACTTCGCGTCCTCCTCTAATTTCTCACTAATCTTCTTGGCGAGAATCATCAATTCATCGTCATTAACCTCTTCAGGCTTAACAATAATCCTCACTTCTCGGCCGGCTTGATAAGCCGCCACCTCGTCAACACCCGCAAACGACTTTGCTACCTCTTCAATATGGGTCATCCGCTTGAGATATTCCTCGTGAGGCACGTATCTTGCCCCTGGTCGTGAACCAGAAATAGCGTCCGCCACCCAAGTAATGGCTGATTCGATTGAAGAAAAGGGTTTATCCTCATGGTGCTCTTCTATACAGGCAATCACTTCCTTGGGCAGACGGTATTTCTTTAAAAGGTCGGCCCCAAGCTGAACGTGAGAACCCTCCTCTTCCGTAACTACCTTACCGATGTCATGAAGTAAACAACCAAGGCGGATGATATTAACATCAGCTTTAAGCTCTTCCGCCATCGCCAAACCGATTTTTGTTTCTTCCAGGGTATGAATAATCATGTTTTGGCCATAAGAGAAGCGAAATTTATAACGGCCCAGCATTTTCATCAAATCAGGATGGAGATTATAAACACCGACTGAATGACAGAGTTTCTTACCTTCTTCAAAAAGAATCTGGTCGATTTGTTTTTGGGTTTGAGAGACAACCTCCTCAATTCTCCCAGGCTGAATACGACCATCCTTGATTAATTTTTCTAAAGCCAAACGGGCGATTTCCCTTCTGACCGGGTCAAAAGAGGAAAGCCGCAGGTCTAAAGTCTCATCGAGTTCGATTTCGACCCCGGTTGCCTGTTCAAAAGTACGGATATTTCTCCCTTCCCGACCAATAATACGACCTTTAATTTCCTCATCAGGGAGTCTAATAGTCGAAACTGTGTATTCGGCCGTCCAGTCAACCGCACCGTGCCTCATCGCTTCAATTAAAATCTGTTGGGCTTTCTTTTGAGCGGTTTCTTTAATCTCCTCTTCGGCTTCTTTAATTTTCTTAGCAATTTCCGCCTTTAATTTCTTTTCGGTTGACTCGAGAACAAGCTTCTTCGCCTCTTCCTGGGAGATAATCGCCACTTTCTCTAATTTAGCTAAAAGTTCTTTTTTGAGTTGTTCGGTATTCTCTTTGTCGTTCTCAATTTTAGACTCGTCCTTGGCTAATTGTTTTTCTCTTTCTTCTAGAGCACCCTGAAGGCGAGCCAATTCTTGCAGTTGAGCCTGGGGAGATTTCTTGCCACCAGGTTGAGAATTAGATTTCTCTTCTTGGGTATCAGGTTTATTAAATAAAGCCATTTTTCTCTCTAGGAAGCGGCTGATGGCATAACAAATTCCTCCGAGAAGTTCGGAGTTAAATCAGCTTTCTTCTCAATAAACTAAGCCTGATTGAAGCCATCATTAATAGCCAATCTTCACTAGATTGAGATTATTTTACTCCTTTTTGAGAGTTTTGGCAACTACCTCTTTGATAATTTCCCAATGAAAGCCGCGGCGGGAAAGAAAAGCAAACAGCTTTTCTCTCGCTTGAAGATAGGGCAAGTTCTTCGTGGTTTTCATTTTTTTCTTGACGAGTTCTTCAGCCAGCTCAATCAGCTTATCGTCTTCTAGCTTACCCAGTTCCTCCTCAACCATTTCTTGATTAATCCCCTTTTGCCTTAATTCTAAAGCCAAACGTCTCTTGCCAAAAGGCCGGAAAGTCAGTCTCTGCTCAACCCACCAGCGAGCAAATTCTCGATCATCAAGATAACCAAGACGATTAAGCTTTTTCTCAATCAGTTTTTGGGTTTCACTTCCGACTTTTTTCTTCTTAAACCAATCTTGAAGTTCTTTTTCACTCCGAGGGCGATAGGAAAGAAAATTGAGCGCCCGGTCATAAAACTTAAGGAATTCATCTTCTTTAATGAGCTCTTCAACTTTTTGGGAAGAGATTTCTTGGTCAATCTTCAACCCTGCCTTCAATCTTGCTTCGACGGACAAACCAAAAGCAAACTGACCATCAAGATAAATATTGAAGCGCTTTTTGTTTTTCTGAGGCTTGATATCAGTAATCAGGGGCACAGCTTACTTCTTCTCCTCGCCAATTTCTTTAGGTACTTTTTTCTTACCAGATTTAACCATCACCCAAATCTTGTCCGCAATTTCCTTAGCCAGTTTAGGATGTTCCTCAAGGAGAATTTTGGCTGCTTCTCGACCTTGGCCTAAGAGTTTCTCGCCATACTTATAAAAGGCACCCGCCTTAGTGACTAATTCCATCTCCACGGCGACATCCAAAATCCCGCCCACTTGAGAAATACCGCCGATATTCATGATGTCAAATTCGGCGACCCGGAAAGGCGGGGCCACTTTGTTCTTGACCACTCGGATTCGATGACGAGAGCCAATAACTTCCTCTCCTTCTTTGATCGCCTCTATCTTACGCATGTCAAGGCGGACGGAGGAATAAAACTTTAAAGCCAACCCGCCGGGAGTGACTTCGGGATTGCCAAACATGATACCGATTTTATGCCGCAATTGGTTGGTAAAAATAACCACGGTTTTTGACTTGGAAATCGCACCCGTCAGTTTTCTCAAAGCTTGAGACATTAATCTCGCCTGAACGCCAATCATGGCGTCACCCATCTCGCCTTCAATTTCGGCTCGAGGAACCAGGGCGGCAACAGAATCAATGGCAATAACATCAATCGCTCCGGAGCGAACTAAAGTTTCGACAATTTCTAAAGCTTGCTCGCCCGTGTCTGGTTGAGAAACAAGAAGTTCGTCAAGATTGACGCCGATTGATTCCGCTCGCTGGGGGTCTAAACCATGCTCGGCATCAACAAAGGCAGCGGAACCACCCATTTTTTGGGCTTCGGCAATAACATGAAGAGCTAAGGTGGTTTTTCCCGAAGCCTCGGGGCCATAGACTTCGATAATTCTGCCTCTGGGGAAACCACCGACGCCAAGAGCCAAATCTAAAGCAATCGAACCTGTCGGAATGACATTCACCTTTAAGCGATCAGCCGGAGCTTCCCCTAATTTCATAATCGCGCCCTTCCCATACTGCTTTTCAATTTGTTCCATCGCCACTTTAATGGCTTGAAGTTTTTCATCTTTACCCATAGCATCTTCTCTTTTAGCATAAATTTTGGTAAAATTCAATTGTGAAAATCGGGGTGTAGCTCAGATAGGCAGAGCGCCGGGCTGGGGGTCCGGAGGCCGCCGGGGCGGAACCGGCCACCCCGACAGAAATTAGGACTTACTTTTTCTTCTCCTTAAAGTAATCAAGAAGTTCTTTAATGATGGGGCCTTTTTCATAGTTCTTCTGACAAGGAAATTCGCTACATTCAAAACATAAGCTCACCTTTTTCTCCTGAGAACACTTTGGAAGTGGACAAACTTCATGCGGTCGACAACCAGGACATTTCTCGATCAAGAAAACTGGACATTTAGAACATACTATTCCGCAAACTCCAACTTTATCTGCCATGTTGTCATTTTAATAACTTCACTCTAGATATTCAATAGCTAATTCAATTCCCGAACAACATAAGTAGCGAAGATGTTTTTATTCTGATGAAGATATACCCCCACTTCCTTATTAAAACCGGCTCTAATCATCTCTCGTAAGACCCAGGAGATGGCTTTTTGGATCATCGGGTCTTTTGTCTTTTTTTATCGCTTCGGGCTCTGTTTCTTGCGTCTTGCCTTCCCACCCATACCGATTTTGCGGCGCTCTCGGGTGCGGGGATCACGGGTTAAAAACCCTTCTTTTTTCAAAATGGGTCGATATTTCTTTTCTTCAACTTCAGCTAGAGCGCGAGAAAGACCATGAATGACCGCGCCTAGTTGACCTTTTTTACCGCCACCCACCACCCGAACAGTGATGAAATACTTATCTTCAGTGTCCGTCAGCTTAAAGGGTTGAGTATAGGCAATTCGGGCGATTTCACCAGGAAAATAGTCGCTCATTGGCTGTTCATTAACCAAGTTCTGGCCTTTACCCGGATAAAGTCGAATTCGGGCCACGGCCTCGCGGCGGCGACCAACCGCATGGATAAATTCTGATCCTTCGGTTTTTTTTGTTTTTGACATTGATTATTTAAATTCCAAATCTCAAATTACAAGTTCCAAACAATGACCAAAATCCCAATTCTTAAATTTTCAAACATTTTAATTTTGGTAATTTGAATTTGTTTGGGATTTGGGATTTTGTGCTTTGAATTTACTTTGATAGGGATGCTCTTCTCCTGCCTGAACTTTTAATCTGACTAACATTTTGTCTTTTAATTTATTCTTCGGCAACATTCCCGAAACCGCACTAATAACAATTCTCTCTGGGTGCTTTTCTCTTAACATCCATAAGGGGGTTTCTTTTAAGCCCCCAGGATAACCTGAATGGCGGTAATAAATCTTCTGTTTTTCTTTCTTGCCCGTCACTTTAACTTCTTTGGCATTAATCACCACGACAAAGTCCCCACAATCTAAATGACGAGTAAAATAAGGTTTATTCTTCCCCATCAATAATTGGGCAATCTGGGTCGCCAATCGACCCAAAATCTTGTCTTTGGCGTCAATCAGATGCCATTCTCTCTTGATTTCTTTAGCTTTTAATGAATAAGTTTTCATTTCTTCTTAGGTTTATTTTTAGTCTTCTTAGTCACAGGCTCAGGCTCAATCTTAGACTTGGACTCCTCTTTTACTTCTTCTCCCTCGACAAATTCCATCTTGACGACCATCGCCGCGTCACCCTTTCTTCTTCCCAGCTTGATAATCCGGGTAAAGCCACTCGGCCGCTGCCTAAAACGAGGGGCAATTTCCTCAAAAAGCTTATTGACCATCTTTCGATTCTGAAGAAAGGAAAAGACCAATCTTCGCGAGTGTAAATCCTTTTTCTTGGCGCGACTGACAAACTTATCCACTAAACCCTTAATCGCTTTGGCTTTGGCCTCTGTGGTCTTAATCTCCTGATGTTCAATTAAAGCGTTAATCAGGTTTTTAAAAAGGGCTTTTCTCGACTTGACGTTGCGACCTAATTTCCGGCCAAAAACTCGGTGTCTCATTAAAAATCAACCTCCTTCTCTTTGAGGGCAATCTCAATTATCTTCAGAGACTTGCCACCCAAATTTCTCACTTTGGCAATTTCTTTCTTGTCGACGGCGATTAAATCGGCCACGGTTTTATAATCGGCATTCTCAAGGGCGTTGACAATTCTCGTGGGCAAATTTAACTCTTGGACAGTCAATCTCAAAGCCTCGTGAGAAATCGCCGGCTGCTCCTCAATTTTCTTTCTAGGCACTTTCGGCTCAACAATCTGTTTAAAATAAGCGACTAAAGTTCTGGCGGCTTCTTTGACCGCTTCCGAAGGAGCGATAGTACCATCAGTCTCCAACTCGAGTACCAAACGGTCATAGTTAGTTAATCGCCCCACTCGAGTCGCTTCCACCTGATAATTAACCCTAATCACCGGTGAAAAACTGGCATCAACCGGAATCACTCCTAGAACATCGCTTTTCCTCTCTTCAAAAGATGAATAGCCTAAGCCTGACTCGATGGTCATCTCAACGGAAAGTTTAGATTTTTTGTCAGCCAAATTAACAATCACCAGCTCAGGATTGGCAATTTCTACTCCGGCTGGAGTTTTGATTTTCTTCGCCTTGATTTCTCCTGGGCCAGTCGCCTCAAGTTTTACCTTAATCGGATTTTTCCCTTGATATTTAACTCTGACCTTCTTAATATTTAAAATTAATTCGACCACATCTTCTTTTAAACCCTTAAGAGTGGTAAATTGGTGGCGAACACCAGCAATTTTCACAAAAGTGACAGCGGCTCCAGGCATGCTCGTCAGCAAAACCCGACGCAGAGCATTGCCTAAAGTATGACCATAACCCTGCTCCAGAGGTTCAATAACAAAGACACCCTTATTTTTGTCTTCTTTTTCTTTTTTAATTTGAAAGAGTGGTTCTTCCATGCTTCACCTCCAATCTACCTTGAATAAAATTCAACAATCACTTGCTCATTAATATTGGCTTCAATTTCGTCACGTTTCGGCAAGCGCTTAACCTGGCCAATCGTGGCCTTTTTTTCCAACCAGGCGGGAACAGTAATATCTTTCCGAGCCAGATAATCTTTAATGGCGCTGATTTTAGCTCCTCGAGGGGTGAGATGGACAGTTTCTCCTAATTTGACTTCATATGAAGGGATATCAACCTTCTTACCGTTAACTTGGATATGACCATGAGAAATAACTTGTCGTGCCATCGCCCTCGATGGCACCAGGCCAAGGCGGTAAACCACATTGTCTAACCGAGACTCAAGCAGTTGAAAAAGAACTTCACCGGTCGCCTGTTTTTCTTTTCTTGCCCGATCAAAATATCTTTTAAACTGCTTTTCTCTTAAGCTGTAAAGCCTTTTGGCTTTTTGCTTTTCCCTTAACTGGACTCCATACTCTGATAATTTGCGTCGTCTTCTTCCCAAACCATGAACCCCAGGCGGCACCGCCCCCTTCTTCTCAATCGGACATTTTGGCGACAGACAGCGATCGCCTTTGAGAAATAATTTCATTCCTTCCCGACGACAGAGACGACATTTAGCATCAAGATATCGACTCATAATTAAACTCTCCTTTTCTTTTTGGCCCTGGTGCCATTATGGGGCATCGGCGTGACATCAGCAATTAAACTCAATCTCAAACCAGCCGCCCTCAACGCCCGCAGAGCGGCATCCCTACCAGGACCTGGACCCTTAATGTAAACCTCAACTTCTTTGACTCCTTTTTCTTTCAATCGACTGACGAGTCTTTCAACCGTGGTTGTCGCCGCAAAAGGGGTCGATTTTCTCGTCCCTTTAAATCCGGCGGCGCCAGCACTCGCCCAAGCAACGGTATTCCCTTCTAAATCGGTGGCGGTCACTAAAGTATTATTAAAAGTTGCCAGAACATTCAACCTCACCTTTTCAATCAGGCGGCTGACAGCTTTCTTCTTGATTTTATTTTTGGTCTTCTTTTCTACCATCATTTTTTCTCCTACTCTCCTTTCTCTTTTTGAGTTTGTTCTCCCTTGGCCATCATTTCTTTCTTCAGGGCACCGACAGTGGCTCGCTTACCCCGTTTGGTCCGGGCATTACTTTTAGTCCTCTGGCCCCTAACAGGCAAGCCCAGGGTGTGCCGCAAACCGCGATAAGAACCAATTCTTTTGAGGCGTTTGATATTCTTTGAACGCTCTTCTCTTAGATCGCCCTCAGTCTTAATTACCTCCAAAGCCTTGGTAATCTTGGCGATTTCTTCACTGGTTAATTGGTGAGCTCGTTTGGCCGGGTCAATGCCTGATTGAGTAATAACCTGAGCCACGTTCTTCCTGCCCACACCATAAATGTAGGTTAGGGCAATGTCTATTCTTTTTTCGCTCGGAATATCAACACCAACAATTCTAGTCATCTCACTCCTTTACCCTTGTCTCTGTTTGTGGCGGGGGTTGGAACAAATGACATAGTTCCTTCCCTTGCGCTTCACAATCTTGCATTCTCGACACCTTCTTTTAATTGAGGCTTTAACTTTCATCTTATTTAAATCGATAAATAATTCTCCCTCTCATTTCATCATAAGGAGTCATTTCGACTCTCACTTTGTCTCCAGGCAAAACCCGAATATAATGTCTTCTCATTTTGCCAGCGAGAACACAAAGAACCTCCCGCTCATCTTCAAGCTTCACCTTAAAGAGAGTGTTCGGTAAACACTCAGTCACTTCTCCTTCAATTTCTTCTGTACCTTGATGGACCATTTTTAATGCCTGGTTAAAATTAAAGGACCGTTCGCGCCAACGGCAACGGTCTCTTCAAAAAGCCCTGCTATTTTACCATCCTGGGTGCGGATTGTCCAACCATCATCAGCCACGAATAAGGCTGGTTTCCCTTGAGTATAAATAACTTCAATCGCCAGGACCATCCCTTTCTCCAGTAAGGGTGTTTTCTTAATCTCCTCTCTGACAAAACAGGGGATATTGGGCTCTTGGTGAAGCTGACGACCAACACCATGACCGGTCAGTCTTTTGACAGGATGATAGCCGGCTTTTTTAATTGTTTCTTCCATCGCCTGAGAAAGATGACCGACTCGGTTATCGGGTTTTGCCTGTTTGATTGCTTTTTCAAGAGCCTCTTGACCTGCATGTAAAAATTTAGTTCTCTTCTTAGCTCCCGCTTCAATGGTTTGCGCCATATCCGTATGAAAGCCTTGAGAATAAAAACCAATGTCCACGGAAACCAGATCGCCCTTCTTAATCAAAGTGTCGTCAGGAATGCCGTGAACCACCCCTTCATTGAGATTAATACAGGTCGCCCAATAATAATGGGACACCATTTTGAACGAAGGTTCACCGCCTAATTCTTCAATTTTCTTTTCCGCTACCTGTTCAAGCTCAGCCAAAGTCACCCCTGGTTTGACTTTGGCCAGGGTTTCATCCATCACCTGTTTCAATTTTCGACCGTTGTCTTTCATGATTTTCATCTCTTTCTCATTAAGAATGGGTATCATTTTTTAATTCGCTCAAGAATATCCTGGTGAATCTCCCCTATCGATCTCTCACCATCAACTTCGACCAAGATTCCCTGTTGACGGACAAATTCAACTAAAGGTTTAGTTAATTGATG
>JADDYB010000360.1_pt1 | contig 14291 bp, 18 predicted proteins | sample 8641941 | NCBI WGS metagenome assembly JADDYB01 (sample SAMN16275377, study PRJNA637457) | freshwater sediment metagenome | isolation source: Lake Kineret sediment | place: Israel: Lake Kineret | collected 2013
ATACCTCGATGTGCTCAAAAAACTAAAAAGGATTTTGAAGGGCGGTGTAAAACCCAAGGAAATTCCTGAAGTCGAAAAAGTTTTAAAGGTAGCAGCTGTTAGCGACAAAGTATATGTAGAAAACTTAAAATTAGCTTTGCCGAAAATCGAAGTTTGGTTGGTCGACGGAAAAGTAGTACGCGATGAACTGGATATTGAATTTGCCCTTGCAGGCAATGAATGCCGATACCATTTTATTCCAAAGGGGGAAATCTGGATCGAAAATTTGCAAGACAGATCCGATGTTCCCTTCGTGCTGGTGCACGAGCTGTTTGAACGGGCATTGATGCTGCAAGGGCTAGATTATGAGCCTGCTCATGAAAAGGCCAGTAAATTAGAAACATATGTTCGAAAAAACCCAGCTGAAATTCCAGATACGATAGAGGTAATTCTAAAAAAGGGCAGTTTGGTGCGAAAAGCTGGTTTTATTGCGTATCATGGGAGTAACATTCCTGATATTGAGCAGCTAGAAGCGCACAACGCAAAAGGTTATATTGGGAGTTTGGGCACAGGTGTATATGTCACACCAGAGTTTGAAATAGCTGCTTTTTACGGTCGGTACGTATACGTTGTAGACGTTAATGCGCATGATTCTGAAATTTTTGATTTGGCTGAAGCACACTACGAATCAGAGGTAAATGAAGGACACTCGATATTGCCTGGAGAAAACGTTTCTGAATTTTACTTCCATGTAAATAATCAAAAGTATTTGGTCAGTGACGACAACAAAGATAGGCAAACCGGTAGAATAGCAGGACAAAGGTTTTTAAGCGCTAGTGAGCCATTGTTAGACACTGAAGTTTTGGAAGCTTTCGAGGCATTCATTCAAGAAAAAACCAGTGTACCGGACCGGTATGATATCGATGCCATTTTGGAAACTTTGGGGCAGAACAAAGACGAAGAATTAGTTGAGTCCCTATCCAAAATTAGCGAAGAAGCCAATGAGTGGCAACTTGAAAACGAAGCAATCATTATTTCGCTAAAAGATGTTGGTGGAGAGATAGCATCAGCCGGGTACAAAGGTGTGCATTTCACACGAGGGGGAGGCACATATCTCGACGAGATATGTATTTTTGACGCTGATAACGTAACCATTCGCGAAATCATTGATACCAAAGCTAAAAAATCCCATCTTATCACCAAAAAAATTGTAGGGCAACAAAAAGAATATCCGCAAAAACAAGTAGCACCAGATAAAACCATTCCAGAACCTATTGGTTATGTTTACCATGTCTCTCCATATGCCAAAGAAATCTTAGAACAAGGTTTTATTATTGATCCAACGAAAACCGTGCTTGGAGCATTTGGTAGTTCGTATAGTGTTTCCACAACAAACTATGAAAATGCGGTAAAGTACCGTGATGCTATCCGTTTTCTTGTTGGAGTAGCCAATGGAGAACTAGGTTGGAACGAAATTTTCGAAAAGGCTAAAGAGTTTGGATCGACAGATTCTGCTATTTTTGAAGCGATTGCTGTACAGATGAAGGATGAATATTTAAATTTTATTTATAGAAATTATACGTTTGATGGGTTTGGGCTACCTTATGAAATGTATCAACAAAAACGGGAAGATTTTATAAAGAGAAGAGATCAATTTTATGAAACGTACATGCCTCCTGAAGCAAATACTCCTGAAAACGCTGAAGCGTTTATAAATTCAGACGCAGGAAAAACATGGTTGTATAATAAGGTAATTACTAAAACAGATTTTTATGAGGATCTTATTGATGAGGTTGCAGACATAAACAGAAAATGGGGGTTCTTGAAAAAAATAGTATGGAGTACAGATTTGCCAATAATATTTAAAGATCCTCCTGCGCATTTAAGTGACAAAACAATGGATGATGTAGGTATTGTTGAAGTAGCTGTAGCACCCATGGAATATTCGCAAAACCCACTGACACGTGGCGAGTCAAGCAAAGGTAAATACACATACGTTCCGGGAGAAGAAGAATGGCGTATGTTTGACGTAACTGATCTTTGGCCGGTACGAATAATTAATTAGTATTGAGGGCTAAAATGATTCTATATCACACGACTTCTTTCGAAGGGGCTGAATTAATAAAAAAAAGTGGCAGCATAAAACCAAAAAACTATGATTCATTTGTTTCATTTTCCGAAGAGCCTTTTACAGGTGATATATGGGCTAATGACGTAATACTGCAAGTAGAAGTTGATCCAGCCCTAGTTGAAAAGGTAGAGTACACTAAACGTTGGTATGAGGCACATCTTGAGCAAGCGGCTTATATCGCGGGAGAAGGATGGAGAGAGCTATTCGAACGGCCAGATCTGGAAGAAGATGAGGAGCCCGATCAAGATCTAGAAGACCAAATGTATCAAGAAGCTGAGCTACAAGCCTTTTTGGATAAGTCGCGTGAAAAAGAATGGATTGCACGAGAACAAAACACAGCTATACCTGTAAAAATTGTTAGCGAAACGATTCCAAAACAAGCACGAGAATGTGCAAAAGGGCGGGTAAGGAAAACTATGAAAAAAGAATCGCAAGTTTTGACAGGGCCGGCAGCACCAACTGAACGCAATCCAGCTAGCTTTAATCGGTCTTGTCCAATCTGTGGCTGGGAGAGTGGTGAGGCGATCGAAGGTTGCTCGGCAAAATTTGCTAAATGCCCAAAATGCGGGGGTGAGATGGACCAACCTTTCATAGTAAATACAGCACCTGCTGATCTGGAACTTTTGAAACACGAATCTCGGCGGAAAAGGAGAGCACAAGCGGTCAAACCGGAAGTGGACATCAACGTGTTGAAGCAAATGTTGTCAGATCAGGGGGTAGATCAAAACATCGCTGATGAGGCGGCAAAGCTCATTCAAGATAAAACTAAGAATCAACCTTCACAAAATGGGACAAATGCAATCAAACCTGTAATGAAGCCGATTAGCACAAAGCTAAAGGCTTTGTTGAATAACAAGTATGCTTGGGGGGACGAACCTGCTCGAATCAATTTTGGACCTGATTATGCTCCACCGCGACTAGCAGAAGCAGACGAAAAACAAGAAATTGATATGTTCCATGCTGATGAACCAGAAATGACAACTGAAGAAGTCAAAAAAATCGGGGAACAAATTGGCATTAATTGGGAAGAAGTTAAGTTCAACCCCGATGATTTTTTAATGGGGTATAATATTGAGCTTGAGCATGGTGCAAAAGACGAACAAACCAATGTGACAGACAACGACCCAGAAAAAACAGCTAAGATTGCATGGGCGCATTTGAAGGAAGACCCAAAGTATTACCAAAAGCTAAAAAGGATGGAGCAAGACAGTCATGAAGTTCGGGCAGCAATGCACCGTCATGCTGTTACCATTCGCGAATTGCAGCAGGTACTTTTGCCACAAATCGAAGACAACCTGTTTATGCTCACTGCTGCGCTTCAAAACAATAACGTAGTCGAAGCTACTGAGCTTTTGCTTGAAGTATACTCTGTATTTTCCGTGGTAAAGGATAAGATTAATGCGTTGGGGGATGTCGATCCTATGGTGTTTGGTCCCCAAGAACCCGAAAAACCGAGTTGGATAAAAAGGCTAATCGAACCAGCTTTCACACCAGGCAAAAAATCCTCTTGACAGTCGAACCCCACGGTCTATACTTCTAATCAAAAGGTCGCATTATGCTGGGAAGAGAGTAAGTGCTCAGTCTCCAGCTAGCAATTTTTTCTTGCCAGCGATTTTATAATTTAATAAGGTGTGTTGACCGAGGAGTGGAATGTTCGAAAGCAAAAAGAGTAAGGTTCGTCATTGGCTGATAAAAGATAGCTCGCTATCGAATATTCAAATCAAGGAATTGACGGGAGCGAGTGATCACACAATCTGGGAGATTCGGCGTGAACTCGATCTGCGATCAGAGGGGTTCACTCCTACACAAAAACAAATCGATCTAGCGTTCAAAAAATTCATGAAGGCACAAGGCCGAGAAATAAAAAGACATCCATTAGTTTGGCGCAAGAGTTCAAATTAGAATTTGTTGACAAGTTTTGACGGAAGTCTATAATGCAGTTCGTACAATAGCGGAGGAAAAATGACAACCCCAAAATTACACGAAATTCTTGCAGTCGAAAGTGACTTGCGTGGGCAGTACGAAAAGATTTTAGCTGAAACAAAAGTGACGTTTGAGAAGAAAACCGAACATTTTTTAGGGCTGCATAAAAGTCTAAAAATGTTTGATTCCTTTCGGGAAATCGAAGAAGCAGCTGCTGAAGTGCATAAGGAAGTAGTCACAACAGTTGATGAAAAGCTAAAACATACTTGGAAATATGCAGTCAAATATTTTGACTGTTTGCTGCAAAAAGAAACTACGAATACAACAGCGACAGCAGACTTAGTCATCGATGGTGTTGTGCTTGGGGAGAGGTTGCCTGCAACGTTTTTACTGGGAATGGAAGAGCGCATCAAAAAGATTCGAGACTTGTATGAATCGATTCCTACTCTTCAACCAGGCACCACTTGGGTAGAAGACCAGACGCAGCGGCCTGGATTGTTCAAGGCTCTCTACCCTGAAAAGGCAAACAAGACCGAACAGAGCATACAGCACAAAGTGCTAGTTGCACCAACCGACAAACACCCAGCGCAAATCGAAAAGTGGACGGAACAAGTGCCAGTGGGTATATACGCCCAAGATCGATGGAGTGGAATGATCAGTCCTGCGCGGAAGGCGGAACTACTGGAGCGCTTGGATATTCTGCTTGCTGCAGTGAAAAAGGCAAGGCAGAGAGCAAATCAAGCTGATGTAGTTAAAGGCGATATCGCTCAAAGACTCTATAACTTTGTGCACAACGAACGCAAGTAGATGGCGCATTGCAGTTTGATTTTTGTATTGGTTTCTTGGTTGGACACCAAGGACTTGTAATGCTAAGGCCTACATAACCAAATGCTGATTTTTGGCCACTGTAGTGCAGCATCTCCGAGCGGAAATCAGCAAAAATCAAACCGCGTTCTTTGATAAAACAAGTTGGGCTTAAACTCAGTCTCAGTGTAATCAACAGCCCTAGTGATGTATGCAAACTAGGTGCGGTCTCAGCCTTATTTTTAGTCTTTTGCCCAAAGTTTAATTGCTGATTGGTTCGTCGAGTAGCTGATGCAAAAACAGAATCTGAAAGTCACCGGTTCAACTCCGGTCCGCTGCCCCATTTATGCAGCGGTAGTTCAGTGGTAGAACATCAGAAAATGAAAATGAGTTTTTGTGTGCAGTCAAAGACGAATCAGGTACTCCTGACTTACAAAGGAGACAATTTGTAAGGTATTCACTAGAAGTGGATTCTATAAAAGGCTGGTAACACTCACACTGGGCAAAGTGGGGTGTTACTGGCTTTTATTTTATGGACACAACATGACAAATCAATTGCTGGGCCGACCTCTCCGGTTTGGGGATGTAGAACAAATTGCAGCAATTAAACAAATGAAGGAAGCACAGGAAAAAGATAAGAATTTTTTAGTCACTGCGAAGTACCTTGAGATCATCGAAGTTCAACGGATGAGTGTATTCCAAGTTTTTGCAGAAAATGCAACAAAAGCAGAAGAAGAGACAATTAATAGATTATCAGCACGGTACGAAAAGCAAAAAAATATAGATATTGAATTTTTGGAATTTATCATAGTCGAGACAAAAAGAGAACCGCCAAAAGATACCAGAACTTTAGAATTGTTCAAAAAGCAGCGGGAATGAATATGCAAAATCCACTTGACAGATAAAGTGTTTAGTCTAGAATCATTGCTGTCGAAGAGGGACCCTGTTTGTTGTAGTGCTAAAAAACTGGATGAAGCATGTATTCTCGCGCCGGTGCAACAGTTCGAACCCAAAACCGTTTCATCCAGTTTTTTTGAAAATGGGCTGAATGGGCATCTTAACCCAGCCCGATTGCGAATTCGATGCCTGTTCAGCTTTTGAAAATAATCGATTGGTCTTTTCTGGTAATGAGTCTAGGGAACAAGAATGAGACCTGTAACTAAAGACAGAACAGAGGCTAATCGATTGGTAGATTGTTTTTTCGGAACTATCCGAGAAATAATGATACGGCAAAACGTGAGTTACCATGACATGCTATGTAAATTAGAGTGTTCGAACAAACATTATGAAAGTTTAATCAAAAAGACAAAATCTTTAAGTATGGAAAAAATGGTTGATATCGCTGGGTGTCTCGGGTACACGTTGTCTATTCACTTGAAAAAAAAGACTAGGTAGGGGCTATGGTCTAGGCTATGTAAGTCGACTGCTGCGGCTACTTACGTATAGTCCGCAGGGTTGTAGCCCTCTGCCCCCTTGACTTGGGGGTTTTTTGGTAGTACGCTAACCTATCGAATGGTTGTCTGGGCTGTCGTACGGGGAGCGAGAATGGTCTCGCTCCCTTTCTTGCTTTACCAAGGCAGAAATGGCCTACCAATTACAAACTATCTTTGGTGTCAACCAAAGTTCATTGGAATTTTTTCGTAAATGTTATAGATTGTCAGAAAAAGCTAAAAAGTATCTAGAAGGTCGACTTTCGGTTGAAACAATCAATAAATACAAACTTGGCTATTGTCCCAAAACAGGGTTGGTCGCTTGGTTCGAGCGCAATAACATCAGTGTTTATTGTACAAACTATTTAGGCCTGACAGGAACCTACGCCAGCAGCGACGCTTACCAAATATTCAAAAATCGGATTATGATACCCATAGTACATGCTGGTTTTATTATTGGTTTTGGTGGTAGAACCCTGGAGAATGACCAACCCAAGTACATCAATTCGCGAACTTCCCTTATCTATCAGAAAAAAAGCACTTTGTTCAATCTGTATTATGCCAGAAGTCATATTAGCAAAGTAGGCTATGCCCTATTGGTAGAAGGTTATTTTGACGTGTTGGGTTTAGTCGACAAAAAGATAGGCAACGCCGTAGCGACTTGTGGAACAGCGTTTTCTATTGAACAGGCTTTTATGCTGAAGAGATATACAAAAAAAGTATATACATTGTTCGACGGAGATGAAGCTGGCATAGCGGCGGCTCTAAAAGCCAAAGTAGTGCTCAAACAAGCCGGGATCTACGGCGGAAAAATTTTGTTGCCAGCGGGGTATGATCCAGATACATATGTCAAAGCACATGGGAAAAGTGCATTGAGAAAGCTAAGAGTGGTACTATGATTTATCCTGTGATCAAATTTCCAGGTGGAAAAAGATATTTAGCAGAACAAATCATTCAGTATTTTCCAAAAAAGATAAATCGATATCATGAGCCAATGGTTGGGGGCGGAGCTATTTTTTGCGAATTGTTCAACCAGGGTCGAATCAAAAAAGCTTTTTTGTCGGATCTCAATCCTTGGTTGATGCACATCTATCAGACGTTGCGGCATGACCCACGACTGATGACGCTACAATTTCAGATTCTGAAGAGAAAACATAAAAAATGTTTAGAAAAATTCGGAAGTGCTGAGAAGTTTTATTATTACGTGCGAAAAACGATCAACAAGGATTTTGTTCGATTTAATAAAATACCTGAAGCCAGTGTCCTTATCTATCTGAACAAAACATGTTACAATGGTCTCTTTCGATTCAATAAGCAAGGATTGTTTAATTCCCCATTCGGCAAGCAAGAAAAACCAGCGATCTGCAGTGACGAGAACATTTTCGAATGGGGGCATGCCCTAAAGAGGCATGTAAAATTCGGGTGTCCGCATTACATGGACAATGCCAAACACGTCAAGGAAGGGGATGTCGTATACTTCGATCCACCTTATTGGCCTATAAAAAAGACATCTTTTGTAGAGTACAATCGCAACGTTTTTACTAAAGACGATCACATGCGATTGGCTAAACACGCTAGAGAACTCCGAGATGAGAAGAATGCCTACGTATTTATTTCCAATTCCAATGTTCCTGAAATTAAAAAATTGTACCGAGATTTTGATATCGAAGTTGTGCAAGCTCCACGGCGAATCAATCGAAATGGCCGTGGCCGCGGGAACGTCGAAGAACTACTAATCATCACACGCTAAGGAATTGCGATGGAAAAACGAACCGAAGAGCAGAAAAAGGAGTTTGCAAAGGACCAAGTTGAATTTCTGAAACAGAATGGAATCAAGGATAAAAAAAGAATAAGCCGTATCTTTCGCAGTGCTGGGCCAGGACAGATCCGTGAAGCCTGGGCGTTCGCAACAAGTGAAGAGTGGAATACACCGATTGGTCGAGTTCGTTTGAATCTTTTCGATTGCATTGTGTCTTACGGTGGCCCGCAAGAATTCGATGTCAAACAAATCGCGGAGCTGCTGCAGTACTGTGGTTTTTATGTTCCTAAGGTTTTTTCAGAAAATGCGTTTTTCAAAGTATTAGATGGTGCTTTGGAAATTCTCATCCCAGGATCCTATGAATTTGATGAAGAAGGCAGCGAGGCGGATATACCTGAGGATGCAGAGATCAAACAGATGGCTGCACCCGCTTCCCTGGAAACATAACACACCCGAACTTTTCTACGACCTGCTGCAATTCTCGATCTTCTTGTTTCTGTACGCGTTCTCGAATGTCTTGTTTGATTTTGTCGATCGAAACAACCACATGAGAAACCCCAGATAGTTTGGATAGTACTTCTGAAACTCGCAAATAAAGGCTATGCTTGCTCAGTTCGTCGATTTCTGGGGTGCACAGGAAGGCCGTGCCATGCAAATTCAGAATCAATCGAAAGCGCGTCAAAGCAGCATTGGTGTAGAGGACACCATCGAGGTGCTGCATGTGATACTTTTTCAACTCCTCTTGCAAAAAATAACTTTGACTTGTAATTTTTCTCAGATCGATACAATCGAAGCACCGAACGATTCGAATCGACTTGGGCTGCGGTTCTATTTTGGTACGTGGCATAGTTATTCCCCTGTTAGAATTAGATTTAATAATGACTTCGCCCTTGTCAACGATACACTTTCTTGATAACGTAGCAGTGGGCCTTCAATAACCACTTTGTAACTATCTTCTTTATCTTTTTTTAGCGACCGAGCTACCAAAGCCGTATCTTTTTGTTTGACCAACGCTTTTTTTTGCTTCTTTCTTGGTGGCCAGTAGTTGGAGATCTTTAGTAGATCGGATTGAGTTAATGGTTTTAGACCTGGAAATAATTCGTTGACTTTTTTCAAAATCGCTACTTCGCGCCATCGATCTTTTCGGAGTTGGCGAACCAACTCGACTTGTTGGATTTGGCACATGGTGTTTTCTATTTTTTGCTGGGTCAAAGACGGAAAATCCAAAATGCGGATTTTGAACTTACTTCTAAGAGAATTAGTCAAACAAGGAATAATTGATAAGTCCTTATCGATTTTCAATTCTGCAACTGTCTCTTCGTACGCGGTAACTACAGAATTACCGCGTTGCAAAAGCTTAACGATATGCGTTAAAAAATCTATGCGATACGTATGTCTGCCGATAGTAATGCTATTGGGCAGTCGTACCTCTGGTTCTGTGATTTCGACTCTCAGTTCTTTTGTCATTATTGTTCCTTCAAGGTAAGGTGAGGTGAGCAGGAGGAATTATGGCAGGCGACGCACCAGGTGTTTTCTCTGGCGTTGCGCTCCGCGCTTTTGAAACTTTGCCATACGTTTTTGAATGCGCCACGTGCGCATCCGCACTCGCATAACCCAAAAAGTGCCAGGGACCAAATGCAGAGGCCAAGTCAAACCAAACACTACGAGATCGCGTATAGGCGTTGTGCCCCCGCGGCGCATGCGTATAGGGTACACCTGGATAATAAGAGTGATCGCTATCGCGAAATAATAGGCAACAGCGATATGTCCATACGCGATCTGTACCGTCATCGTGCACCTCCTGTACTTGGATAGTAACGAGAAGTGCAAAAGCGTCAATAAAAAAACTAAGCATTGGTGCGTTTAACTAAAAATCTGGCCAGTTTGGTTTTTATCATTTCGTGGACTTCATCCACGCTCAAATCATTACATGCTAACACCTCGCACGTCCAGTCCCAGCTAGGTAGGCGTTTGTAGGCTTCGATAACACGTGTTTGGGTCTCGTCATCCTCAAACTTCTGAACTGGTAGTCCTCGGGCTAATCTACGGGCACGACTGACGTCCAGCGGGACGTCTAGCACGCAGCAGTAGCTCCACACAGGTGGTAGGTGCTGATGCATCTGGACTATCCATCGTGCTATGTCATCCGTATGTGGAGAGGGCTCAGATAGTCCTTGGTACACTAACGTCGATTGCCACCCGCGGTCGCATACGACCCAGCGTCCAGCAGACAGCGCGGGGGTGATCTCTAGCGCGTAGTGCTCTGTACGATCGGCTACAAAAAGTGCAGCCAGCGAGGAAGACTGCAGACTGACATTTTCGGAAAGAAGCACGCGCAAAAATTGCCCGATTCTGCTCATGGACGGCTCAGCAGTCCACAGTGGGCGGGTTTCTGGGTGCTGGGCGCATAGGTACTGATGCAGTCGTTTACTTTGCGTGGTTGTGCCGACACCATCAGCACCTTCGATAACAATTAATAATCCGTTTTTAGTGTTCATGCAAAATCCTTTGGACTAAAGTACAAAAACATTTTAGACCCTGGTGTTAGTGCGTCAAGACGAAACCCCTATGTGAACTAATTTCGTTTGATTGTGACTTTTTATTTGGTTCTACTTAAAAATAGGTATCAAAAATAAAAGGTTGGACTACACCAGAAAATACTGGACGCCACGAAAAAAGGGTCTAGAATGCCTTCTGTTGTAGCTACTAGGAGGAAAACGTGCAGTGGAATAGAGACGTAACCCTAGGGGGGTGTCATGAAATAAAATACCATTGTCAAAATGCGGTAGGAGGTAACCATGCACCCAGGCAATGATGCTGCTATGATTGTGTTGGCGTGCCGAGCGTTAGACTCAATGCTTAAAAAAAAGTATATGATCATCGGAGGCACCATCGTTTTAGTCATTGCTCTGCTCATTTTTTCAGTCAGTATGCTATGGATGAATGAAAACTGGTTCTTATTCGCATTCGTTCTTCCATTTTTGGTTTGGTTCGGCGTAGAAAAATACGTTAACAATCTGAATGCAAAAATGAATGAACTGCTCAAAGTCATCCGGTGCAACGACCATGGCGCAAACGCAGTGGCCAAACGTGGCCCTACGATACAGTTTAGCCCCCATTCGTGATAAAAAATTTTCGGTTGTATACGTTCCCGCCTCCAATAACCTAAGATCAGTGTAGCGACAGCTACGTCAACTTCATCCCACCAGGAGTGCATACTATGTTGTATGCTGAAGCTAATCCTAGCACTACATCTTGGATTGTTTCGTTGCATAGTGACAAAAAAGCAGTCTGCATATTAAAAGTTTGCACAACTGAAGCCGAAGCTAAAGACTACGCCCACTCGATCAATCTCAGTATTATTCCTCATCAACGGCAGTTAATATCTAAACTTTGCAATTTACAGACGATTTTGACAACGATACTCGAAAAAACCGGGTTGAAACCTACGACCTCAGATGAATTCATACTGGCCATTCGCCAGGTTGTCCGATACATCGAAGCTGGAAAAAACACAGAACAAAAATTAATCTGATTTATGTTCAATCGTCATAATCAAAAATAGCGCGACTGACTATTGAAAGGTCTAATTCATGTCTAAAATACGGATCGTTGCAAGTATTGGTGTCGTCTCATTTCGAGAGTACTTGCACAGAAAAGCTCAAGTATCGGGAATTGCTCCCGTCGAGGACGCGTTGTTCAATGTATTCACGCCGGAACAGCTAAAAGTCCTTTCCAGCCCATCGAGCCTAGAAAAACTAGGCAAGGTAATTTCAGAATTCCCAGAAATCATGAACACCGCAGTCAACCAAGTGAATCAACTGCCGAAAGAAAAATATTTGCAGGGTGAGTACTTCCTAGAACAGCTTCTGCAGTATTTTGATCACATCAAATGGATGTACCAACAATTTCAAGAGGCCAGCAAAAATCAGGAAGCGCAAGACGAACTCCTTTTCGAAGAACCGGTAGTCGAACAAGAGCTAATGTTCGAAGAACCGGTAGTCGAAAAACAAAAACCAACGCCCCAAAGTTTATTGGATAACTCCGTTACTAAGTTGAGCGAACAGATTGCGGCTTTGTTCAATCTTGCCCAAAGCCTCACGGACGATAGCTTCACGGGTACACCCGCGGATGCCAAAGACGCTGTTACCTCGGCGCTTGCTGATGTGCAGAAAGCAATGGAAGGAGCACACTATAGCTTCGACAAACTTTCAACAGCGACGGTGGGAGTTTAACTATGCGTTTACAACTAATTGCTGACAATATTCGAGTGGCACAACAAGAGAGGTCTTTCCCGGTTGGCAAACAACTTCGCGAAAAAAAGCCAGACCGAGCACTAAAAGATAAAAAGCCAACACCGACAGCCCCAAAAACAAAACCAAAAAAAAGACCTTCCACAACACCTGAATTGTCCGTGCAACCGGAGCAAAAAGCAGAACCAAAACGAACCAAAAAGCCGTATGCTGGCCCATCCATGCGCGAAACCCCGCAGCAAATGGATGTCGGTGAACGCCTGGAACTCACAAAAACTCCCGCGGAGCCTAGTAGCAAATACAAACTGGATGAGAGTCTTGAGGTTTCGGACTTTCTAGAAGAGCCCACACCAGGAGCCGCTCCAGAAGTAGGTTCGAAAGCGACTTCGTTATTGCGTTTGCAAGACATTCCGGATTTTGACATCAATACGGATACTCCAACATCCGCGCATGAATCTTTTGGAACGTTTACGAATGAGCTGTCAAGCTATGTTCAGAATTTTTTGCAAAATTGGAGTAGTCTACCTCTCGGTAAAATACAGGCTAATCCTGCTGCTCTGCGACAAGAACTCCTGGATGCAGCAACCAAGCTAAATGATTATTCTTCTGTTTATTCTGCAGTTTACAACGAATATAAGCAGCACCATCCTGCCTAATCTAAGCAAAAAATCTGGTTGACAATCTTACGCATACGTCTAAAATCCTCACTAGGAGTAGCTATGCAAGAGTACGAGCCTAGTGACGATAAAATTGCAATGCTGGTGTACCACTTGATTGTCTTGTTGGTGGTAGGCTTAGTTGCTACCATGCCATTCTTATCTTTTTTTTTCCCAACTGATGAAGATGTTGTCAATTACCTAACCAAGTTCGAGTGTAAGGACATAACTATTGTACAGAGATTCCAGTTCACCTCTGCATTCCGAAGATGCAGCAGTGACGAAAACGTAGCTTTTGAAATTGCAGGGTGCAATAAAAAATTTATTTTGTGTGCAATTGCATCACCGTTTCGAAGCAAAATGAGGATACTGCCATGAAAAACCAAACAGAAGAGTATATCGAAAACAAACTCAAAAGCCCAAATTTTCCTGAAAGTAATGTTAAAATTTTAATTGAATCCTATACTCAACCGTGGAGAAAATATCATACGTTGGAACATGTTGTTCAAATGCTAGCGCACGTTGATGATGACGACATGTTGCTAAAATATGCAGTGGCTCTACACGATGTTGTGTACGCACAATACCCTGTCGCATTAGGAGTTAATGAATACCGATCCGCCAATACCGTGTCGAAGCTCTGTCACTCCTTAACTTATTTTGAAATCAAGGAAATCGAAGAAGCTATTATTGCTACAGCATTTTGGCAGATATCTCAACCCTGTGCGGTCATCTCATCCTTAGCCGAAGACTTGTGTGATCTAGATTTATCCGATCTGGCTTTGCCCTATGATGAAATGACATATTGGGCAGATCTTGCGCTTGCAGAAGCAAAAGGTCTGTACGACAAAGTCTGGGTGTGCAGTAACGCTAGTACTGAGGTTACCAATGCTATGTTGTACTCGGGCCAAATCAAATTCTTTACAACGCTGTTACGACGCGATAAGATATATTACAATCATTCGCTTTTTGAAGAAAAAGCTAAAGAGAACGTTCTGCGTAGGCTAACACTCTTACAGGAGAAAATAAAAAATCTACAAGGCACAGAAAACTAGGTAATGAAAGCAAACTCGCTTTCAAGCCGTACGAACATCCTCATCGTTGCTACCAATGTCTCAGACTGGTAAATGAGGAAAAAGAATTCCGAGACGCCAAAGCTAAACAGTTTTGGCGAATCCGGCATCTATGTCAACAGTGTCAAGATTCAGATTCTGAATTTTGAGGGAAGACGAATGCGTGATCGGCAACACCGTGGGATAAAGCAATGAAGGGATCGACTTTCAAGTTTTCGTTGTTATAGAGTATTTTCTCTTTGGTCTGTAAGCTAAACATTTTCCCCCCGCTTTGATTGTGCAT